>Ga0182024_10015106_pt1 | contig 14837 bp, 14 predicted proteins | sample P32metaG_FD_120480 | JGI IMG/M metagenome (GOLD analysis project Ga0182024, IMG submission 120480) | Permafrost microbial communities from Stordalen Mire, Sweden - P3-2 metaG (Illumina Assembly) | ecosystem: Environmental > Terrestrial > Soil > Wetlands > Permafrost | place: Sweden: Stordalen... | reverse complement strand
GCGAGTGATACCCCCTCGTGCGCGACGGTCTGTAGCCGCCATTTTGGCATGATTTTGGATGACACGGCAATTCAATCACGCCGATTTTTCGCTGAAATCTGGTCCTACGGTTCCTTGAACCTTTTCTTTGCCTGGCACAGTCTGCCCCGGCCACCAATGGTGGACCCGCCCTTTTTGTTTTCCTTCGATCAGCTCGCGGTCGTGTGGAACTCGGCGGTGCTGCCGTGCTTGCTGCTGTTCGTCAGTTTCATTTCACTGGAATGGTACCTGCGCCGCCGCTGGGGTTTGGTGTAGGTCAGGCTTTCCAGCCTGACGTCCCTCCCCAGCTACGACCCCCATGAGCGAGCGACCACTGCGCCAAAATTGACAACAGGGCTGTCGCACCAGTCCCGTTTCGTAACTCACATATCGCCAAGGAGTTAGAACGGCGCCGACCACTGCGACAACATGCGCACACACTCGGCACACCCGTCGGCCTGGCGGTTGATGACTTCAATGAACCCCGCCGATTTTCCGCTTTGCCGGCAGTTCACCGGGGTCTGAGTGCGGAAGTGCGGACCCGGCCACCACGAGCTGGCCCGCCGTGTCACAATGTGGCCCGCCGATTCCGCGTGCCCCAACGGGGCAACCTGCGATAGCCCAGGCCAACGGCCTGGCTACCAGGGGCGGAGTCAAGCGCAAGCCCCAACGGGGCGAAATGGTGATCCTGCCTTGCCCGGATGCTCGTCAAGAGCGCCCCGTTGGGCAACGTCGTGAACGATTTTTTGGCGCGTTTTCAGCCGGAATCCCGCATTTCCCCCTCTCCCCCGGTACTCCGGGGGAGAGGGTCGGGGTGAGGGGGGTAGCATCTCGCGCACAATATGACTGTTTTTCCAAAGGGCCGCGAATCAGCAACCTTGCACAAACGCCCTGATTTCGCGCGGGATGCTAACCCCCTCACCCCAACCCTCTCCCCCGGAGTACCGGGGGAGAGGGGGCCGAAACCCGAATGTTCCGAACGAAAATCGTTCACGGCGTTGCCCGTTGGGGCTTGGCACAACGCACAATCTTCACCCAGGCCGTTGGCCTGGGCTGTCCCAGGTGGCCCCGTTGGGGCCGCAAACCATTGGTCACGCCCCAAACGTTTGCTGGAAATGACGCCCTCGCCCTCGCAGGACCTGGAAGCCCTCCATTTCTTGATATAATGCGAATGAGAATATGCCTGGGCTTGCAAGCCGAGATCAAACATGAAGACTAGAAAACTGAAATACGGCGATATTCGGAAAGCGCTGCTGGGGCTTGGTTTCTCCGAGCAAACCACCAGGAGCAAGCATCTTGTCTATCGCCATCCCGATAGCCGCCTGCCCATCTTCTTGCCCCGAATGAACGAAAACGCCGTTGTCGAGCCCATCGACATCTTGAGTCTGCGCAATGCCCTCGAAAATGCAGGATTTTGGGACAGCCTCGTTCGTCAGACAGGAACCGAAAGTCCGGCTAAGGCGAACCACGTGCTGCAAACGCTTGCCGGGATCAAGAATGGGAAGCAATGTCGGCGAACCTGGAGCGTGAGCGACCGGTCTGCCCAGGTCATAGAGTTGGTAGCAAACCGGCTCGCAGTACCCACCGAACCACCGAAGGTCGGCACGCCTTAGCGTTGTAGGTTTAATAGGAGTTGTTCATGAACGTAATTCTTACGTGGTCCAAGAAGGCGAGCGAAGACCTCGCCCTCTTTTTACGAGAATGGCTGAAGGATGTCGTTAGCGGTGTCGATACGTGGGTATCCACTGAGGACATTCAGAAAGGCAAAAGATGGTTTCAAGAACTGATGAACAAGTTTCAGGACACCCATTTTCTCATCATGTGCATCACCGCAGAAAACGCACGCTCTCCTTGGATTTATTACGAGGTAGGCCTCATCGCGGCGAAGCAAGAAGAGGCTACCACATGCCCCTACCTAGTCGGCGTACCGGTGAAGATTATTCAGGGCACCCCGCTCTCTGAGTTCCAATGCACGGAAGCCGACAAAACCGATACCTGGAGGCTTGTCAAGTCGATCAACAAGGAACTCAAGGAAAAGGCGAATGATGAGGCCTCTCTCAAAACCCGATTCGATTCCCAATGGCCTCGACTGAAAGAGAAGATCGACAAGATAGTCTCGGAAGTCCCCGCGATTGAAGACGAAGTCACGAGTGTCCAATCAATGTCGCAGCCCCGCCTTCGTCCAGCTGCGAAACGGTTGCTCCTGGACGCGGCAGCAGACAACCGCGGAAAGATCTATGTCAGTCGAGATGGTCGAGGTTTCAGCATCAGCACAAACGGCCATGAGTTTGTCGGTTCCCAAGACCAAAAGCTCTGGGCCAAGTGGAAAGGTGCTGTTGATGAACTCGAACAGCTCGGATACATCAACAATTTAGGTGGGCATGGGCAAGTCTTCGATATGAAGGATAAGGGTTATGAGCGTGCCGAGGATCTCAAGACGAACGACTTAGTCTTTTCCCTCACCGCCGAGGCAAAGCACCTTCTCACAGAGGCTGCGGCTGCCGATGGAGTGATAATCTTCGCGAAAAATCAAGGTGGAGATGGTGTCATGGTCGCTGGTCACGAATTTACAAAACCCGACAACTCCGAAGAGTCTGCTAAGTGGATAGACGGAGTAAACCAGCTTCGCGAACGCTCCTTCATCCAAAAGGATACGGACGAGTCGGACGAGTCCGCTTTCAGGGTTCAAAAGGTGGGTTACGATGCGGCGAAAGACCTAAATTGAAGCCACAGCGAAAAGAGGGACGGGTACTCCTAGGGGCCGTCCAGAAACCCGTTGGTCGGGTCTCATTTGGGAGAATCAAATGCGCCTGCCTCAAGACCTTGCTAACTTGCTCGCCGTGGCTATCCGCGACCTAATTTGGTACCAGAACAAGGTTGGCTCCTTCCTGCGTGAATGCGGCGTGCCGGAGCCCATTATGGTAGAAGTGAATCGGCAACAGAAAACAAAAACAGCGACGATCAAGACCGTGCATTTCGTTCTTGAAGGGAAAACAAAGGTGTCAGGACCCGTTTCAACTCGAAACCCAGTTTTCCGCTGATCCTGCTCAAACAACTCAGCCCGCTTTTGCAAGCGGGCTGAGTTCGTTGACCCAATGCGGCCCGATCGTTAGCGGCGTTCCCCCGGTTTTCCTGGAGGACTTGGCTTGCGGATGGAGAGGGCGCCGGCGGTGTCGGGCGATCCTTCGGCCAGCCAGACCGAGGCGGAATGGCCCACTTCCGGGCGGTCGGACTGGATGTCCTCGCCGCCGCGGGTCGTCGTTTTCACCATGTACGTCTTGTCGGTGATCTTGATCTCGAATTTCTTCGCCTCGCCGGTGCGGCCGACCGCGGGCGTTTCCACGGTAATCGCCTTGCCGTTGGCCGAGACTGCCGTGATCTTGCCGGCGACGTCGGGCGCTGAGCTGACGCGGACCAAACCGGCGGGGCCGCCATCCAGGGTGACGGCGACCGCATCGCCGACCTTGAATTTCCGCTTCAGTTCCTTGCCGACGCTGTCGAATTCAACCTTGGTCTTGTCGTTGAGGGTGACGGCGGTGAACTTCGGCTCTTCGCCGCCACGCCCGCCGGCGCTGGTCTTGACGGTGAGCACCTTGCCGTCCGCGGAGATCTCGCTGATGGTGCCGGAAACGTCCGGGGCCTTCCTGGCTTCTCGTTCGCCGCCGGCCGCCACGAGGTTCTCCTCGTTGCTGCCAGTCCGCTCGGCGGCCTGGACCTGCTCTCCCGTGGGGTTGGCGGGGGCGGCCAGCGCCCTGTAAGAAACAACGCCCAAACCGGTGGCCAGGACGGCCAAGGTCAGGCAGACGGCGGTGGCGATTTTCAGCTTCAGATAGAACATGGTTCGTAACACTCCTTCGGTTAGAGCGGCGACGTCGGCTGAGGTCAAGCCCGCCGCGACGGCCTGACCCAATGACGAAAAACTGGCAGCCTTGCTGGTCGAGACGATCAGTTGCGCCGACGCCCGGGCCGACGCATTCTGGGCGATCAGCAGCCCCAGCGTCGCCGCCGACAGCGTGACTCCATGGCGTTCCAGGCGTTTGGCCAGCATCGACCGTGCGGATGCCAGCCGCCAGGACAGCGTTCCCTCCGGCCAGCCGAGCTGACGGGCGGCTTCCGGGCGGGTCTTGCCCTCCAGGTCGCACAGCACGATCGGCGAACGGTACTTGGCCGGCAGCCGATGCAGCTCCTGATCGAGCAGCGGTTGCAGATCTTGCCAAACTTCATGGGTCTGGCACTCCTGGGGCTGGCTGATGGCCGCCTGCGCTTCTCGGTTGCGCCGGCGGGTGCTGGCGACTTTCGCCTTGCGGGCCGTACGATAGGCGACGCCGTAGAGCCAGTTGCCGACCGTCTCCTGAGAAACGATCGAGGCCGCCTTGCGAGCCAGCACGAGAAACGTGGCCTGGAAAGCATCCTCCGCGTCTTGCTGATGGCCCAGGATCCGACGGCAGACGCCCAGCACCGTCGCCCCGTGGCGGTGCAGCAAGGTCTCGAAGGCCGCCTCGTCGGCGTGCTCGACAAAGTTCCGCAGAAGCTGCCCATCCGTCAACTCGCCGCCGTCCCTGGGGGACACGGCCACGCGAAGATACTGGAGCACGTTCTGCATCGGTCGGAAGGCCATCTCAATCTCTCCTGGTCGCGTTCTGCTTAATACTGCCCGCCCGAGGCTGAGCCCATATGATTTTTTTCCAAGTTTTTGGCAATGATGCGAATTCGTCGCGGCGTCTTGCAATGTCTCCATGCTCAGGATACTCTGACAAGAGGTAAAAATACAGGATGGAATGGACTACCTTTCATGTTCTGGCCGTCATCTTTATCGCCACGGTGATCCGTTCGGGGTTCGGGTTCGGAGAAGCACTCATCGCGGTGCCCTTGCTTGCACTCGTCATGCCGGCGAAAGTCGCAGCCCCGTTGGCCGTGCTCGTTTCCATCACGGTTGCCGCCGTCGTCCTGGTGCAGGACTGGCACAAAGTCCATGTCCGCAGCGCGTCCTGGCTGGTCGTCTCCACCTTTTTCGGCATTCCGCTGGGCCTCTGGTTGCTGGAGACGGTCGAGGAAGCGATCGTCAAAGCGATCCTTGCCGGTTGCATCATCGGCTTCTCGCTTTACTGCCTGGTCGGCCGGAGCCGATTGGAGTTGCGCAGCGACAAACTGGCGTGGATTTTCGGCTTCGTGGCCGGGGTGCTGGGCGGAGCCTACGGGATGAACGGCCCGCCCCTGGTGGTTTATGGCTCCCTGCGCCGCTGGTCCCCCGAACACATTCGGGCGACGCTGCAAGGATACTTCTTGCCTGCCAGCATCGTCGGCATGGTGGGCTACTGGCTGGCGGGCCTGTGGAACCGAGACGTAACCTACTATTACCTGATTTCGTTGCCGGCGGCACTGGCAGCGATCGTGCTGGGCCGCTGGATCAACCGGCGCATGAACGCAAGCACGTTCCTCATCTATGTCCATGTCGGCCTGATCGTGGTCGGCAGCGTTCTTTTGGTTCAATCGTTCTGGATGGAAAAGCAAATGTAGGTCGGCCTTTCCAGGCCGACGCTGCAATCGCACTGGAAAAATCGAAGTAATCGCGCCAAAAAAATGCGCAAAAAAGGGAGGAAGCCGGGCCATCTCAGGGGTTTCGACTGCTTTTTGCGACTTCTCGCATAGGGCGTTCAGGCCCAAAATTCAAGTTACGATTCATTGCAAGTCACATTGCCCCCTCTCGTGACTTGAATTCGCGTTTTTTGCGCGCAAATCGGACAGAAACGGTTATTTTACAATGGCTTGCGTCGATCCCCTGGCTCGAGCAAATTCAAGTCACGGATTGGGCTGCCGTGACTTGAATCCCATAATCACTGGACGTGCAAAAAGTTACGGCGATTCGGGTGCTCGCGATCTCAAGCCGCCCCCCCGGGGGCAAGCTCCAAGGAGCAGAATTATGGTCAGGACCGAAGTAACCTACGGCCGATTGTGTCGATGTCTCTGATCGGCTAAGCTAAGACCGTGGCTTCGTGGGAGAGAACAACATGGAAAAAGCACTGGCAACGTATCGCAATGGGCAAGTCCAATTTGACGCCGACGTCGATTGGCCGGAGGGGACGCGCCTGGAAGTCGCCCCCGCGGCAACCCGTGTGGGCCCAGACGAATCGGCATGGCCTGAGACCCCAGCGCAACAAGAAGCGTGGCTGGAGTGGCTGAAAAACCTGGAGCCGTTCGACATGACCCCGCAAGAACTCGATGCATTTGAGGCAGACCTCAAGGCTTCCAGGGTGCCTGTCCCGGCCAAGCTAGCGCTTCACATGCAATCGAGGTGAAACCGTTTTCATGATTGGAGGCATGCGATGCGAGGAGCATGGATTCTGCCGTTGGCAGCAAGTCTCGTCGGGGTTGCGCATGGGTTGGCTCGTGCGCAACAGAATCCTCCGATCCCCTTGCCCGAAAAGATCATCGCTGCCTGGCAAAAGGCGGGCGCCGACGCCGGCTGGATTGGTGCGGACAAACTTGGCGCCTGGCCAGGTTTTCGCCGCGATGGAGGAAACGGAGGGGACTTGCCAGCCTTTGAGTTCAGGGCCTGGCAACCGGGCCTGCTTGATGGTCTGCCTCAGCCTGAACGAGGATTCGGTGTCTCTCTCGGCTACACGGGCGTGACGGACACCGGACTCAGAGAGTTCGCCGGACTTAAGTTCCTGCGGGCGCTGGACCTCCGCAAGACAAATGTGACAGACGCTGGGCTAAGGGAACTGGCCAAGTTGAATTCCCTGCAGAGGTTGGTCCTATTCAAGACGAAAGTGACGGATGCTGGGCTAGCGGAATTGGCTGAGCTGGAGTCTCTGCGGACGCTAAATCTCTACAGCACGCAGGTAACGGACGCTGGAATGAAGAAGCTAGCTGTGTTGAATTCTCTGCAAGAATTGGACCTCGGTTTTACAAAAGTGACCGACGGCGGGCTAAAGGAATTGGCCGGATTGAAGTCTCTTCAGTCGTTGAGCCTTACCGCAACGAAAGTGACGGACGCGGGGCTGAAGCAATTGGTCGGCCTGGATTCGCTGCTCACTCTCGGCCTCCATGGGACTGAAGTGACAGACGCTGGACTAAAGGATTTGGCCCGGTTAAAGTCGCTGCAGACTCTGAACCTCAATTACACAGCGGTGACCGCCAACGGACTGAAAGAATTGGCCGGGCTGGATTCTTTGCGGTCGTTGGAACTAAGCGGCACATATCTTACGGACATCTGGCTGAAGGAATTGACGGCCCTGAAGTCTCTGGAGACATTGGATCTGGGCGCTACAAAAGTGACGGACGCCGGGCTGAAAGACCTGGCCCAGCTAAGGTCTTTGCGCACATTGCAACTCCGCAAAACAAAAGTGACGGACATCGGCCTGAAGCAGCTGGCCGAAATAAGAACTCTGGACACGCTGGACATCAGCGAAACGAAAGTGACGGACGCCGGGCTAAGAGCATTGGCCGGGCTAAAATCCCTCAAGGTGCTCGACCTCACCGGCACGCAAGTCACGGACGCGGGGCTCAAGGAGTTAGCTGGCCTAAAGTCCTTGCACAAATTGCACCTCTCTGCCGCGAGAGTGTCGGATGCCGGTCTTAAGGAATTGGCTGGCCTGAAGTCTTTGCATTTGTTAGACCTCTCCGCCACGAGGGTGTCGGACGCCGGACTTAAGGAATTGGCCGGTCTGAAGTCTTTGCAATTCTTGGATCTCTCCGCCACGAGGGTGTCGGATGCGGGGCTGAAGGAGCTAGTTGGGCTGGAGTCATTGCAGATGTTGTACCTCATTAGCACGCAAGTGACGAACGATGGGCTGAAGGAGTTGGCCGGCTTGAAGTCATTGCAGATGATAAACCTCATGAACACCCAAGTGACCGATGCGGGCGTCGCAGAACTGAAAAAATCGCTTCCTGGGGCGCGTATCTTTAACTGACTTCACCTAGTGCCAAGGGTTGCCATGCATTGTACGCCAACGCTCGTCTTGGCAAGCGGGGGGCGTTGGCCCCTGGCATCCCGGCAAAGCAAAGAGGGCGCGGGACGCCGGCCAATACGAAGCGAAAGGAGATCGGCATGAGCGTGATCCTGACAAAAGCAGTGATTCGGCAAGGGCAAGTGATCGTCGCCAAACCGATCGATCTACCGGACGGGCACCCGCTGGGTGGCGTCGGCGACCTGAGCATCGAATGATGGCAGCTTCGATACCTGCCAGATGAGGCGAAGTACGCGATCTTGCCACACCGTTGCCAGATTGCAGCATTTCATAAGCGAGGACCCTTTCAGACGCGCCTTGACCGTGGGCGGGGCCTCCTTGTATGATCGAGGTAATTGAGGATCATCTCATGAACATGCAAGAATTTCTGAAAAATCGGGCCGCTTTTCCGTTGGGAGAATTGGCCAAACATCGCGGCGAATGGGTTGCGTGGAGCCCGGACGGAACTCGGCTGGTGGCGGCCTCGCGCAATCCCGATGCGCTGGACGATCTGATTCGAGCAGCGGGCGAGGACCCCGAAGATTGCCCCATCACGGGCATCCCCGATTCCGACTGCGTCCTGGGAGGCCTGGACGCGTCGTGATTTTTGCCTATATGCCATTGCCGACCAAAGGGCCGATACCGTCGCTCGGCGGCGCCATGGCGCGCTACCGCCCGATTGTCCCCGTTGGCGTTTTCGGCCCTTTTGGCTTGCGGTTTATCGATGGCTGCGTGGATTGTGGCTCGGACGATACCATCTTTCCTTTGTCGCTTGCTCGAAAACTGCGCCTCGATTTGACCGGTGCGCCGCAAGGCGAATCACATCCAGTAGGCGGGGCGATCGTTCCCTATGTGTATGCTGCCGTGACATTGCGCGTGAGCGATGGCGTCGAAACCTGCGAGTGGCAAGCGACGGTCGGCTTCGTCGATCTGCCGCTGCGATGGGCACTGCTCGGTCACGCGGGATTTCTTGACTTTTTCGACACCGACCTGCGCGGCGCCAGGCGCGAGGTTTTCATGACGCCCAATAGCTCATTCTCCGGCACTCATCTGATTCAACCAACATCCTCTCCGTGACAGGACGGGCAGTTATTCGGCAAGGGCAAGTGTTCGTCGCCAAACCGATCGATTTGCCAGATGGTACCGAGGTCGTCGTTGCCACGAGTCCGTCCATGTCCGAAGATGACTTCGACAAGGATTGGGACAATAGCCCGGAAGGCATTGCCGCGTGGATGAAGTGGTACGAATCGCTTGAGCCGCTGATCTTTACGCCCGAAGAAGAGGCCGACACCGCGGCGTGGCTGAAGAAGAGACATTCGGCCTGCCAATTGCCGGCGAACATCGGTAAAATGGCTCCGTGCGATCCTAGTACAACGGAGGAGTTTGATATGACCAAGGTGCTGCACGGCAAGGTCCATGGAAAGACCATTGAGCTGACCGAAGACGTCGGCGTGCCCGAAGGGCAGGAGGTTGAAGTTCAGGTGAAGATCGTTGAGCCCGCGAGAAAATGGGGTGACGGTATTCTGCGCACGGCCGGGGCCTTGGCGGATGACCCCTACTGGGATGGAATCATGGAAGAAATTCACCAGGCTCGCAAGCTGGAACGTCGCCCGCAGTTGGAGGATGAATGACTCATCTTCTGGACACGAATATATGCTCTGCGCACATGCGGCGTCCAGCTGGCATCGCTCACCGCTCCTTCCAGTACGCGGGCGGCATCGCGATTCCCACGATCGGATTGGCCGAGTTGTACGCCGGCGCTTACAAGCACCCCAATCCTGCAAAGCTGCTTGCCCTTATTGCTGACTTGCTGCAGGAGGTAGCGATTCTCGCCTTCGATACAGACTGTGCCGAAGAGTTCGGCAAGGTTCAAGGCGGACTCCAGCGTAGAGGAATCTCGATTCCCATCGTTGACCTGATGATTGCCTCCGTCGCTTTGGCCCACAATCTTACTCTCGTGACGCACAATACTGTGGACTTCCAGAAAATCCCGGGATTGCGCCTCGATGACTGGCTGATCCCGTAAAATTGGGGTGAATGCGATCTTGGAGTCGCTCGCCATTCCTTGCCGATGAACGGGGCCAAGAGAAATCAGCACACCCATGGATTTTTTCTCCACCCACTGGTTCGCATTCACCCTGCTCATCCTGGGCCTAGCCCTCGCCGCGCTGAGCATCGCGCGCCCTCCGCGCCTCTCCCTCGCCTGGCTGCTTCCCGGCGCAACCTGCATCCTCCTAGCCGCCGGCGACCTGAACGTCTGGGTCAACGAATGGGCCCTCGTCATCGTCATCAGCGCCGCCGGCGTCTTCTTCCTGCTGTTTCTGCTCGTGGTGCTCACCGGGCACTGGTGGGCGTGGCTGGCCTATGGCGTGGCGGCCATTTTCGTGTTCGGCCTGGGATCGTGGGCCATGCCGGCCGCGACGGTTTGGCTCGCGGATGCCGGGTTGTTCGTGACCAGTCTGGATGTGGAGGAGCCGTGGTGGCTGCTGGGGCTGCTGGTGGTGCCGGTGCTGGTCGCGGTCAGCTATCGGCGGCTCGCCAGTCTGGGGCCGGTGCGGCGCTGGGTGGCGCTGGGATTGCGCTGTTTGCTCGTGAGCGTCCTGGTCTTTGCCCTGGCCGAGACGCATGCCCGGCAGCCGGAGAGGGACGTCACGGTCATCTTTGTGTGGGATCGGTCGCTCAGCATTCCGACCGAGTTTGAGGGCGACGTCGATGTGCGCAAGGCGCGCGTCTTTGAATTCATCAACAACGCCGTGGCCAAGCGCGGGCCGGGGCGCGACGGCGATTATGCGGGCGTGATCGTCTTTGGGCGTTGGCCTCGGCTGGAGCTGCCGCCGGGCAAGGTGCGGCAGCTCAACTTCAAGAAGATTCGCAGTCCGATCGACGACAACTACACCGACATCGGCGCCGCCCTGAAGCTGGCCCTGGCGTCCTTTCCCGAGGGAGCGGGCAAGCGCATCGTGCTCATCAGCGACGGCAACGAGAACCTCGGCAACGCGGAAGAGCAGGCCCGGCTGGCCCAGCACAACGGCATCGAGATCGACGTGGTCGCCGTCGCCTCGGGCCGGCGCAGTCCCAACGAGGTGCTGGTCGAACGCATCGAAGCGCCCAACCAGATCGCCAAGGATAGCCGGCTGCCGTTGCGGGTCGTCTTGCGCAGCTACCATCCAGACGTGGTGGTCGGTGATCTGCATCTGAGCAAGCGGGGCTTGCAGCTGCAGCGCGTCGATGATGAGAAGCAGGAGATGCCGGTGTTTCAGCCGTTGCCGGTGCTGACCTCGCGCGTCAAGCTCAAGCAGGGGCTCAACGTCTTCTTCTTCGAGCAGCCGGGCCTGCGGCAGGATGAGGCGTTTTCCTACCAGGCCAAGTTCGTGCCCGTGCGCGTGGAAACCGCGGCCGGCAAGAAGCTCTTCGACGGGCTGCCCGGCGACCGCATCCAGAACAACGAGGCCAGCACCATGGTCGTCGCCCGAGGCCAACGCATGGTCCTCTTGCTCGAAGCCAATCCGGGCGAACACCAACTCCTGGTCGATCGGCTGCAGCAGTCCAGCGCCAAGGACGACAGGCCGCTCAAGGTCGTGTCCTTCGATCCGCGCCGGTTGCCGCCCGATCCCGACCAGCTCGCCTTGATCCTGAGCAAGTTCGATTGCATCATCCTGGCCAACATCCCGGCCGATTACCTGAGCGAGGCCCAGCAGCGCGTCATCCGCAGCAATACCCACGAACAGGGAGCGGGTTTGGTGATGATCGGCGGCAACCAGAGCTTCGGCGCCGGCGGCTGGCAAGAGACCGAGGTGGAAAAGGCCCTGCCGGTGACGTGCGATTTCAAGACGGCCAAGGTCGAGGCCAAGGCGGGTCTGGTGCTCATCATGCACGCCTCGGAAATGGCCGACGGCAACGCCTGGCAGCGCAAGATTGCCAAGCTGGCCATCGAAAGGCTATCGCCCGCGGACATGGTCGGCATGATCTACTACGCGGGCAACTGGCTGCCGAACGATCCGACCGGGCACGTTTGGCACATCGATTTTCAGCAGATTCGCGGCAACAAGGGGCAGATCCTGCGCAAGGTGGACACCCTCGAACCCGGCGACATGCCCGACGTCGATCCCGCTCTGACCAAGGCCCACAACGCCCTCAAGAACCCAATACACAAACTGGGCACCAAGCACATCATCTTCATCAGCGACGGCGACCACTGGAACGCCGATCCGAAACTGCTCAAGGCGATCGGCCTGGACGGCATCAGCCTGACCACGGTCTGCGTCACCACCCATGGCAACGATGCCTTCGCAAAGATGAAGAAAATGGCCCTGGACGTCGTCGCCGGCGGCAAACCGGGTCGATTCTACGCTGTGAAAGATCCGTCCGAGCTGCCCGCGATTTACATGAAGGAAACCAGGCTCATCAGCCAATCGTTCGTGCATGAGAACCAGTTCAAGCCCAAACTGCTCATGCGCACCGGCCCGACTGAAGGCCTGGCACCGCCGCCGGATTTGTTCGGCTTCGTGCGCACCTCGGCCCGCAAGTCGCCGCTGGTGGTGGTGCCGATCGAGACACCCAAGATCGGCGAGGCCGAGTTTCCGCTCCTGGCGTACTGGCAATATGGCCTGGGCAAGTCGGTGGCGTTCACCAGCGACGCACGCACGCATCCCAAGGGCAAGGCGTACTGGGATCGCGATTGGGCCAATTCCGACATGTACAATCAATTCTGGAAGCAGGCCATCGAGTGGTCGCTCCGGGCCAACGATTCGGGCCAGTTCCTGTACATGACCACCGAGCAGAAAGACGGCAAGGTCCGCGTCACCGTCGAGGCGCTGGACAAGAAGAAGTCGCCTATTTTGAATGCCGAACTGCAAGCGGGGCTGACGTCGCCGACCTTCCGGGACAAGGAGGCTCGCAAGGTGGAGCTGAAGTTCGAGCAGAAGGCCGCGGGCATTTACGAAGCGGAATTTCAGGCGGAGGAAGTGGGTTCGTATTTCCTGCACGTCACGGGCAAGCTGCCCATGCGCGATGAGAAAGGCAATCCGGTCATCCTGAACGAAAGCGTGCGGGCCGGCATCACGATTCCGTACTCGCCGGAATTCAACGACATGGAGAGCAACTTCGACCTGCTCACTCGCCTGGCCGAGATGACGCACGGCAAAATGTACGATGAAGCGGAAGAGAACCTGGAGCGCACCGCGGCGTCGGGCGAGATCTTCAGGCCGGTGGAGCGCACGCAGCCCAGGCCGCAGACGCTGTGGTACTTCCTGGTGGTGCTGGCGGGGGCGCTGTTGTTTTTCGATGTGGCGGTGCGGCGTATCAGCATCGAGCCGCACGAGGTCCGGAGCAAGCTGCAAATGGTTTGGGCGTCGCTGCGGGGCCGGCAGACGGCGGCTGCCACGGTGGACCCGTTCATGGAAAGGCTCAAGAGCCGTAAGTCGCAGGTGGACGAAACGCTGGCAAAGGAAAAGAGCAGCCGCCGCTTTGATGGGGGCGACGGCCCGCCGCCGCCGCCGGAAGCCCTGGGCGGCGAGGCGCCGCGCGGCCCCGCTCCCAAGCCGCCGACGCCGAGCATCGCCCCGCAGAAGGAGCAGGAAGCGACCGATTACGCCAGCCGACTCATGCGGGCGAAGAAGCGGGCGCAGGAGGATCGGGATAAGAAATAATCGAGAGAGGGTGACACGGCAACAAGTCGCCAATAATATCGAGTAGAACCTTCGTCTAAACCTCGTTCCCAAGCTCCGCTTGGGAACGCAGACTCGCGAAGCTCCGCTTCGCGTCTGGGAGCCGCCATGACTCGTTCCCGCTACTACATCCGTGAACCCGAATACCCGCACTTCATGACATGCACAATCGTCGGCTGGCTACCTGTATTCACCCGGCCCGAAGCCGTGCAAATCATCCTGGACTCATGGACTCACCTCAAGTTGCATCACAATTTCAAATTGTTTGGCTTTGTCATTTTGGAAAACCATCTTCACCTGGCTGCCGCCGCCACGGATTTGCAAGCTGTGATGAAAAACTTCAAGTCCTTCACGGCCCGGCAAATCGTTGACCTCCTGCGCGAGAAGGGCGCCGAGACGCTTCTTTGGCAAATGCGCTTGTTCAAGAAGCGTTACAAGACCGAGAGCGAGTTTCAGGTCTGGCAAGAGGGAAATAAGCCCAAGCAGATCCAGAACGACGACATGATGCGGCAGAAACTGACATACATGCACGAGAATCCGTTGAAGCGCGGTTATGTCGATGAGCCGGTGCACTGGCGTTACTCAAGCGCTCGCAATTACGCGGGCTTGCCGGGAGTCATCGACGTGGTCACGGATTGGGCCTGAACGTCGTCTTCCCCTCGTTCCCAAGCTCCGCTTGGGAATGCGACTCGCGAAGCTCCGCTTCGCGTCTCCGTGTCGCGGAGATACAGGAGTTCCTGCGGGGATTCAGACGCGAAGCAGAGCTTCGCGAGTCTGCGTTCCCAAGCGGAGCTTGGGAACGAGGTAGAAACGTCAACAAGGAGCCCGAATGTCGTCCATCCCGTTGCCCGAACGCGCCAAGCAGTTTCGCCAGGCCTACGACCAGGTCTTTCGCGAAATCAACAAGGTCATGGTCGGCAGCACCGACATCGTCCATGGGATCTTGACCTGCCTGTTCGTCGGCGGCCATGCCCTGCTCGAAGGCGTGCCCGGACTGGGCAAGACGCTGCTGGTGCGCACGCTCAGCGAGGTGCTGAATTTGCACTTTAGCCGGATCCAGTTCACACCGGACCTGATGCCGTCGGACATCATCGGCACCAACATCATCAATGAAGACGCCTCGGGCCAGCGCGTGTTTAGCTTCCAATCAGGACCGATTTTCTCGCAAATTGTCTTGGCCGACGAAATCAATCGAGCGACGCCG
>Ga0182024_10015105_pt1 | contig 14837 bp, 13 predicted proteins | sample P32metaG_FD_120480 | JGI IMG/M metagenome (GOLD analysis project Ga0182024, IMG submission 120480) | Permafrost microbial communities from Stordalen Mire, Sweden - P3-2 metaG (Illumina Assembly) | ecosystem: Environmental > Terrestrial > Soil > Wetlands > Permafrost | place: Sweden: Stordalen... | reverse complement strand
TTCGCTACGCTCCAGCCCAGAGCACAGCGCATCTCCATCCCCCTACCTTGTCCAGCAAGCTGCCACAGATGGGCCGGAGTTAACTGCCACAAGTGGGCCAAGATTACTTGCCAAACCCACCGTCACGCAGCTTGCCGAAAACTCACGGTCCATGCGCGGTTTTCCCGTGCACAAGCCACTCTTCGCAAGCCCGGAAAACAGCAAGGCCCTGAGGATGATCTCCTCAGGGCCTTGATCCGAATCCGTCCTTGCGGCTCAGCGGGATCTACATTGAGTCGTTCTCGAAACCGTGACCGAACCGAGAAGAAACCCAGAACCACCACTCTGTCCGACAGTTAGCCACCACTGGATTGCCTAGACACGCGAATGACGACCGCCGCATTTGCGTCATTCTTGTGCACAAAAGTAACCCATGGACCAGCACTAGAGTTACTCCTGTTCCGCCTCGAAGTACTACGCTTAGAGGAAGCTTCCCAAAAGAGATCTGGAACGATGCCGGTAGGCAGTTGAATGAGGTGAAGCGAAGGTGTCGAAGGATTTCAGATGTTGGCTCTCTTCCCCTTCAAGCCGCCTAAACTGCGAAAGCCGCGCCTGTCTAACTCCAATTATATTGGCATGTATTCTCGCTTTTTCCCTGTCGGGTTGCGGTGCCCTTATTGTGAACAGGGCGAATGCGGGAAGCCTTCTTCCGCAGCCCAGCAGCGTCGACTTTGGCGCTGTGTCCATCGGTCAAACGGCCAGCACTACGGTCTCTCTCCTGAATGAGAGTTCGGAACCAGTCGAGGTTACGCAACTCAATCTAACTGGACAGTCATTCTCTGTTGTTGGTCCGAGCAACCTTCCCGTCACGATAGCTGCTGGTGGAACCTATACTTTGAATGTGCAATTCAATCCGGCCGCCGCGGGGACGGCGACGGGACAGTTGATTGTCGCCAGCAACTCTTCGACCTCTGGAACTCCGGTGATCAGCTTGAGCGGCACAGGCACGACAGGCGCAGGCTCGGCAGCGCTGAGCGCGTTATCCTGCAGTAGCGGAGCCATGACGGGATCGGGCACGGATGCCTGCACGGTGACGCTGACCACTTCGGCTCCAAGCGGCGGGCTGATTGTGAACCTGTCAAGCAGCAGTTCAGCGGTGACGGTGCCGAGCACGGTGACTGTACCGGCGGGTGCGGTCAGCGCAGGATTCACGGCTACGGTATCCTCGGTGGCAACTGCTCAGGCGGTGGCAATGACAGCGAGCGCAGGCGGCGTGGTCAAGAACTTTGCTCTGCAGCTAAATGCAGCGATCTTTGCACTAAGCATCAACGCTACCAGCGTGGCGTTTGGCGATGTAGTCGTGAATACATCGGCCATACAGCCCGTGACGTTGACCTCCACCGGTATTCTTCCGGTGACGATCAACGGAGCAACGCTGACGGGAGCGGGATTTGCAGTGTCGGGGACTGCGTTCCCAGTCACGTTGAATCCGAGCCAGGAAGAAACGCTGAATATAGAGTTCGTTCCCACCGCCGTGGGAGCGGCGACGGGTCAACTGACTATCGCCAGCAACTCTTCGGCCAATGGTACGGCAGTGGTCGGCTTGAGCGGCATAGGCACGCCTGCGGTTGCCGTAACAGTAACCCCAAGCAGCGTGTCATTGACTATTGGAACCAATCTACAATTCGCAGCCTCCGTCACAGGAACATCGAACACGGCAGTAACCTGGACTGTATCGGGAACGGGCTGCAGCGGGGCAGCTTGCGGAACGATCTCCTCGAGTGGGCTCTATACTGCCCCCACCGCTGTACCATCCCCTGCCAGTGTCACCATTACAGCAACCAGCGGGTCGGGTCCAACCAAATCTGCATCAGCCGCCGTAACAATTGTGCCGCCTGCTGGCACTACCTACTATCTTGCTCCGACCTCAGTTGGCGGCAATGACTCCAACAACGGTCTGTCCCCTTTTGCACCTTGGCTGACGCCGAATCACATCGTCAACTGCGGCGACGTCATCATGGCAGCAGCAAGTACATCCTATTCTTCGGTTAACTTCGGCAGTGGCAAGTGGGGAAAGGTGACTTGTGCAACTGGGAACAACGTCGCTTGGCTCAAGTGTGCAGCCTTCGATACCTGCAAGATTTTGGCAACTAGCCTTCAGGGGATGTGGGTGGATCGTAGCTATTGGGGTATCCAAGGGTGGGAGGTTTCAACATCTGCGGCAGATGCAGGTGGAACCTGTTTTCTTGCGGAGCCTGCTTGGATAGACCCCAATGAGATTCATCACATCATTTTTGCTAATAATGTTGCGAATGGCTGTGGATACACTGGCTTTATGACCGGGAACAACGGCAGTTCAAGTGTGGATTACATTGCAGTCGTGGGGAACATTGCCTACAATGCCGCCCAGGGTAGCCTCACTTGTAACAATGGGATAGACATATATGAGCCTGTCCAATCGGATGCATTGCCAGGGACGCACATCTATCTAGCGGGTAACTTCTCATTCGGGAACTTCGATCCCAACCCATGCGCAAACATGCCACCAGGAGATGGCGAAGGTATCACCCTCGACACATTCGATGGAGTTGATACTGGCATGCCATTCCCTTACGCAGCGCAGGCTGTCGTAGAGAACAACATCCTAGTCGCCAACGGTGGCCGTGGGTTGTTGGTTGGCGACAATGGCACTGGAACACCACCTTTCGCGCAGATTTACCTTCGCCACAATACGATGTGGGGCAACAATCGCGACTCAAACCAGACAGGTGGCTCGAGCAGTCGTTGGTGTGGGGAAGTAGATCTACTTACCACTGTAAATACTGAGGTATTTCTCAATATCGCAGTAACGGATGCGATAAACGGATGTGGAACGAAACCCATCTACGCTTTTTATGTGATAGGCACGTCGACGGCGGATTCCGTGTATCAGAATTGGGGATATGCCGTCAGTGGAACCAACGATGCGATCTATAGCAGTCCTGGATTCGCCTACGGCCCAAACAACACTTTTGGCACGAATCCGCAGTTTGCCAATGCCGTTGCCCCAAGTGCGCCTTCCTGTTCTGGATATGCTAATGTCCCTGCTTGTATGGCAACTGTGACTGCAAATTTTACACCGACCAACGCAGCCGCAAAGGGCTATGGCTACCAGATACCTTCCAACGCGAGCGTCTACGATCCGCTATTTCCGCCATGGCTGTGCAACGTTAATTTGCCCTCCGGCTTGGTCACGCTTGGATGTGAAACGGCACCGTAAATTCAAACCGGACTAACACTTCTTCGGTCAGCTGGTCGAGATATGAATTGATCCTAATCTCCTACAGATTTCGAAGAGTGCGATCCAATGCGCTCGCGGATTATGTGTCTTGGGTCAGAACTTCCGCGAACGCCCGCAATGCCATATGGCTGTTCACTTGTTGGCGGAAGGCGCCGTCCGCGAACATCCGTTTCACGGCCCAAAATTCCATATAGCTCAGAAGCAGCACGCCGATCCTGGACTGTGCGGCGATCCAGACCTGAACGTCGATCCTGGCCGCTCGACAGGACGACACGTTGGTTACGCCCTAGATCTTGATGGTCAATGCCGCGCCGAATGAGTTGTGCACTCGGGTTGTACTCGGGAATCAGCTCTTTGAGAGTAAGCACGAGGTCGAGCACATCGCGGCGTTGGCAGATGCGGCGGATCTCTTCGAGGTATGGTTCCATGCCAACCGATGGCACACCGTTACCGGTGAATATCTTAATCTTTTCGCAGGAAGTGGGAATCGTATCTTCCTCCATGAAATGGAGTTCTTCGTAAAGCTTCTCACCGGGACGTATGCCGGTAAACTCGATCTTAATGTCTTCATCAGGCCGGAGCCCGGAGAGCAGGACCAGGTTTCTTGCCAGATCGACGATCTTAACAGGAGCGCCCATATCGAGCACAAAAATCTCACCGCTCAGACCCATTGTTGAGGCTTGGAGAACCAATTGTGAGGCTTCCGGAATGGTCATGAAATACCGGCGCATCTCACGGTGAGTGACAGTAACAGGACCGCCGGCAGCGATTTGCTTTTTGAAGGTGGGGATGACGCTACCATTCGAGCCGAGTACGTTTCCGAATCGCACGGCCACGTACCTGGTCCCTCTATCTTGAAGTGCCAGAAGCAACAACTCGGCAACGCGCTTCGTGGCTCCCATGATGTTTGTTGGCCGGACGGCCTTGTCGGAGGAGATCATTATGAAGTCTTCTACTCCGTGCTCAGCCGCTGCCATGGCGACGTTGTATGTCCCAAAGATATTGTTCTCAATGGCCTCAAAGACGTGTGCCTCCATCATGGGAACATGTTTGTAGGCGGCCGCGTGATAGATGATCGCAGGCGAATGCCGGAGCATGACCTCGTCGAGGCGGGTGCGATTCTGTATGCTACCTATTTCAGGGTAGAAGGGAATCGCCGGGAACTCCTGGCGCATGTCGCGATCGATTTCAAACAGGGGGGATTCGGCGATTTCGAATCCTACGATCCCGGCGGGGTTGAAGCGTGCAATTTGGCGACAGAGCTCGGAGCCGATGGAGCCGGCGGCGCCAGTGACAAGTACGATTTTACCTTCGATTTTACCGCGGATCTGATCTTCTTTCAGGTGTACGGGGTTGCGACCGAGCAGGTCCTCCACATCAACCTCACGGATCTGTCCCACGAGCCCGCGTTCTTCAATCACGTCACCCAGCCCCGGTATGGTCTTGCACTCCACTCCCACCATGTGGCAGTGCTCTAGAATTCGAGTCATCTGCGCGCCGTTGGCCGAGGGGATGGCGATCAGGATAGTGCCGACATGAAACTTAGTTACCCACTCAACTACCTGATCGCCTCCTCCAAGCACCGGCACTCCGAGGATACGCATGCCCTTCTTCTCCGGCCAGTCATCCAGGAATCCCCGCACTTGGTATGGCAGTTTGGGATTTCTCTGAATCTCCCTGAGTAGAGTGACTCCCGCCTCGCCTGCACCGTAGATCAAGGTTTCCTTCTCCGCGGTGCCGTTCCGCGTGTTCGCAGTGGCCTCCGCCAACATGCGAACGATCACACGAATTCCGGCCGTGCCCAGAAAGCAGATAATCAGATCCAGCAGATAAATGGTTCGGGGGAATCCCGGCGGCGCGATAGAGAGGATCGCGATGCAGCTCAGGGTCGAACCAATGATATTAGCCAATACAAGCCGAACTAGATCGCCGACGGATACATACTGCCACCAACCTCGGTGCAGTTTTGCCGCATGGAATACGACCATCTTGATTCCGATCCAGATCGGAAGGGCATAGGCCAGATGTCGGATGTACCCAAGCGGCAGATTAAAGTCGAACCGCAGCAAAAACGCTGCCACACCCGAGAGTGCGAAAACCCCGATTTGCGCCGACCACACGACTGGCCGGTGGATCGCCTTGAGGTGTCCAATGAGTTTTTGCGCCTTGATCATCTTCTGCTTCTCTCTCACTTCAGCATCAACTTCAGTCCCCAGCTTCCGCCAGGAACTCCGGTTGAAATCTTTGCCACAGCTCGCATGCACCAACCGTCCGTCGCACTGTGTTGACAACGCACAACTGTTCTTGCTCGGTCAGGCTGCTCGAACTGGGCAGGCAGATACCTCGCCGGAATAAGTCCGCTGCTACCTCTCCGCCGTAGCATTCGCATCCCGAATACAGAGGTTGCAAATGCATCGGCTTCCAAACGGGTCGGGACTCCACATGAGCTGAATTAAGTGCCTGGATCAATGCATCGCGCGAGCAGCCGAACTCATCTTCGTCAATCAGGAAACAGCTCAGCCAGTTGGTGTGGAGGCCGTAGGAGGCCTGGGGCATCAGAGTGATGCCAGGAAGATCCGCGAACGCATCCTGATAACGGAAGGCTATGGCGCGCCGCTGTTCGACACGTAAATCAAGGACCTCGAGCTGCCCCCTGCCGATGCCCGCGAGTACGTTGCTCATCCGGTAGTTGTAACCGAGCTCGGAGTGTTCGTAGGCAATTCCGGGATCACGTGCCTGCTGAGACCAGAAGCGCGCTTTCTCAATCCAGGCGGCATTGCGAGAGACGAGCATTCCGCCACCGGTTGTCGTAATAATCTTATTGCCATTAAACGAGAAAGTCCCAACATCTCCGAATGTTCCGGCGGGTCGGTCGTGGTATTTGGCGCCGAGCGCTTCGGCGGCATCTTCAAGCACCGGTATTTCATAGCTCTGGCAGAGCGCTAGGATAGGGTCCATGTCAGCACATTGGCCATAGAGGTGTACCACCACTAGGGCGCGGGGCAACCTATTTCGCTGTGCTCGATGGCGAAGAGCGTCTTCAAGGATGTTGGGGTCCAGACTCCAGCTTGTGTACTCGCTGTCCAGGAAGACGGGCTCCGCACCGAGGTAGCGAACTGGATTGCAGCTCGCTACGAAGGTAAGTGTGGGGCAAAAGACCTCATCGCCGGGTCCGACATCGAGCAGTCGTAGGCCAAGGTGGATCGCAGCAGTTCCGGTGCCAAGAGCAACCCCTGGCAGGCCGACGCGAGCTTCGAATTCCTGCTCAAATGCCGTGAGGTTTGGTCCGACCGTCGAGAGCCAGTTGGATTCAAAGGCTTCATGTATATAGCTTTCTTCGCTCCCCCCCATGTGGGGAATTGAAAGAAGAATTCGATTCATAGAGTTTATCCAGTCCGAGTGGCAAGCCTTTGCAACGACTTCGCCGGCACGCCGACTACCTTGTCGTTAGGAGCGACATACTCGAGAACCACTGCTCCGGCACCTACGATTGCGCGCTCGCCTACCTCTATTCCAGGAAGAACCGATGCATTCAGCCCGATATGGCTGTATGCGCCAACCCTCACGCCCCCACCCAGCGCAACACCAGGCGAAAGATGGACATGGTTGGCAATGCAACAGTCATGTTCGACGATTGCGCCGCTGTTGATAATGCAATTTGCCCCGATAACACTGTCTGGATTGATCACCGCGTTGGGCATGACCACGGTTCCAGAGCCGATTGATGAGGATCGGGACACTGCCGCAGTGGGGTGAACGAGGGTCAGCGGTTCAATCCCCATTCTGCAGGCTGCCCGGAAACAGCCCGCTCGCGTTGCATTGCAGCCAATTGCAACGACGAAATGCGCGTAGCCAGAGGTTCGCAGGTTCGCAAGTTCAGTCCGGCTGCCCGCAACGCGACAACCTTGAAATTCCCCGATCAATTTCTGAGAGTCGTCATCGATGAAAACGACATCGATAGAATCAAAATGTGCTCTAGCGATATCGAGCACGACTTTGCCGTGCCCACCGACACCCCAGATAACTAGCTTTTTCACGGCTTTGCGTTCCTTTCGATGCAGCCCAAAAACTCAGGCATCGTTGCGTGGCCGCCATGTTCGATCCCTTGGCGTCGCACAACGGTCAGAAGGGTCAGCCAGAGGATCTTCACATCGAGCCAAAAGCTCTGGTGATCGACGTACCAGATATCGAGTTTGAATTTCTGTTCCCAGGTGAGTGCATTTCGACCGTTAACTTGTGCCCAACCGGTTATGCCTGGCCTGACCTCATGGCGCCGACGCTGGAAAGCGTTGTATCGCGGCAGGTATTCCGGAAGTAAAGGCCTTGGGCCGACCAAGCTCATGTCGCCGCGAATGACATTCCACAGTTCGGGCAACTCGTCAAGACTTGTGCGCCGCAGAAAGCTGCCAAGTGATGTGAGACGGTCTGCATCTGGCAGCAGTTTGCCCGCGGAATCCCTTGTCCCTCTCATGGTGCGGAATTTCAGGCAAGTGAACAATAAACCGTGCAGCCCTGGCCTTCGTTGCCGGAACAGAACTGGCCTTCCTAAGAAGAGGCGAACCAAAACTCCCACGGCTAACAGCATGGGAGACAGGATTGCGATTGCTAACGAGGCTAGCAACAGATCTGCTGCCCTCTTTCCACAATAGGAGGTGCGAATCATGACTTTTTAGGGGGTAGGTTCTTACGGTTATCGTGCTCTATATGGCTGACTCTGCATTTCCTTGGATTTGGTGGCCCACTTTGCTTCGAAGCAGGCGCTCGTACTCTTCGACGAGAGCTCGGCCAACTACTTCGTGTCGAAACTTCTGTACAACCCGTTCGCGGCCACTCTGGCCCATACGCGATCGTAGTTCCGGGTCGCGGAGTAACTCGTCAATTCTGGCCGCTAACGCTTCCCAGTTGCCCACAGGAACATGGAATCCAGTTGTGCCATCTTCAACCGAGTCTATGGCACCTGTCGCGGTGGTAGTCACAACTGGTACCCCGCATGCCTGCGCCTCAAGTGGCGTATATGGAAAACCTTCGCGATAGGTTGGGAGAGCGAGTAGGTCCATTAGCGCATAGTACGGTGCGGTATCGGCGACCCAACCGACATGAACAATGCCAGGATCAGTTTCCAGTTGTTGCCGGATAATAGGCTCAATTAGGTCGTCATCCTCGAGGTCGCCAATCAGCAACAGACGAAGGTTAGGCCAGTTCCGACGCAAATGCGAAAAAGCCGTGATGAGTTCTCGGATGCCTTTGTCCCGCGTCAACCTACCGACAAACCCAATTACGGGTGCAGTTGGAGCAATACCAAGCTCCATTGCAATGCGCTGTTTTTGTGCCGGATCACGAACTGTTGGCGAGAACCGCAGCACATCAACTCCTCGGCAGCTACCGCTTCCTAGCACTACCGCCTTCTCGGCAGAAACTAACCTAAGGTCAATTGCGCGCTTGCGGAGGCTTGGGCTTACGCAGATCACGCGATGAGCACAAGCGCAGGCGACGCGCTCAGTCAACGTCAGCAAGATTCGCTTCAGGCCTGTAGTGGTTTCTAGGCGGAGCCCGTGAAGTGTGTAGATTCGACAGGGTACGTCCAAACACCAAGCTGCCAGCCCACCCAGCAGGCCCGCCTTAGGGGTACCAACGTCGGTCAGCCTTGGACGTACCTGTTGCATGAGCCGAAAGAACCGCCACAGGGAAAGCAGGTCATGGAGAGGGGAGATCTCTCTTCTCATCGGAATTGCGGCGTATCGGAAACCAGCGTCTCGACCGACCTTGTTGAGCTCCTCGCCTGGTGATGACACCAGGATCGGCTCATATCCAGAATCCCGAAGCTTTTCGACTGTTCCTTTGAAGAACACCCAACTCAAGGCGGACGTGACTGCGACCAGGATACTTATCGGCTGCGCGGCGTGATCGCCTTCCTTCTGGGGACTCTCGAAATCATTCATACGGTATTGCCGATCAATGTCCACTTTAAGGGAAAGAGGAAGTGTCATTTCACCAACTGCGTCACCAGCTCACGGTAACAGACCCATCAGCGCGCCTTGACACAATCTCAGGAAGTCGCCAGCTCGGCCACTCCGCAAAGGAATTTCCTTAGCAACGTTCATGTCGTGCCGGACATTCGTGAAACAGTACCGAAAGCCGGATCGCTAACGTCATATCTGACGCACCAGTCAATCAATACAAAGAGAGCCCAAACCGTGGTCCAGTGCGTCTCAGCACCTCCTAGAAAAGACCTCCACACCCGCTGGCATTCACCGCGCGCAAAGCCCAATTGCACGCCGCAGTCTCGGTTGTCGAGAACAGCTCCCACTGTAGTGCGAAGTCTCTGGCGCAACCAGCCTCGCCACGGGAAGGTGAATCCCTGTTTAGGGCGCTTGTAGATGGGCTTGGGTAGCAAATCCGCAAGTGCCCTTACCAGTAGCGGTTTCGGAAGCGAGCGGGAGAGCTTGTCCGGGCCGGAGACCTGTGCGAGAAAATCGATTATGCGCCGATCCAGGAAGGGGACGCGGACCTCGATGCTATGAGCCATGCTCATAGCATCGCCATCCCGCAGCAACATATTCGTAAGGTAGGTAATCATCTCGAGAGCAGAGACTTGATTGATCACAGAGAGACCTTGGACGGCGGCGGAGAGTTCCTCATACAGGCCGGGCGGGAGCCCGAGTCGGCACTTTTCGCGGTCACGCAGAAGGCTCGCCCGCACACTCTCCGGCATCATCTGACGAAGTATCAGGTAGCTAGAAAGAATGGACTTGGAGGAGCGTACCAGATCGGGCAATTTGCCCATTTTTAGCCTATATCTGAAGAATTTGAAGGCGGCCATTGCCGATGCCACACCGTCAAGAATACCTCCAGGAATGTTTCTTAACGCAGGCTGGAGATAGGAAAGGGCGTTGAGATGACGGAACGACCCATAGCCCCCCAACAGTTCGTCGGCGCCCTGCCCTGAGAGGAATACGGTGACGCCTGTATTGCGCACAGCCCGCGATATCGCATAGACATTTGGCCCATCAACCGAAGGCGCATCAACTGTCAATAGCAGTTCGGGCAGCCATTCGAGCAACGTATCCTCGGTAATGAGTATCTCCTCGTGAGTGCTACCAACGCGGCTCGCCATCAGCCGCGAGTAGGGAGCTTCGGAGTAAGATCCCTCGTTAAAAACCACCGAGAATGTGCTCACCCGGCCGGGTGCCGCATGCGCCATAAGAGCAACCAAACTGGAAGAGTCAATGCCGCCGCTAAGGAATGCACCGAGGGGTACATCACTGTACAGATGCTCCGAGACCACTTGCTCGAGGAGGCACCGGAAATCCTGCAGGAGGCGCTCATCTGCCGGGACGGCCTCCGATTCGGGCATGAAGCTGGGTGCCCAGTAGCGTCGAGGCGGTCCACAGGAACCGTCTGCTTCCACAACCAAGTAGTGAGCAGGCGGTAGCGATTGAATGCCGCGTACCATGGTGAGTTGACCCTGCACGGCGCCATACGCCAAATAAGACTCTAAGGCGACAGGGTCCATTTCCCTTCGGATTAGACCCGTAGCAAGCAATGCCCGCACCTCCGATGCGAATAAAAAAACACTTTCGTCTTGATAATAGTAGAGAGGCTTGATACCAGCATGATCGCGGACCAGGATCAGGCGCTGCCCTGCATCATCCCAGATTCCGAACGCGAACATTCCCACAATGTTCGACAGGAGTTCTTGTAATCCGTGTTGGCCGAACCACTTTACGATCACTTCGGTATCGGTGTGGGAATCAAAGGCGACCCGTTCCAGAGCCAAGCTGTCGCGCAAGGTCTTGAAGTTATAGACCTCACCGTTGTAGACGATGGCGTTGCCAGTGCTTTGGTCTACCATGGGCTGGGATCCCTGCTCCGACAGGTCCAGGATCGCGAGCCGCCTATGTCCCATGCGCAGAATGCGGTCGGGGTAATTGGCTGGCGATATTTGCAGTCGACCTTGGCCGTCGGGACCCCGGTGCTCCAGGACGTGCAGCGCTCCAGACACCAACTCATCAGTTACGATCTTCCGCCCACCGATGGCTCCAAAAACTCCGCACATAATGCTTACTCCATTTAACTTGTAGGGAAACAAGAAGCGGCCTGTCATACACGCCCGATTCTTGCCAGTGCGGGGACGCGGCGGTCACCGAATCTCGGCAGCTACATGTGCACTTACACCGTTTCGCTTCAGTTCGGCGACATAGTTGCAGACAAAGTGCGGAGGTCTGGCATCTTTACAACGCGCGGCATTCTCGCTCAGCATCCGGACAACCGGTTAAAAATGTCAACTCCAGTGAGTCCCGCGGTGGACTACAGCTTACTCTCCATTGAGACGGGAGCCCCGAAGGTCTCCTCGACCTTCAAGGCAACCGTCGAACGGGCCCGATTAAACTCTGCCATCTCCGTCGACATTGGGAGGCGCGAACGACGTCGAACCAGCCAATCGGAGCGGTTGAGCGCGAACGCTCCGCGATACACCATAGATTTCGCAAATAACCTGAGGCCATTGATCCTGCTCTGCAACGGGAACCTCGCGCGGTGCTTTTTGAACATCTGACCGGCGAAGTGGCTACTCATTATGAGCTTCTTCAGTGTGACAGTAGAGTATTCGGTATACGCATAAATGTTCTGATTGAGAATGCCGTAGCTGTGATTGAGGATGATTTGCATCAAGAAGTCAGCATCTTGAGCGAGCAGAAACCCCGGATCAAACTTGCATAGCTTCGCGACTCTCATTCGGATCATGGATGAAGGAAACGCGAATGGTGGCATCCGAAGTCGCGTCATCGGTGGAAACAGTTGTGGCCTGTCGCTATTCACTAGTCCGCGGACGCCAGCTAAATCCCCGACTTTGTCCAGAATCGCCATCCCTCCGCTCACCACTGCCGCCTTTGGTTCGGCTTCAAGGAAGTCTAGTTCGGCCTGCAGACGCCACGGATACATCCAATCATCCGCGTCAAGTATGCAGAGGTAGTCGCCATCCGCCTTCTCCAGGGCAAACTGTCGCGCTACTCCGCGTCCTCGATTTGTGTCGAACCGAAATGCTCGAATTCGTGGGTCACCGATGTCTTTGGCAATGTCAAACGAGCAATCGGTCGAACCATCGTCTACGAAGATTAACTCCCAGTCGTTCGATGTCTGGGCCAGCAGGGAACCCAAAGCCAAAGGCAGCGTTGGCGCAGCGTTGTAGCACACCATCATCACAGAAACTGTTGATTTCACTTTGCTCCCTCTTCCGGCATTTCCAGTGATTCTAGTGTGGCAACAAACCGGCGCATGTAGTGCTCCCAGGTACATTGCCGTTCCACTCGATTGCGGGCACACTTTCCCGCCTCCAGGAATGCGGTTGGATTGTCAACGAGCTGCGAGAGAAACCTGGACAGCGCCGCCGCATCGCCTTGTTCGATGAGCCAGCCGCCTTCGCCTTCTTTGACAGCATCGGGAATCCCACCCGTGCGGGTTCCAATAACAGGAATTCCGCAGGCCTGGGCTTCAAGGAAGACCAAACCGAAACCCTCGACCTCCTGGCGTTCGGCCGCTTGGCGGCTGCAAAGCAAGAACAAGTCGGAAGCACGGTATAGATCTGGCAGATCATCCTCCGCAACGAACCCAAGAAACCGGACATGCTCCGTCAGACCGAGTTCTGTAACCTGGCGTTCTAGCTCGCTCTGGTGAGGTCCCTTTCCCGCAATCAGATAGACCAAGTTCCGTCGAATGCGTTCGCTGGAGGCTGCTATTGCCCTAAGAACGACATCATGTCCTTTATAGGAGTCCAAGCGGGACACTGTCGACAAAACAACCTTGTTCGCCACTCCGAACCGGCGCTTGGCCTCTTGAGCATCGCCGGGAGAAAAGTGCTCATGGTCCACTGCCAGCGGAATCGCCAGAACCTTTGCTCCGGGGGCCCCTTCGAGCACGAGCTTTCTGGTGTATTCGCTGTTAGCAATAACCAGATCCGCGGCCTCGCAAACGCGCCGCAGCATCCTTCTCCAGATCTCACGGCGCCACCGGGCTTTTGTAGGCATCAGTTCGAAGCCGTGCGCGAGAAGAACTCGCGGCCTTACACCCGCGAGGTGTGCTAAAAGCCCATCCGGATACCAGGCCCCGCAGACTGTTGGTCCCAAACTGATCCGATTGCGCAGCGTCCAATAACTTTCCCACTCCCGCCATGGCCGAGAATGCCTCACCCGAAGCTCATCGGTTCGCGACGGTCGTGTCGGAGCGCCATTTCTAGGAGTTGGGGCGATTACCTGAGCGAATGCTCCAGTTCGTCCCCAGCCCGCAGCGATCTCCGAGCACAGCCGCGCTATGCCTCCATCATTCGGAGGGTAGTCGGAGGAAAACATAAGAAGATTTGTCATGGTGGAAGAGTTCTATCTTTGGGCAAGGCTATGGATGCCTAATCGATGATGAACGCAAACCAACTGCGAAAATGAGAGGCAGCGTGCTACCTAGAGTCGCCATGGCTGAGGTGGATACCCAGCTCAGCCTATTCTCCGAACCCGTGAACTCCGAGCATGTGGATGGGTTGTCAAACTAAAGAGAACGATGGTCAGGGCACAAAGAAGCAAGCCCGCTTCGCCGACGATGGAGCCAAGGTTTCGCTCTATCGTCAGGGCAAAGGTCATGAAAATCGGAACAAACAGACACAGTCCCATCGCCGTTCCCTCGTTAACAATAAATCGGTCATAAAGCAGACGTAAAACTACTCCATAGGCCAGCATCCCGAAAAAGACACCGGTTACGCCAAAGTTCAGGTAAAAATCACCTGGAACAGTTACCGCTGCCTCACCCTTCCCGGACCATCCAAGCACAGCGGTTGCATACCATCCCCCAATGCTGAGCGTCGGCTTTGCAGGCCATATGAATCGTGGAATAAACCACAACAAACCCGGCCAGAGAGTTGCGCCACGCTTTCGGTCGACAACCCCGGAATCTACCACGCCTATAACGTCTGCGAGAAATCCGCCGTAGGCCACCCGTTGAACTAATCGTTGACGCGATTGCTGCGTACTGGCGATGTCCGTCTCGCCGATTGTTGCCGCAAGCGTCTTAACATCGAATCCAGACTCCACATTTCTCGATCTGAGCGTGTCGAGTGCGTGAAAGATGAGAAAGAATGCCGCGACACACGCCATCGCTGCTAATCCAGTTCCGATTCCTATCCGCTTTCCACAAGATGCTCGGGCCCGCGCTACGAGAAGAAGACCTACGACGAACAGTACCGGGCTGAACTTCCAGCCGACAGTTATGTTGATCCAAACTTCCAACCCCAGACATGTCAGCGCGAGCCAGATCTGAATGCCGCCAAAGCGGTCCGAGCGCGCGAGCCAGATGATAAGCGCCGAAAAGATAAAGTACGAGCCAAGTTTTCCGAAGGACTCAACTAAGTTGGCTACGTTTGAGTCGGCCGGATCAGAAGAATCAAATGCCCCTCCATATCCATGTTTATAACTATACTGGACAGTGCTGAGTTCGCAGTATCCATCACGCAGCGATCTCCTCTGAATCCAAATGAATATCGGAGCGCTTGTATTGGTCGAGGATTTTCTTCAGTTTGGGGTCCAATAGGGAAGACGAG
>Ga0182024_10015104_pt1 | contig 14840 bp, 15 predicted proteins | sample P32metaG_FD_120480 | JGI IMG/M metagenome (GOLD analysis project Ga0182024, IMG submission 120480) | Permafrost microbial communities from Stordalen Mire, Sweden - P3-2 metaG (Illumina Assembly) | ecosystem: Environmental > Terrestrial > Soil > Wetlands > Permafrost | place: Sweden: Stordalen... | reverse complement strand
GCGGCGACGCGCGAGCAGTTCGACCGGCCGTTGTGCGAATTCCAGGGCTTGCAGTGGAAGTTCGCCGACATGGCGATCAAGCTCGAAAGCGCGCAGCTGTTGCTGTACCGCGCCGCGACCAACGCCGATCGCGGCCTGCCGTCGGCCTACGAGACCTCGGTCGCCAAGGCGGCTTGCAACCAGGCCGGCTTCGAAGTGGCGAGCGAAGCGGTGCAGATCATGGGCGCCTTGGGCTTTTCCCGCGCGACCCTGGTCGAGTATTGCATGCGCCGCACCCGCGGCTGGATGATCGCCGGCGGCTCGATCGAAATGTTGAAGAATCGCATCGCCGAACACCTGTTCGACCGGCGCTTCGACCAGCGCAAGCGCCAGGCCGCGGCGGCGGAATGAGCATGACGGTCGAGCGGTCCGCGGCACCGGCGCTCGCGACGGCGGCAGCCGCGCCGGCGATGCCGCTGTCGGTCATCCTGCCGAATTTCAATCACGGCGCGCTGATTGGGCGCGCGCTGCGCGCGCTCCTCGATCAGACGCCGCCGGCCAAAGAGATCATCGTGGTCGACGACGGCTCGACCGACGACAGCGTCTCGGTCGTCGAGGCGTTGCAACAGCGCCACGCCTCGATCAGGCTCATTCGCCACCCGACCAATCGCGGCATCATCGCCGCGGTCAAATCGGCGCTTGAAGTCGCGACCGGCGACTATGTGTTGTTCGCGTCGTCCGACGATTGCGTCCTTTCCGGCTTGTTCGGCCGCGCCCTGGCTGGCTTGACGGCATATCCGCAAGCCGCATTTTTCTGCGCCAGCGTCGGCTTGATGGACACCCGCAACCGCGTCATCGGCCTGCGGCCGGTCACGGTGCCGCGACGCGGTGCCGGTTATTTATCGCCGATCGATGTGCGACGGGCGATCCGCACAACCGACTTCTGGGTTATCGGCACCGCCACGGTCTACCGCCGGCGGCTTTTGGCGGAGGCCGGTTATTTCGATGCGCGCCTGGGTTCGATCACCGATGTGCTGACCAATCGGCTGCTCGCCTTCCGCCACGGTTTCTATTTCGATCCGGCGATTCTCGCGGTCTACAACAAGGACCCGATGAGCTTCTCCGGCCGCAACGCACTCTCGGCCACCGCGAGTCGCCGCCTGCTCGACGCCGCCGGCGCCTGGATCATCGACAATCTGCCGCCGGACGTGCGCGACGAACACCGCGACTTGTTTGATCGCCGCATGGGATTTGGCTTGGCGCGCCTGGGCGTCGTTTGGCGACGCGGCACGCTCGATACCGCGGCAATTGCCGACATTGTGAACTTCGGGCCGGCCGACAGGAAGCTGTTGGCCGCGCTTGCCCGGCTGCCGTTCGTCTCCGGCACGCTGGTATTGGGTTGGCTGACGATGCGTCTGCGCCCATTCGGGACATGGGCATTGATCGGAGCTTGGTGGCGGGCGCTCCGCTTTGCCTGGTTTACCCGCGAAGCCATTCAGCGCCAGGTCGATAATCTATAAAGTCGATAATCTGTAAATACGCAGACTGTTCAATCGCTTAACTGACCATTCGGCGCTCATGTTCACGTTATGAACGCGCGATCTTGACGTTCACGACGTGAACACGGTAGCGATGGGGTCGGTGAGGGGTTGCGTACATGCTTGACGCGACGCGAAGCGACAAATCGGACGACTCGCGCATCCTGCTCGACCTGCTTAATTCGGTCGAGCGCGATGGCGGGCAGTCGCAACGGCGGCTGGCCTCGGAGCTCGGCATTGCCCTTGGGCTGGTCAACGCCTACTTGCGGCGTTGCGTCAAGAAGGGGCTGGTCAAGGTCACGCAGGCTCCGGCGCGGCGCTACATGTATTACCTGACGCCGAACGGGTTCGCCGAGAAATCCCGGCTGACGGTCGAATATCTGTCGGTGTCCTTCGGCTTCTTCCGCCAGGCGAAAGCCGAGTGTGACGCCGTGTTCGGCGCCGCGGCCGAGCGCGGCTTCTCCCGGGTGGCGCTTGCCGGCATTTCCGATCTCGCCGAGATTGCCATGATCTGCGCGCTCAATACCGGCGTGAAGGTCACGGCGGTGGTCGACGGCAAGTCGACGCTGTCGCATTTCGTCGGCGTGCCGGTCGCGCCCTCCTTCGAAGCCATTGTCGGTAGCTGCGACGCCGTGCTGGTCACCGATCTGCAGCGGGCGGCGGAATTCGCCGAGCAGGCGGCCGCGCTGTTCGGCGCCGACCGGGTCCTGATGCCGAAGCTGGTTCCCCCGCCGCCCCGTCTGCCCGATGAGGCCCGATCATGACCGAGTCGTTCTGGCACGTGGTGCAGACCCACGTTCATGCCGAGGCCAAGGCCCAGATGCATCTCGACCGGCAGGGCTTCGAGACCTACCTGCCGCGCTATCTCAAGCGCCGGCGCCACGCACGGCGCACCGAGACGGTCGCCTCGCCGCTCTATCCGTCTTATCTGTTCGTGACGTTCAACCCGGCCGTCCACCGCTGGCGCTCGATACACTCCACCATCGGTGTGGCGCGGCTGGTCTGCAGCGGCGATGTGCCGGCGACGGTCGATGACGCCATCGTCACCGGTTTGAGGGGTCGCGAGAACCCGCAGGGCTTCATCGAGCTGGCGCGCCGGCCGCAATTCGCCAGCGGCGACCAGGTGCGGGTGCGCGGCGGCGTGTTCGGCGATTGCCTCGGATTGTTCGAAAGCACGGGCGACCGCGAGCGCGTCGCCATTCTGCTCGACCTGCTCGGCCGCAAGGTGCGGGTGGTCTTGGACGAAGAACTCGTCGTCGCGGCGTAAGCCGCGGGCGAAATTGCAGCGATGGATCGGGGACCGGCGAGTCACCCGAAGTGCGGTAGCGTGGCGAAAAACAAGCTGACAGCATGATCCGGACAGTCTGATGAGCAGCTTGGCGCTCAACATCCCGCAACGCGGCCCGACCCGGTCGGCGTACCATGTCGCCGTGATTGACATCCTGTCCGGGCTGCTTGCCTTCAACATCTGGGGCCGGCTCGGTTGGCGCGACACCAAGCGGCGTTATCGACGCACGGTATTGGGTCCGATCTGGGCCACGGTGAGCGTCGCGCTGTTCGTCCTCACGCTGGGACTTCTCTGGTCGAACCTGTGGAACCGCGACCCGAAGGTCTACCTGCCTTATCTGACCTCGGGCATGCTGTGCTGGACGTTGATCTCCTCGGTCTGCACCGACGGATCCTACAGCTACTTCGTCAACGAGAAACTCATCAAGCAGCTGCGGATTTCCTACACGCTGATCGCCTGCGCCGCGGTGTGGCGCAACGTGATCGTGTTTCTTCACAATATCAGCATCTATGTGCTGGTCTGCATCTATGCCGGCGTCGCCGTCACCTGGGCGACGCTGCTGGTGGTCCCGGGCTTTGCGCTGTTGTGCCTCAACGCCGCCTGGATCGCGGTCTTGCTGGGCGCGGTCTGCGCGCGGTACCGCGACCTGTTGCAACTGGTCAGCAGCCTGCTGCAGATCATGCTGTTTTTGACGCCGATCTTCTGGTCTCCGGACCAGCTGACCGGGCGCACGGCGCTGTTGGCGACATACAATCCGCTGTACCACCTGATCGCAATCGTCCGCGATCCATTGCTCGGCCGGGCGCCCGCGCCGCTGCATTGGGTTGCCGTCGTCCTTATCACGCTGGCCGGATGGGCGTTGACGGTTCACGTCATGGGCAGGTTCCGCCATCGCATCGTTTACTGGCTTTAAGGGCAGCGGAGACCGCTTCGTGGCCGAGATCGTGCTGAAAGATGTTGTGGCGGAGTTTCCGGTCTATGGCACGCAGCTCAGCTTGCGCAACGCCTTGTTCCATCGGGTGGTCGGCGGCGTGTTGCGGCGGCAAAGCGACGCCGGACAACGCCTCGTCGTGCGCGCGCTCGACAAGGTGTCGCTGACCATCAATCACGGCGATCAGGTCGGCATCATCGGCCACAATGGCGCCGGCAAATCGACCATGCTCCGGGTCTTCGCCGGCATCTACGAGCCGAGCGCCGGAGCCATCAGCATCGAGGGCCGCGTCTCGCCGCTGTTCAACACCTCGCCCGGGCTCGATCCCGACGACACCGGATACGAGAACATCGTGACCTGCGGGCTCCTGCTCGGCATGAGCCGCGCCGAGATCGAGCGGAAGCTGCCGGAAATCGAGGCGTTTTCCGAGCTGAGCGATTACCTCGCGCTGCCGGCGCGGACCTATTCGAGCGGCATGCTGGTGCGTCTCGGCTTTGCCATCGCGACCTCCATCGACCCGGAAATCCTGCTGCTCGACGAAGAGCTCGGCGCCGGCGATTCCCGCTTCGCCATGCACGCGGCCAAGCGCGTCAAGGCCTTGATCGACCGATCGAGCATTATGGTGCTGGCGTCGCATTCCGCCGAGCTCATCGGCCAGATGTGCAATCGCGCCATCCTGCTCGACCATGGTCGGGTCGCGGCGGACGGGCCGGCCAAGGATGTTCTCGAGCTTTACAGCCGCATGAACAAGGACGAATTGCCGGCCGCGGCGCCTTCTTCCGCCGAGCACGAGGGGCCGAGCCAGGCCGCCTCGGCAGCGGCCGCCGTGGTCTGACGAGTGCCGCCGGTGCGGCGGCGCCGCCGGGCCAAAAACAGCGAGGATTTCCATGGAGATCGTCAAGCGCGTCAAGATATTCGCCGACGGTGCTGATCTGGACGGCATTTTGGCGCTCTACAGGAACCCGCTGATCAAGGGCTTCACCACCAATCCGACCCTGATGCGCAAGTCCGGCATCGCGGACTACGAGGCGTTCGCGCATCAGCTGGTTGCCGCCATCCCGGACCGGCCGATCTCCTTCGAGGTGTTCGCCGATGACTTCGACGCGATGATCGCGCAGGGTCGCGTCATTGCCTCGTGGGGCGCCAACGTCAACGTCAAAATTCCGGTCACCACCACGAACGGCGCGTTCACCGGTCCGGTGGTCCGCACGCTCGCCAATGCCGGCATCGCCGTCAACGTCACCGCGGTGATGACCGAGCAGCAGGTCGAGCGCATCGCCGAATGCCTGGCGCCGAACGTGCCGGCGATCGTTTCGGTGTTTGCCGGCCGCGTCGCCGACACCGGCCGCGATCCGGTGCCGGTCATGCGCGCCGCGCTGCGCGCGTTGTCGGCCCGGCCGAAGGCCGAACTGCTGTGGGCCAGCCCGCGCGAGCTTCTCAACATTTTCCAGGCCGACGACATCGGCTGCCACATCATCACGGTGAGTCACGATGTGCTGGCCAAGCTGTCCTTGGTCGGCAAGGACCTCGGCGATTATTCGCTCGAGACCGTGAAGATGTTCCATCGCGACGCCGTCGCCGCCGGATTCCGCATCGAAGTCGCGGCACGCAAGGCGGCGTCCTAAAACGCAGGGCAGGGAGCTGGAGGAGGGAATGGCGAACAGGTTTTCACGGGTCTTCGTCACCGGCGGGGCCGGCTACATCGGCTCGATGCTGGTGCCCAAGCTGCTCGATCGCGGCTACCAGGTGACGAGCTATGACATCTCGTATTACGGCGACAGTTTCCTGCCCAAGAGCAATCCCGGTCTGCAGGTGATCCGCGGCGATATCCGCGATGCCGCCAAGCTCGCCAAGGCGGTCGCCGGGCACGACGCCTTCGTCAGCCTGGCCTGCATCTCCAATGACGCCAGCTTCGAGCTCGACGAGAGGCTGTCGACTTCGGTCAATCTCGATGCCTTCGAGCCGATGGTGCTCGCGGCCAAGAAGGCCGGCGTGAAGCGCTTCGTCTTTGCCTCGTCGAGCTCGGTTTACGGCGTTTCCGACCAGCCCAATGTGACCGAAGAGCATCCGCTGGTGCCGCTTACGCTCTACAACAAGTACAAGGGCATGTGCGAGCCGCTGTTGCTCAAGCACACCGAGCGGGATTTCGTCGGCGTGGTATTCCGGCCGGCCACGGTTTGCGGCTACGCGCCGCGGCAGCGCTTCGATCTGTCCGTCAACATTCTCACCAACCATGCCATCAACAACGGCAAGATCACCGTGTTCGGCGGCGAGCAACTGCGGCCCAATCTGCATATCCTCGATTATTGCGACACCGTGCAACTGCTGCTTGACGCCCCCGACGAGAAAATCGCCAACGAAATCTTCAATGTCGGCTACCAGAACATGTCGATCATGGCGATCGCCGAATTGGTGCAGCGAGTGGTGCAGGAAGAGTTTCCGGAGAAGGGCAAGATCGGCATCGTCACCACGCCGAGCGACGACAAGCGCTCCTATCACATCAATTCCGACAAGATCCGCCGCGTGCTCGGCTACACGCCGAAGCACACCATCGAGGAAGCGGTGCGTGATCTCTGCCGCGCCTTCAAGGACGGCCGGCTGCCGAATTCGATGGCCGATGACATCTATTACAATGTCCGCCGCATGAAGAATCTGCAAGCCGCATAGTTTCGCGACATGAGCCAACGGATCAGCGTCGTCACCGGTGGCGCCGGCTTTATCGGCAGCCACATGGTCGATCTGTTGCTCGCGCGCGGCTATGCGGTGCGGGTGGTCGACAGTCTGGTCGGCGGCCGCGAAGCCAATCTCGCCCAGCACGCCGGCGAGCCGAAGCTGACGCTCGACCGCCGCGACGTCCGCCGCCTCGATCCCGGCGACGCGGTGTTTCAAGATGCCGAACTGGTCTTTCATTTTGCCGGCATCGGCGACATCGTGCCCTCGATCGAGCGGCCGATCGACTACATGGACAGCAACGCGCAGGGCACGGTGCGCGTGCTCGAATGCGCCCGCGCGGCGAAGGTGCAAAAGTTCGTCTATGCGGCGTCGTCGTCCTGCTACGGGCTGGCCGCGGTGCCGACGCGGGAGGATCATCCGATCGCGCCCGAGCATCCATACGCCTTGAGCAAGCATGTCGGCGAGCTGGCGGTGATGCACTGGCATCGCGTCTATCGGCTGCCGGCGAACGCGATCCGCATCTTCAATGCCTACGGTCCGCGCGTGCGCACGACCGGCGCCTATGGTGCGGTGTTCGGCGTGTTCTTTCGGCAGAAGCTCGCCGGCAAGCCGTTCACGGTGATCGGCGACGGCACGCAGCGGCGTGATTTTCTCTATGTGACGGACGTGGCAACGGCGTTTCTCGCCGCCGCCGAGAGCGATTTCGAGGGCGAGATCTGGAATCTCGGCGCCGGCAATCCGCAGAGCGTCAATCGCCTGGTCGAACTTCTCGGCGGCGACGTCGTCCACATTCCGAGGCGGCCGGGCGAGCCCGACTGCACCTGGGCGGACATTGCAAAAATCCAGCGCGATCTCAGCTGGCAGCCGGTGGTGCCGTTCGAGGAGGGCGTCCGCCGCATGATGGCGGACATCGAGCTTTGGCGCGACGCGCCGCTGTGGGACCCGCAATCGATCGCGCGCGCCACCAAGACATGGTTTGAATATCTGGGCGATAAAGACGCAAGCCATAAAGATTTGGCCGACACCGCCGTGTCGGCCAGGGAGGCCTGAAGCATCGTGGAATCGCTCGGCAGTCATTATAAGCACAAGATCAAGTCGCCCGAAGAAGTCGCGCGCCTGGTCGGCGAGCGGCCGCGCCGGCGCAAGGTCATCATGTGCCACGGCGTGTTCGATGTCGTGCATCCCGGACACCTGCGCCATCTGCTCTATGCCAAGAGCAAGGCCGACATATTGGTGGCGAGCCTCACCGCCGACCGTCACATCACCAAAGGCCAATATCGTCCGCACGTGCCGCAGGATTTGCGCGCCATCAATCTCGCCGCGTTCGAGATGGTCGACTACGTCATCATCGATCCCGAGCCGACGCCGCTGAAGAACCTGGCGCTGATCAAGCCGGATATTTTCGCCAAGGGCTACGAATATCAGGCCAGCGGCTTGCCGCTGAAGACCCAGAACGAGCTGGACGTCATCCGCGGCTATGGCGGCGAGATCATCTTTACGCCCGGCGACTACGTGTTCTCGTCGAGCCAGCTCATCGAGGCGGCGCCGCCGTCGCTGCGGATCGAGAAGCTGGTGACGCTGATGGAAGGCGCCGATCTCACGTTCGACAAGCTGCGCCGCGCGCTGGATTCGCTCGGCGGCCGTCGGGTTCATGTGGTCGGCGACATCATCGTCGACACCTTCACCTATGCCAGCATGATCGGCGGCCAGACCAAGACGCCGACCATCAGCGTGCTGTTCGACAAGAAGATCGACTATATCGGCGGCGCCGGCGTCGTCGCCGAGCATCTGCGCGCCGCCGGCGCCGAGGTCGCCTTCTCGACCGTGCTCGGCGAAGACCCGCTGAAGGATTTCGTGCTCGAAGGCTTGAGCAAATCCGGCGTGGAGTGCCGGCCCATTATCGACAGGACGCGGCCGACCACCAACAAGAACGCGATCATTTCCGGCGGTTACCGGCTGCTCAAGGTCGACACGCTGGACAACCGCTCGATTTCCGACGAGATCGTGCTCGGTCTCGCCAAGGCGATCGCCACGGAGAAATCCGAAGCGCTGGTGCTCAGCGACTTCCGCCACGGCATGTTCAATCGCCGCACCATCCCGACGCTGACCGACGCCATCCCGGCGCGCCTCTACAAGGTGGCCGACAGCCAGGTGGCGAGCCGCTGGGGCAACATCACCGATTTTCAGGGCTTCGATCTGATCACGCCGAACGAGCGCGAAGCGCGCTTCGCGCTCGGCGACCAGGATTCCGGCATCCGGCCGTTGGCGGCGGAACTCTACGACGCGGCGCGCTGCAAGACATTGATCCTCAAGCTTGGCGAAAGGGGCGTGCTGACCTGCCGGCACGGCGATCACCAGGCGCTGGGCTCGTTCTTCGTGGTCGACAGTTTCGTCGACCGGCTGGTCGACGGCGTCGGCGCCGGCGACGCGCTGCTCGCCTATGCGACGCTGTGCATGCTCGCCACCAGATCCGAAGTCATCGCCACCATTCTCGGCGTCATGGCCGCGGCATGCGAATGCGAGAAGGACGGTAACGTCCCGGTCAATGCCGAGGACGTCCATCGCAAGCTCGACGCGGTGGAGCGCGAGGCCAAGTTCGACTAGGCCCGATGAGCGGCATGCGGATCGTTGTCGTCGGGCTCGGGGTGCAGGGCCACAAACGTCGTCGCGTCGCGGCGGGCGATTATGTCTGCTCCGTCGACACGCAGAATGCCGAAGCCGATTTCCGCGATCTGCGCGAGGTCGCGCCGGACAGCTATGACGCGGCGCTGCTGTGCGTTCCCGACGCGGCAAAAATCGAGCTGCTGGACCACCTCGTCGGCCACGGCAAGCATGCCCTCATCGAGAAGCCGCTCGTTGCCGAAAATGATGCGACGCTTGCCGACCTGCAACGGCGGGCGCGCGCCGCCGGTGTCGTGCTCTATGTGGCCTACAATCACCGCTTCGAGCCGCACTTCGTTGGCATGCGCGATCTGGTCGCGTCCGGCAGGCTCGGCAGGATTTATCGCTGCCGCATGTTCTACGGCAACGGCACCGCGCGGCTGGTTCGCAATTCCGCGTGGCGCGACCGCGGCGCCGGCGTGCTCGACGATCTCGGCTGCCATGTGCTCGACACCGCGCGGTTCTGGTTCGGCGATATCGGCGACGAGTTCGCCGTGGTGTCGGCCGATTGCTTCGAGAACCGCAGTCCCGACCACGTCGTGTTTGCGAGCCGGGGCGCCGCGCCGCGGCTCGAGTTCGAGATGACGCTGTTGAGCTGGCGCAACCACTTTACCTGCGACGTGTTCGCCGAACACGGCAGCGCGCACATCGCTTCGCTGTGCAAATGGGGCCCGTCCGAATTCAGCCACCGCACCCGAGTCCTGCCGAGCGGCCGGCCGCCCGAGGCGGCCGTGACCTTGGTGCAGGACGACCCAACGTGGGCGCTTGAATACGAGCACTTCAAGAAACTTTGCGCGGCGCGGAGCGCCACCGACCTGTCGAACGACGTCTGGCTCAATCGCGTGTTGCGCGGGCTTGGCGCGCAGGCGCGCCGGGCGGTGCCGACATGAAACCCGTCATCGGTTATGCCGGCATGACGCATCTCGGGCTCGTTTCGGCCAGCGCCGCCGCGGCCGGCGGTTTCCGCACCGTGGCATTCGATCCCGACGCGGCGCTGATCGGCCGGCTCGCCCGCGGCGATCTTCCGGTCAACGAGCCCGACCTGCCGGCGCTGATCGACCGGCACAAGGATAATCTGGTGTTCAGCGCCGACGTTGCCGCGCTCGGCCACTGCGACGTGGTCTACATCGCGGTCGACGTGCCGACCGACGACCGCGCCGACAGCGACCTTCGTCCGATCGTCGCCATGGTCGAGCGGGTCCGGCGCATTGTCGCCGACACGGCGGCGCTGGTGATCCTGTCGCAAGTGCCGCCGGGCTTCACCCGCGCGCTGGCGGTGCCGAGCGAGCGCCTGTTCTATCAGGTCGAGACGCTGGTGTTCGGACGCGCCGTCGAGCGCGCCACCAAGCCCGAGCGCTTCATCGTCGGCTGTGCCGATCCGCAACAGCCCCTCCATTCCGCGCTGCAGGCTTTCCTGCAGTCGTTCTCCTGCCCGATCCTGCCGATGGCTTACGAGAGCGCCGAACTCGCCAAGATCAGCATCAATTGCTGCCTGGTGGCTTCGATCTCGGTCGCCAACACGCTTGCGGAAATCTGCGAGCGGGTCGGCGCCGACTGGTCGGACATCGCGCCGGCGCTCCGGCTCGACAAGCGCATCGGGCCGGGCGCCTATCTGGGCCCCGGTCTCGGCATCGCCGGCGGCAATCTGGAGCGCGACCTGCGCACCATCATCACGATCGGCGAGGCGAAAGGCACCGATGTCGGCGTGGTGCGGGCGTGGCTCGCCAATTCGGCGCATCGCAAGGATTGGCCCTGGCAGGTGCTCAACAATGCGGCGCTCGCCGCCAATCCGGCCGCCCGGATCGCCGTGCTCGGTCTCGCCTACAAGGAGAACACCCACTCCATCAAGAATTCGCCGTCGCTAGCGCTGCTCGAGCATTTGCGCGGCAAGCCGGTCAAGGTCCACGATCCGGTGGTGCCGGCGTCGGTGGCTCCGTGGACCACCGGCACGCCTGATCCGCTCACTGCCGCGACCGGGGCCGATATTCTGGTGATCGCCACGCCATGGCCGCAATACCGCGAACTGCGCCCCGCCGATCTCGCCCGCGTCATGACGGGACGCACCGTGCTCGATCCCTATCGCGTGCTCGATAGCCGCGCCTGTGCGGCGGCCGGTCTGACCTATCATACGCTCGGCATGCCGCCGCTGGCGCCGGCAGCCTGAAACGGATCGTCGTGTTGCGTCACCTCAACGGCAGGTCCGCTCGTCCGGCGCGCATGGTGGTGCTCGGTGCCGGTGGTTTCATCGGCGGCGCGGTGGCGCGCAAACTCGCCGGCTCCGGCACGCCGGTCGTTGGGCTTGGCCGCAAGCAACTCGACCTGCTCGATGCCGATGCCGCGGCCCGGCTCGCTGACTTGCTGCATCCCGACGACACGCTGGTCGTGATCTCGGCGCGCGCGCCGTGCAAGACAACCGCGATGATGCGCGACAACGTTGTCATGATGGCAGCGGTCTGCGAAGCGCTGGCACGGCAGCCGGTGGCGCACGCGATCTACCTCAGTTCCGATGCGGTTTACGCCGACGGGCCGCTGCCGCTGACGGAATCCTCGCCTGCGGCGCCGACCAGTCTGCACGGCGCGATGCATCTGGCGCGGGAGCAGATGCTGCTGGCAGCCGCCGGCGCCACGCCGCTTGCCGTCCTGCGCCCGACCCTGGTCTACGGCGCCGGCGATCCGCACAACGGCTACGGCCCGAACCGCTTCCGCCGCCAGGCTAACCGCGGCGAGCCCATCGTGCTGTTCGGCGAAGGCGAGGAACGCCGCGATCACGTCGACGTCGATGACATCGCCGAAATCGTGCTTCTGGTGGCGGAACACCGCTCCGCCGGGACCCTCAACGTCGCGACCGGTTCTGTCGCCAGCTTCCGTGAGTTGGCGCAAAAGGCCGTCGCCCTGTCGCGCCGGGACGTGGCGATTGAAGGCTCGCCGCGCAACGGGCCGATGCCGCACAACGGCTATCGTCCATTCGATCCGGCCGCCACCTACGGCGCCTTTCCGGGCTTCCGCTACACCGGTCTCGATGCCGGGCTCCGCCGCGCCCAAGAGCAGGAATTCGGCTGATGCCGCAGGTCAATCTGCTGCGGGCCCTGCCGAAGACCAAGCGCAATATCCAGAAGCGCGCCCAAGCCAAGGACCCGGCGGTCATCGCGATCGCCAAGCAATACGGCGAAACCTACTGGGATGGTCCGCGCGAATACGGTTACGGCGGTTACCGCGACGACGGCCGCTGGCATCCCGTGGCGCGCGATATCGTCGCCCATTTCGGTCTCCAGCCGGGAATGCGGGTTCTCGACGTCGGCTGCGGCAAGGGATTTCTGGTCAAGGCGCTGCTGGCGCAATGCCCGGGCCTCGAAGCCTTCGGCCTCGACATATCGCTCTATGCGCTGATGCATTGTGCGCCCGAGACCATCGGCCGCCTCCACCTCGGCAGCGCCGAGCAGTTGCCGTTTCCCGACGGCACGTTCGATTGCGTGCTGTCGCTCAACACCATCCACAATTTGCCGCGACCGCGCGCCATCGTCGCGATGCGCGAGATCCAGCGGCTGAGCAAAGGCCAAGCCTTCGTGCAAGTTGACTCGTACCTGACGCCCGAGCAGAAGGAGATCTTCGAAAGCTGGGTGCTGACGGCCGAATTCCACGATTATCCAGAGGGTTGGCTGGGAGTCTTCGCGGAAGCCGGCTACACCGGCGATTACGACTGGACGATCATCGCGTAGCGCGCGAAGAAGGCCGGAAAGAACTCTGATGGGCAAGCGATATGCGATTCTCGGCGGCGGCGGCTCGTTCGGGATACATACGGCGCTTTATCTGCTTGACGAGGCCGATCCCGAACTGGTCATGGGCATCGGCCGCAATCTCTTACGCCCCGAGCCGTTCTCGCTGAATGTCGAGAAGCGTGCGCGCTATGAGTACCACGCCTATCACGTAACCTACGAACTTGATCTCTTGCTTGAGCTGCTCGATCGCAAAAAACCCCAGGTGATCGTGAACTTTGCCGCCCAGGGCGAAGGCGCCGTGTCATGGAAGCATTCCTGGCGTTTCTTCGAAACCAATTCGATGGCGCTGGCGCGGCTGTCCGAGGAATTGATGAAGCGGGACTGGCTCGAGCGCTTCATCCAGATCGGCACCTCGGAAATGTACGGCTCGGTCGAGCACGCCACCAAGGAAGACGAGCCGATCAAGCCGTCGAGCCCTTACGCCGCATCCAAGGTGGCTTTCGACCTGTATCTCGTGTCGGTGCATAAGTTCCTCAAGTTTCCGATGAACATCATCCGGCCGTCGAACGCCTATTGCCCGGGGCAATTGCTGCACCGGGTGATCCCGAAGGCGGTGATCTGCGGGCTCAAGGGCGAGAAGCTGCCGCTGCACGGCGGCGGCCGTGCCGAGAAATCCTATATCCATGCCCGCGATCTCGGCCGCGCCATTCATCTGGTCTCGGAAAAGGCGCCGCTCGGCACGACCTATAATGCGGGGCCGGCCTTGCCGACCTCGATACGCGAGGTGGTGGAGCGCACCGCCAAGGCGCTTGGCGTGCCGTTCGACCAGCTTTGCGAAGTGACCGGCGACCGGCTGGGGCAGGATTCCCGTTACTGGCTCGACTCCTCGGCGATCAAGCGCGACCTCGGCTGGGAGCCGCAGATCGGCTGGGACCAGGGCCTGCAGGAGATGGTCGACTGGGGCCGCAAATATTTCGATGTGCTGAAAACCTGGCCGACCGATTACACGCTGCGGGCCTGAAGGCATCCCCATGGACGTCGGTATCTCGACGCCAAGACGCAACAGCTTCGACCTCGCCGCGGCGCGACGGCGTTGTCTCGGCTATCGCCGCCGCATTCTCGATATCTCGCAGCAGGTCGGCGCGTTGCACATCGCGCCGGCGTTCTCGTGTACCGAAATCACCGACGTGCTCTACAACACCTTGATGCGGCGCGAGGCCGACGGCGGCTATCGCGACGTATTCCTGATGTCCAAGGGCCACGGCTGCATGGTCCAGTACGTCATTCTCGAGGAGCAAGGCGTTCTCTCGCGTGCGGATCTTGACGCCTATTGCAAGCCGAATGGCCGTCTCGGCGCGCATCCCGATTACGAGACGCCGGGAATTGCCGCATCCACCGGGTCGCTGGGCCACGGCCTCGGCATGGCGACCGGCCAAGCCTACGCTGAAAAGCTCAAAGATACCGATGTCCTGATCTACTGCGTGCTGTCCGACGGCGAATTCCAGGAAGGCTCGACCTGGGAAGCCATGATGATGGCGGCCAACCTCAAGCTCGACAACCTCATCGCGCTGATGGACTTCAACGACTTCGGCGGGCTGGAACGGATGAGCGACGGTCATCCGGCTTTCTATCCGCTGGTGCCGAAAGCCGAAGCCTTTGGCTGGGAGGCGGTCGAAGTGGACGGCCACGACGAGGCGGCGATGCATGAGGCGGTGATGGGCCGCCGCGGCGGGCGTCCCTTGCTGCTGGTGTGTCGCACCGTCAAGGGTAAAGGCATTTCGTACATGGAGAACGTGCCGATCTGGCACTATCGATCGCCCAGCCAGGAAGAATATCAGCAGGGCTTGCGGGAACTGGCGGAAGCGCCACGATGAGAAATCGGTTTGCCGATACGTTCTACGAACTGGGCAAGGCCGATCCGCGGCTTTGCGTCGTCGTGGCCGATATTTCGCCGGCAGGCTCGATTGCCAAGTTCCGCACCGAATTCCCGCGTCGCTTCATCAATACCGGGGTGTCCGAGCAGATCATGATCGGAATGACCGCCGGCATGGCGC
>Ga0182024_10015103_pt1 | contig 14841 bp, 12 predicted proteins | sample P32metaG_FD_120480 | JGI IMG/M metagenome (GOLD analysis project Ga0182024, IMG submission 120480) | Permafrost microbial communities from Stordalen Mire, Sweden - P3-2 metaG (Illumina Assembly) | ecosystem: Environmental > Terrestrial > Soil > Wetlands > Permafrost | place: Sweden: Stordalen... | reverse complement strand
CTTGGTCCGAATGCGGAATCTGGCGATACAAGCGACGTAAGCTAACGCCAGGCTGTCCCGGCTGCGGGAAAAGGATCTACAACCCACAGCGGCTGCAACCAAAACTTTCCTCTTAGTTACAACAATCGTGAAGCCTGGACAGCATTGTTAAGTCGAGCCGTCGTTTTTCCGCAGCCTGCTAAAGTGTGAAGCTCCAGTGTAAACGGTCCGGCCGGGCGGCTATCTGTTGGTGCGGGAGACGCGCCTTCCTGAGCGACCGGGCCTCGAGATTGGCGCGCATCGATCGTCGGCTCTCGAGAAAACAACAGTTGGGAAAGAAGATCTGGGAACGGAATGGGGTTTGAGCGTCATACACATTGGGGGAAGTACGGGACCGCGCCCGCCTTTGGTGATCGGCAACGTATTTCTAGAATTGCTACTGGCGAACACCCGGAAGGGTGAAGGGATCCTGCTATCACGAACGTGCAGTGTGAGCGTGGTCAGCAGAGTTGTGGTCTTCCCCTCAGGTTTGGTAAGTTTTTTGTGACGTATTTGTGACGCAAGGTCTCAACCTGTTTCACTTAAAGCCAACGTAATCAATATCGCCGAAACTTCCTTCCGTGCGGGCTGAAATTTGTTAAAGTCTTTTGCTGCAATAGACTTAGCTGCTGCAGCGGTAGGACTCGCCGATAATTCGTAATCGGCAGGTCAGCGGTTCAAGTCCGCTCGTCGGCTCCATTCTTTCAAGCTAGCCCTACTGCGGTCTCCTCTTGCGGGGCTATTTCCGGTTGCCGACAAACCTCGGAGAAACGTCGAAATTCAGGCAAACCCTTACACAATTTTACAGTTGCAGGGCTAGGGAGAGCGGTATGATCCGAGTACGACAGCAGCGACCGTCCGCACGACGCTAATGAGGAATTCCGGCCTTCGCACTCTGAATTTTCTGGCGATCAAGGACAGGCTGTGCCCTGAGTTCATCCTTCAATTTCTCTTCTTGTTTCATTTGCTCGTATTTCAACCACATCTGTTGCGTGGGCAAACTGCTGGGCAAGTTGCTACTCCTACGACTGGGGCTTGGACTATTCACGGCGTGGTGAAGTCTGGGAATATGCCGATTCCCGGCGCCGACGTTTCCGCGACGAATACGGTCACGAAGCAACAAGTCAATACGTGGACGGATGTGGATGGCAGTTACTGGCTGCGGATTCCCGCGGATGGGCGCTATACCGTGGGGGTGAAGATGGCGGCGTTTGCCGGGGGCACGCAGGAAGTGGTGCTGGATACGACACATCAGGATGTGCCGGCAAATTTTGAACTGGTTCTCTCGTCGCGGACGCGCGAGGCCACCAATGAGCAGCAGGCGAATGCAGGCAGGCGCGGTTTTCAGAGTCTCTCGGTATTTCAGAGTGGAGGCGGGCAGGATGCGACCGGTGGCTCCATGAGCGATGTGGTGCCTTCCGGGATGCCGATTCCCGGGATTGCGGCGGACAGTGCTACCGAGTCGGTAGCGGTCTCGGGCAACACTTCCAATTCGTTCAATGCGCTGAGCGCTGACGAACTGCAGCAGCGCTTCAACGATGCCCGCCAACAGGGAGGAGGGTTTGGTGGTGGGGGCGGATTTGGCGGTGCGGGGGGTGGTGGCGGAGGTGGGGGATTCGGTGGGGGTGGTTTTGGTGGCGGAGGCTTTGGCCGGAGGGGCTTCGACATTAATCGCCCGCATGGGTCTTTGTATTACGGAGTCGGAGATTCAGCTCTGAATGCTTCGCCGTTTTCGCTCACCGGACAGCCAACGGAAAAACCGGGATACCTGCAGAATAGTTTCGGCGGTTCCGTGGGTGGGCCGCTTAATATTCCTCACATTTACCACGGCGGGGCCAAGACATTTTATTTCATCAATTACAATGGCAAGCGCGCGGAAAATCCTTTCGATCAGTTTTCGACGGTGCCGACTCCGTTGGAGCAGCAGGGAAATTTTTCCCAGGCCACATACGCCTCTGGAGCACCGGTAGAGATTTTCAATCCCGCGACGAACGCACCCTTCCCGTGCAACGCTCCGCTACAACCCTGTAATACGATTCCGCAAATTAATCCGGCGGCGCTAGGGTTGCTGCCATATATCCCGCTGCCGAACTTGCCGGGCAGCTATCAAAACTTTCACTATGTAACCTCCGCCAATAGCGACAGCGACGATCTGAACATACGTTTGAACCACAGCTTTGGGGCAGCCCCCGCGCGGGGTCGCCGGGGCGGAGGCCGCAACGCTCCGCGCAACAGCTTGCAGCTTGGCTTTCACTACCACGGTTCGGGGGTCAATTTGACGAATCCGTTCCCCAGCGTGGGCGGCCGCACGTCGGTGAGAAGCTTCGACGTTCCGGTGTCTTACACGCGCAGCATCGGAAAGCTGACCAACATTATTCGCGTGGACTTTAACCGCAGCCGGACGCGCACCCAGAATCTCTACGCTTTCAGTGACGACATTGCGAGTACGCTGGGAATCACGGGAGTTTCGCAGAATCCTTTCGACTGGGGCTTGCCGAATCTCTCCTTTACAGACATTGCCAGCCTTCAAGACACGACTCCAACGCTCACGCGCAACCAGACGTACACCTTCTCCGACAACGTGATCTGGAATCATGGCAAGCACACCTGGCGCTGGGGCGGAGATTTCCGGCGCGTGCAGGTGAATACGGAAACGGATGGAAACCCGCGCGGGGCATTTGTTTTCACCGGTGTCAACACCTCACAGTTTGACAGCAGCGGAAATCAGATACCCGGCACTGGATATGACTTTGCCGACTTTCTGCTCGGATTTCCGCAGCAAACTTCCGAGCAGTTTGGAGAAGGCGGCCACGGCAACCACTTCCGCGGCAACTATTGGGATTTATACCTGCAGGACGAGTGGAAGATGCGCGCGAATCTGACTCTCAATCTCGGAGTGCGCTACGAATACGTTTCGCCGCTTACAGAGGAGAACAATCGCATTGTGAACCTCGATCTTTCTCCCGGCGTACTGGTGCTGAATCCAGCTCTTACGCCTGCGGTGACGCCGATTCAGCCGGGACAAGCGGGACCATACAACGGCCCTTTGCCGGCCACCCTGGTACGGCCGGACCGCAACAACTTTGCGCCACGGATCGGTTTTGCATGGAAGCCGCTTTCAAAGACGGTGGTGCGAGGCGGATATGGCATCAACTACAACACGGGCGCGTATCAGGGCATCGCGCAGCAACTTGCGCTGCAGCCGCCATTCGCCACTGCGGCGACCAACATTCAGACAGCTCCCGCAGCGCTGACACTGCAAAACGGATTTCCGGCGGCTACCGGCGTCACTAACAATTATGCGGTAAATCCAAACTACCGGCTGGGCTATGTGCAGATTCGCAATCTGGACATTCAACAGCAGATTCGTCCCACCCTGCTTTTGAATCTTGACTACACCGGAACCAAGGGAACAGATCTCGACATTCTGGAAGCGCCCAACCGAATCGCAACCGGCATTCGTATCTCCGGGGTGGACGCTTTTACTTACGAAAGCTCGGTGGCGGACTCGGAAGCCAACGCGGGATCGGTGCGGCTGCGCAAGCGCCTGGCGAAGGGATTCTCGATCGGCGGCACTTACACATTTTCCAAGTCGCTGGATGATGCTTCTTCTATCGGCGCGGGCGCAACTTCGGCGGCGAGCTCATCCGGATTGGGTGCAGGCGGTACCGGCGCTGCCGGTGGAGGCGCAACTTCGTCGGCCGGTGCGGCCAATGTTGCGCAGAATCCTTTCAATCTATCTGCGGAGCGCGGACTCTCCAGCTTCAACCAGACGCATAAATTCACCGCGGACTATTTATTGGAGCTACCCTTTGGCCACGACAGGCGCTGGCTCACCGGAAATACTCCGGCCCGCGCCATTTTTGGCGACTGGCAATGGAGCGGCGACTGGACGATCGCCTCGGGCCTGCCGTTTACCCCGCGACTGCTAGGAGATGTCGACGACGTAAATGCCGGAACCAACGGCACATTGCGGGCGGACGTTGTACCGGGGCAATCGGTAAGCCTCGCGAATCACTCGCTTGCAGAGTGGTTCAATACCGCCGCATTTGTTGCGCCGCCGGCGGGCACCTACGGCAACGCCCGCCGCAACAGCATCATCGGCCCTGGCACGAAAGTGTTTGATATGGCTTTCACGAAAATCATTCCCCTCAAGGAATCGCGCGTACTGGAGTTTCGGGCGCAGGCTTCCAATATTTTCAATCTAGTGAATTTTTCCTCGATCGATAGCACCGTGAACTCGTCCACATTTGGCCGGGTTACGGCGGTTGGGGCCATGCGGCAGTTCACGATGACGGCGCGATTTCGCTTCTGAGAAGAAATGTGATCAAGGATGCACGCACAGAGAGGATTGCCATGGCTTCCGCGCTAATCCGACTTGTCAACCAAGTTGTAGAGGCACTGCTGGTGCTGGTGCTCCTATGCTCTGCATTGCCCTCACAGCAGCAATCTGACTATGTGCTTCACGTGGAATCAGATCTCGTGCTGGTGAATGTAACGGTGCGGGACAAGAGCGGAAACTTTGTGCAGGGGTTGAAGCCTGAGAACTTTACGATTTTCGAGGACAACAAACCGCAGAAGGGTCTTTCCTTCGACATGGAGAACGTGGATGCCGCGCCGCCTTTGGATGTGACCCAGGCGAAGCCGCTGCCGGCGCCGGCGAATGGACCGGCGACTCCAACGCCTTCCGCAGCGAATGTCGCGCTCCAGTTCAAAGATCGGCGGCTGATCGTCCTGTTTTTCGACCTCTCTGCCATGGAACCGGACGAAATCGACCACGCGGTTACATCAGCCGAGCACTATATCGATGCGCAAATGGCGCCCGCAGACCTTGTGTCGATTGTGTCGCTGGGAAGTTCGCTGCTGGTAAATCAGGACTTTACCACCGATCGCGCGCTGCTGAAAAAACAGTTAGAGGCATTCAGTTCCGGCAGCGGCCAAGGTTTCGAGGAAGGCACCACGGGGACGACCGAGGGCACGCCAGACACAGGTCAGCCGTTTACCGCCGACGATACCGAATACAACATTTTCAATACTGACCGGCGGCTGGAGGCATTGAGATCGGTGGCGGAAAAGCTTTCGCATATTCAGCAGAAGAAATCGCTGATTTATTTTTCCAGCGGCATGGACCGCACCGGTATTGAGAATCAATCGGAACTGCGCGCGGCGGTGAACGCCGCGGTGCGCTCCAACCTGGCGATTTACACCATGGACATGCGCGGCCTGCAGGCGCTGGTGGCGGGCGGCGAAGCGCAGAGCGCAAGCCTGCGCGGCGTTTCGGCATATTCCGGACAGGCGACCCTGAATGCCTTGAATTCCAATTTCACGACTCAGGAAACTCTGGTGACGTTGGCCAGCGACACGGGAGGGCGCGCTTTTCTCGATTCCAACGATTTCACGAAGATTTTCAAGGGAGTGCAGCAGGACACGTCGACCTATTATCTGATTGGCTATCACAGCACGAATCCCGCGCGTGATGGACACTACCGTCGCATCGTCGTGAAGCTGAACGACAAGAGCAATGTTCCCGGTGCGAAGATCGAATTTCGCCGCGGCTACTTCGCGCCCGCGGATTTTAAACATTCTACGAGCGACGATAAGGAGCGACAGCTTGAGGAGGAACTTGCTTCCGAGTTGCCCTCCACGGATTTGCCGCTATATCTGGGAGTTGCCTACTTCCGCCTCGAGGGCAACAAGTTTTTCGTTCCCATGTCGCTGGTGGTACCGGGATCGCAGATTCCGTTCGTTCGCAGCAGCGACCGTGACAAGGCAACGCTGGATGTGATCGGGATGGTGCTGGATAGCGGAGGCCATCCCCTGAACCGAATCCGTGACACCGTGAAACTCGCGGTGAATACTTCAGCGGATGTGCAAAAAAAGAATGTGCAGTATGAAACCGGAATGAGCCTGCTCAGCGGAAAGTATCACCTGAAATTTGTGGTACGGGAAAATCAAACTGGCAGGATGGGATCGTTCGAAACCGACATCAGCGTGCCTGACTTGAAGGGACAGCCGCTGAAGATGAGTTCAGTGGTGCTGGCCAGCCAGACTCAGCCGGCGAAGAAGAGTGCGAACCCAAATCCGCTAATTCATGACGGTTCCGAAATTATTCCGAGCATTACCCACGTTTTCTCGGCTACGCAGCACCTGCTTCTTTATTACGAGGTGTACGATCCTGCCCCGCGGACGGTCGCAGATTCCACGAGAGGCGGACAAAGCAAACCTGGCATCCGGCTCTTGAGTAACGTCGCGTTTTTTCAGGGCAACGCCAAAGCCTACGAAAGTTCATTGGTGGAGTTGACAGAGTTGAATGCGCAAGGTCGAAAGGCGGCCGTTTTCCAACTCGATGTGCCGCTCAACTCGCTGAAGCTTGGTTTCTATACTTGCCAGGTAAATGTGGTCGATGATGCGGGTGGGCATTTCCTGTTTCCGAGGTTGGCCTTGTTGATCCGGGGAGGAACCTAGTTGTGGATGGTAAATCCTGCGCGATGCTTAGGCCTTCCGCATCCAGCGGTTGTCGTGCCCCGAAGGATTGCATGAAAACTCTAGTCGCCGTGACGCTGTTTCTCTGGTCAGCCCACGTTGTCTTCGCCCAAAGCTTTTCTGACGACTTCCGCGGGGGCAAACTCGATACCAGCAAGTGGAACGTTGCCACCTACAAATCGCCCGATTCAAAGCCGGGTCTCAATTCCGGAAGCTACGTTCCAGAAAGCCTTGATTTTTCACGAGGCATGGTTTGCATCAAGGTCACACAGCAGAAAGGAGGGCCGGATAACATTCTGTCCTACGGCGGTGCAGTCATTTCGAAAGAGCGATTCGGTTTCGGCACCTATGAGCTTGTGATGCGCATGTCCTCGACTTCGGCAACGCCGGATGGGGTAGGCGCGGCAACATCTGGAGCGATTTCGTCTGGCTTCGTTTTTTACAACAACTCAGAAAGCGAAATTGACCTTGAATTCCTGGGCAACGAAAACGCCATGTGGATCACGAACTGGCAGAATGCCAACCCCAAGAATGCTCCATCTGGCGACGTCAAACAAACCGACAAAACTTTCAACCGCTTTCTTGCGTCTGAATTCCATAAATACACGTTGGTCTGGGCGCCAACGAGCGTGAAGGTCTACATTGACGGTACGCTGGTCGCTTCGCACAACCAGCACATTCCTCAGAGTCCAGCCCACATCATTCTTCAGCACCGGGGCACCAACAGCAACGAATGGGGAGGGATGGCAGCGGTCGGCGTGACTCGTTACATGTATGTGAGAAGCGTCAGCTTCACTCCACTAAAAGCAAGAGGTGCTTCTTAGGACATTAATATCTCTACTGCACCGGCGCGTTCAGCGCCGCGACCAACTCCAAAACGCTTTTCGCGTTCACTGCCCGTTCCACGGCTTCTTTGTGGCTGAATAGCTCGCTGGCATCTCCCAGTAGATCGTGTTGGGACTGGTTATCTCCGGTAAGAATCAGGATAATCAGCCGCGCGTGCTTGCCATCGCGGGCGTTGAAATCGATCCCTTCTGATTTTGCCACCACCACGAGCGGCCGGGTTAGTCCATTCACCCGCGCATGCGGTACGGCCAACTCATTTTCCCAGCCGCTTGGCAGCACGCGCTCGCGCTCCGTTACCAGGCGCAGCAATCTCTCGGGCGCGTTGCTTACGGCCTCCGCCGCGACTTCGCACATCTCCCGCAACGCTCCCAGCCGGGTTTTCGCCGCCAGGCTGGGCAAGAATAACTTAGCCTCGACGGTATCCTTCAAGGTCAGCTTGCGCCTCCGGTGTACCAGGAAGTGAATGGCCGGCGCCGACATCAGCGAAGTGAACAACGCCATAATCACCATGGCCACGAACATGTTTTCCCGGATCAATCCCGCCTGCAGCGCCAGGATTCCCAGAATGATTTCCATGGCCCCGCGAGCGTTCATGGCCAGTCCTACGGCCAGCGACGACGTGCGGTCCATCCCGCCCAGCCGCGCGCCCCAGCCTGCTCCCAGCAGCTTGCCCACGCACGCGACGCCGATCACGGTTAGGGTCAGTCCCAGGTTGAAGTTCGAAACAAAATTAGTGCGCAATCCAATGCTGGCAACATCGTGAGTGTGAAGATGAACCCCAGCACACCGGCCAGGTGGTGTGCGCCTGCAATACGGGCAGGATCTTATCGATGAGCCATCGCCCCAGCGTCAGAGTGATGCCGACGAACAACACCACGAGCACGATGGTGTGCTTTACGCCGTCGCTTACGCTGCCGCCGGCCGGAGGATGCATCATTCCAAGAACGAAGGAGAACAGTATCCATCCCACCAGATCGTCAAACATGGCCGACGAAATGATGACCGTGCCCATCTCGGTGCGCAGAAGATTCAGGTCCATCAGGATCTTTGCGATTACCGGCAACGCCGAGATGGACAGGGCCGTACCCACAAAGAGCGCGAAGATCAGAGGATCGGCGCCGGCTTCCGCACCCATGTAGCGAGGAAAAACTTCAGCTGCTAGGAATCCCGCGGCGAAGGGAAAAATCACGCCGAAGAAACTCACCAGCAGTGCGCTCTTGCCCTGGCGGAAGATGCTGCGCAGGTCGATCTCCAACCCGGCGGTAAGCAGGAAGAACACAACTCCCAGCGTGGTCACCGTGTCCAGCACGACAGGCATCGGCCCAGTCGTGGGAAACAGCGACTCGTAAATGTGCGGGCGATAGTGCCCGAGAACCGTCGGTCCCAGAAAAATTCCGACTGAGATCTCCCCTAGAATTGGAGGCTGGCCGATCTTCTGCATCAACTCCGCAGCCAGCTTGGCGCAGCCCAACAGCGTGGCCAGTGCCATGAACATCGTCATCACGTCATGCGGAGTCAAATGCTGCATGGCCTGGTCTCCAAGTAATGTCGAGCGCTCAATCTCCCTACTCGAAGCCGCCGATCAACGGCCGCCCTGGAGAATGCCCCCGTTACATCCTTTGCAGAGTACAGTAAAGACAGTAGACCCTGAAGATTCCGTAGCAAATAAACTTTTACTTTCCGCGAGAACGTCTGGTAAGGAGAAACTTTATGAAACGGCGATTCTGCTTTGTGATCGTCACAGCTTTTCTTTGTGTGTCAACCCTGGGCTTTGCGCAGGATCGTGACCAGCCTTCGGCCAAGGCTCAAGAGCGCATTATCAAGGAAGTTCGCCACGAAATTCTCATGCTTCCTTACTACGGCGTCTTCGACGACATCAAGTTCAAGCTGGATGGCTACACCGTCACGCTCCTCGGGCAGGTCGCGCGGCCTTCACTTAAGTCCGATGCGGAGAACGTGGTGAAGCGCATCGAAGGCGTCGAGAAAGTGAACAACCAGATCGAGGTGCTGCCCACCTCGCCGGTGGATGATCGTTTGCGCCTGGCGTTGTATCGCGCGATCTATGCATACCCAGCGCTGGAGAGGTATGGCCTGGGGGTGCAGAAGCCGATTCGCATCATCGTGAAAAACGGCCACGTCACCCTGGAAGGATTCGTCGACAACGAAGGCGATAAGAACGTTGCGTTCATGCGCGCCAACGGCGTTCCCGGAATTTTTTCTGTGACCAATAACCTGCAAGCGGACTCGGGCAAGTAAGAATTTAAGACATGAATCGACGAACTCAAGCCTTTCCGAACGGATCTTCCAATGACAAGCTTTGGGGCGTGAATAGTTCCGCGCCGTTTTCGGTGATGTGCATATCGTCTTCGAGCCGAACACCGAATTCGCCCCGAATGTAGATGCCGGGCTCGTTGCTGGTGGTCATGTTCGTCTGCAGTCTGGTGGTGTTGCCACGCACCAGGTAAGGCCATTCATGTCCATCCATGCCAAGGCCGTGGCCCAGGCGGTGGGTAAAGTATTTGTAGTCAGGACCGTAGCCTGCGTTGGTGATCACTTTTCGCGCCGCCGCGTCTATGGAACCGCATTCTGCTCCGGGACGCGCCGCTGCTAGTGCCGCCGCCTGCGCGCGATGCGCGATGTCAAAGACTCGGTTCATTTTGTCCCTGACCTTTTCAGAAGCCTTGCCCAGCACGAACGTGCGTGTGATGTCCGACTGATATCCTTCGACCGTGCAGCCGTCGTCAATCATGACGATGGAACCTTCTCGAATTACCTGCGGCGTGCTCGATCCGTGAGGAAGAGCGGTGTACTCGCCGACCTGGACGCTGGCTTCGCCGGGAAACCCAAACTGTCCGTAGGCCGCTGCAATCAGATTTTCTACCTGTTGCTGCGTCATGCCTTCAGATAGCGCGTGGTAGACAGCCTCGTATGCCGCCAGCGTTACCTGACAGGCCAGACGCATCAGCGCGATCTCGTGCGCACTCTTGATGCTGCGACAACCTGCGGTCACTGGCGTCGCACTCGTAAGTGTGACCTGCGGCGCGGCTTTGGCAATTCCATCGACGAACACAAAGCGCGTCATCTCTTCAATCCCAACCTTGCCGCTGGCGATGCCGCGCTCTTTAAGCGCCTGAGCTACGCGCTGGTACGGGCTTTCATCCTCTTGCCATGTGCGAATGTCGGGATCATTGCCATCGGGCGCGTTGCCGATTTGCTCGTGTGCCCGTCCCTCCTCAAAAGCCGGACACACATAGAAGGCAGCGCCTTTGGCGGGCAGCACCAGTGCGAACATCCGTTCGCCGCCCCACCAGCGAATGCCGGTGAAATATTTCAGCGATGTGCCTTGCACGAGCACGATGGCGTCCAGTGAGTTCTCGCTCATCAACTTTCGGGCAGGCTCCTGTCGCTCGTGCCGCTCCTCGCGGGTGATGGGAGCCGCTTCGTTCTTTCTTGACTTCAGGTGTGCCAGAGACGGCGGCAGGGAAGAGTCGTCTGGTTTCTTCGGCACTGCGGCTGCGACCAATGGACGAGACGCCGCCAAGACTCCGGTTGCACCGCCTACTTCTAGAAACCGCCGCCGCGAGATCATGATGCCTCCGAGTGGAGAGATGACGGCATATTATAGGGGAGTTTCATCTTTGCCTCTTCGCGTCCTGCGACGTTGAGGGATAATTCTTTATGGAACCGGGATTCCAATGTGCGGGTTGCGGCGAGTGGAACTCCACCGCCGTGGATGAATCCGCAGGACGCTGGCAAAGTTACATTGAAGACTGCCAGGTCTGCTGCAAGCCCAATGTTCTGCGGGTGGAGTACGATACGTCGTCGCAGGAATTCTTCATTGCTGCGACATTGGAGTGAGTGGGCAAGCAGCTCGGCAAGAGAGAGGTCTGGCGAGCTACGTCTATACTGCCAATTCTTGATAGTATTCGCGATATAGTTCGCGCGGGAACGGAACAACCCGAACAATCGCGGATACGGTTCCTGAAGGGAGTGACGCTGATGGCAACCAGCTATACAGGCGGAGGGCGGATGGTGGCCCACAACATGGTCACCACGCAGTTCGAGCTGGATGGTTTCCGGGTGACGCGCACGCTCGGAGTGGTGCGGGGCATCGTAGTGCGTTCGCGCTCGATCTTTGGCACGATCGGCGCGGGATTGCAGACCCTAGTAGGCGGCAACATCACGCTGCTCACCAACCTGTGCGAGAAGACGCGCGGCGAGGCTTTCGACCTGATGCTGCAGCACGCCGCCGAACTGGGCGGCAATGCCGTGGTCGGCGCGCGCTATGACGCGACGGAAGTGATGCAGGGCGTTACCGAGGTGCTGGCGTATGGGACGGCAGTCTTCGTCGAACCCGTGAAGTAGCCCTCCTTCAGTCTTTGTAAAGCCAGCCTGCAACCAGCGCGGCCAGGATCGCGCCCAGCCACATCTCAATCATCCAGCCAAATGGCAGCCACCGGTCGCCAGCGAACCATGTTTCTTGCGCGAAATTTGACGGGAAGCCGGCGAAGAAACCCGCCAGAAAGCCAACCTTCAATGCGCTGCCCGGACCGGGTCCCAGAGTCTGGCGTGTCCAGCCGTAAATATGGGCTACCGCGATTGCCAGAATAAATAACGTTACAATCCACTGCACCACAAACAAGGGATAGCGCGGCGCCTTCAGGAAAAATCCGGCATTCTGCGCCGCCACATAGCGCGCATCGGTGATGACGAACTTTCCTACAAGAAAACTCCAGATCGTCCAGACCACGCCTCCAGCCAAACCGCCGAGCCAAATCCTGCTCCGGTTCAGGTGCATAGGCGCCTCCGTAAGTCGACTTTAAATAAACGGACGCAGTCTACACCTGTTCCGAGGAAAGACAAATGAAAACCGCAGAGTACGGTAGAGGACGCCGAGAAAGCCGCCGGACGGCGCTACGCGGTATAGTCGTCAAATCATGAGATTCGCGTCTGCCTTGATGTTCAGCCTCGTGTTTTGCGGAAGCCTCATCGGGGGCCATGGGTCCGACCTCAAGTACATTCGCCGGGGTAATCGGCACGATGTTCAAACCCACGCTGAGGCCGGAATCGCCATGATGGGCGGAGGCAGCGATCTGGACGAAGCGTTCCGCTGGCTATGCGCCAAGGGCAACGGCGGCGACTTTCTGATTTTGCGGGCGCACGGCGGCGCCGACTACAACCCGTATGTCAATGGCTTGTGCAAGACGAACTCGGTCGCAACGCTGATTATCCGCAGCCGAAAAGCGGCGCAGGAGCCGCGGGTGGCTCAGATCATCGGGCAGGCCGAGGCGATTTTCATTGCGGGCGGCGACCAGTCGCGTTACGTCAACTTCTGGAAGGGAACTCCGGTTGAAGATGCCATCAACGCGCACGTGGCCGCAGGAAAGCCCATTGGAGGAACCAGCGCGGGATTGGCAGTGCTGGCACAATTCGCCTATGGCTGCCTGGAAGACAAGCCGGATGATCCCGATCTGACGTCGCGCGAAGTTCTGGCTGATCCTTATATCAAGCGCGTGACCGTGGTGCGCGATTTTCTGAAGGTCCCAGGTCTGGAGAACATCCTGACCGACAGTCATTTCGCGAAGCGCGACCGCATGGGGCGCAGCCTGGGATTTCTGGCGCGAATCGTGCAGGACGGGTGGTCAAAAACGCCGCGTGAGATTGCCATCGATGAGAAGTCCGCGTTGCTGGTGGAAGGCAGCGGCCGAGGAAAAGTTGTGGGTACGGGGCTCGGCGTTTATTTTCTGCAAGTCACCGACGCGCCGGAAGTCTGCAAGCCCGGTCGCCCCTTGACTCTGCGCAACGTCGCTGCATATTACGCGCCCACGGGTGCTGCGTTCGACGTTCACGCCTGGAGCGGCGATGGCGGTGAGGCCTACTCCATCTCGGTAGAGTCCGGGCAGATTCGCAGCAGCCGTGTGTATTAATCGCGCCGGCGTCCGCCGGCTTTGGCAGCGACGCTAGGAAACCAGCGCGGCGCTACTCACCGCCTTACAGCAGGCCGTGAATTGCATGAATCTCGCGTCTCCCGTGACCGCCGGACCGTATTTCCACAGGAGAGTCCTTGCTGGGCGCGGAGTGCAAGAAAAATCTTAGCGAATGAATGGCGAAGGAATCTGGGGCGTAAACGCAGCATCTTGTGGTCGTATTTCTAGTAAACCACAAGCCCTCGTACTTTGTTGAATGAGTCCTCCAGTGGGAACAGTACCTTCAAGTTTAGGCTTGACAATCAATGACTTACGGGTAAGATGTGGAACAAAGTGGTAGAGAGTGGTCAACACAGTTAAGGCCGTGGGAACGGAAGCTGATAAAGAGGAGCCGGTGGGAAACCGACCCAAAAGCGCGACAAACAGCCCGAACCACCCGAGTTTGACCAGTTTTTGCGTCGCTTTAGCCTCCATCGTGGTAGCAGCAGTGGTCAAGAGATCCTTCGGCGACAAAGACCGTCGCCTCAGGATGACAAGCGTTAGAGGTGAACGCCACCTCAGCGCGACAAGCGTTAAGGGCCAGCATGTTTCGCGGCAATCACCCAACTCGCGTCGACGAAAAGGGACGGCTCAAAGTCCCTGCGGAATTCAAGCGGGTGATCGACGAGAAGTACGGACAGCAATTTTACATCACGAGTCTGGATGGCAAGGTTGCACAAGTATATCCCTCCGAGGAGTGGGAGCGGATCGAGCAGAGGCTGGCGGGGCTCTCCACTTTCAATCCTACGAAGAAGAAATTTCTGGACCGGGTGAACTATTACGGGCAGATGGTGGAAATGGATGGGCAGGGTCGGCTGTTGATGCCGCAAATCCTGCGGGAAGCGGCGCAGATCAAGGGCGAGGTTGCGGTTACGGGCAACTTGACGCACCTGATTGTGCGCAACCTGGAGTCGTACCGCAGACAGATCGAGGAAGAAAAGTTCACGCCTGACGATGAGAAGACGCTCGACGAACTGGGCATCTAGTGGGCGAGGGATCAACAGACACCCCTCAGGGGGTAGGGCATGGTGGTGGAAGGGAAGCGAGTCATCTTTCACCAAATCATGTTCCGGTTCTTTTAAAGGAAGCGATCGACTTTTTAAACGTGCGGCGTGGCGGGACTTATATCGACGCCACGGTGGGCTTGGGCGGACACAGTTACGAAATCGCAAAACGCCTCGGCGCACCGGGACATTTGATTGGGCTCGATAAAGATCCGGCGGCGCTCCAAATCGCGGGCTCCAGACTTCGGCCTTCGGGCATCGGCGAGGCGGATTGGCCGGCTATCGAGTTGCGGCAAGCGTCATTTGCGAGCTTGGCCGAAGCCCGAAGCCCGATAGCCGACGGCCTGCTGGCCGACATCGGACTTAGCAGTCTGCAGCTTTCCGATGCCGCACGCGGATTCAGTTTTCAGGCGGATGGACCGCTCGACATGCGGATGGACCCGCGGTCGGAGCGAACCGCCGAACAAGTGGTAAACCACCTCGACGAGCGCGAGCTTGCCGATGTGATTTACGAATTCGGAGAG
>Ga0182024_10015102_pt1 | contig 14842 bp, 12 predicted proteins | sample P32metaG_FD_120480 | JGI IMG/M metagenome (GOLD analysis project Ga0182024, IMG submission 120480) | Permafrost microbial communities from Stordalen Mire, Sweden - P3-2 metaG (Illumina Assembly) | ecosystem: Environmental > Terrestrial > Soil > Wetlands > Permafrost | place: Sweden: Stordalen... | reverse complement strand
CTCAAACGGAAACGCCGGCGGAAACAGAAGAGACGATCTTGACGATTCCGTTGGCGAAGGTCTGCGCGCTCGTCGCCAAGGCGCATGAATTCGACGCCAAAGATCCCGCCACCGAAGATGATCCCGGCTCGAACCCCAGCGACGACAACGATATCGAGATACTCGAAGAACATGCCGACGACCCGGTCGAGGAAGAGATCGCCGAATTCGTTGGTGGGCTTTCCGAGGACGAACAGATTGACCTTGTAGCCCTGGTCTGGTTGGGGCGCGACGACTATGCGGCTGCAGATTGGGGCGAGGTTCGCATAGAAGCGCGCCGCGCCCACAATGACCGCACGGCCGAATATTTGTTGGGAACGCCTCTTCTCGGCGACTTCCTGGAGGAAGGCCTGTCGAAGCTTGGATATTCTTGCGCGGGAATCTGAGATGGACTGCCGAGACGAGGACGCCGGCAGCCGCGCGATGGCGATAGGCTCTCGCGGCGCTTGAATAGGTGGCTTGAGGTTATATGAAGCGACCTGCAAAGCGGTGTCTGCAGTATCCGGTTTCTCGCCCGCATAGGTCTCAAGGGGTTAGACACGTGGACGCCGTTGGCGTGGGCCTGACGATCGAGGACAAGGTTCGCTTTTTGAGCAGTTCGACCATCTTTGGACTGCCGAACGAGATCGTCGAGGTGATCGAGACCCACATGTCCTGGGTATTCCTCGTCGGCGATCGCGCCTACAAGATGAAGAAGCCCGTTCGCTTTCCGTTTCTGGATTTTTCGACGTTGGCGGCCAGGGAGGCGAACTGCCGAGCCGAATTGGCGCTCAATCGACGCCTCGCGCCAGACGTCTATTTGCGCGTCACGCCGTTGACAATGAATTTGAGCGGCGCTCTCGCGCTTGATGGCGAAGGAGACATTGTCGAATGGATCGTCGTGATGCGCCGCCTGCCCGGGGAGAAGATGCTCGACCGAATGCTCGCGATCGGCATCCTCCAAGCGGCGGACGTTGATCGGCTCACTGACCTCTTCGTTCAGTTTTATCGGCGCGCGCCGCACCCGCCGACTTCGCCGGGGGACTATTTCGCAAGACTCATATCGGAGGAGGCGGTCAATCGCGACGTGCTGACCCGTCGCCCTTTCGAAGTCGATCATGGACGGGTGCCCGCCATTCTGGGCCGGATGGACAACGCCCTGGAAGCGCATAGAGAGCTGCTTGAAGGCCGAGCGGCCCAGGGCCGGCTGGTCGACGGTCACGGCGATCTCAAGCCGGAACACATATGCCTTGAGGAGCGCGTGGTCATTTTCGATTGCCTGGAATTCAGCGCCGAACTGCGTCTGGTGGATCCAGTTGACGAACTCGCCTACCTCAGCGTCGAATGCGCGCTTCTCGGGGCGCAATGGCTTGGCTTAGCGCTGTTCGAGCGCGTGACGCCTGCGCTTGAATCGCAAACGCCCCATCGCCTCTTTCATCTGCATGCGGCGCGCCGAGCGGTCCTGCGCGCCGGCCTCGCCCTCGCCCATCTGCTCGACCCCGTGCCGCGCGTTCCACAGAAATGGGAGCCGCTTGCGGGGCGCTATCTCACTTTGGCGGAGCAAGCGCTCGACAGTCTCGGAGCGATTTAACGCCTATCGGCGCTCAAGCGGGCTCTGAGGGCGAGCGTCTCCGCCCGCAAGCGATCGGACACCATGACGGGATAGGCTTCGGCTGGCTTGGCCAGCGCGCGAAGGGCCGGCGGCATTGCGCCAATCATGCGCGCGGCTCTGTCCCGGAGGGCGGGAAGACCTAATTCTGATGCCTCCAGGCGCTCGCCGCGGCGCATCACCTGTTCTAAGAGCAGCGTCCCGTCATGCGTCTCGTCGCGCCGAGCGATTAAGTCGCCAACAGCGGCACGGTCGCGACATTGACGAAAAACCTGCTTGCGGCCGGGCTGGTGCTCTTCTGAACCGAGAGTTTCATTCGTCCGCTTCCGGCATATTCCGTCAATTTGTAGGCAATATCGAGATGTGGCGCGTCGGTCGAGACGCTCATGTCGGTGCCAACGCCAAAGATATCGATCGGCGCCCCCGCTTTGACCAGCGCGTCGATGCGCGCTTCGGTCAACCCCCCGCTCGCGACGATTTTCAGATGCCTGAGGCCGGCGTCGTCCAGCATCCCGCGAGCGGCGCGCGACAACGCCTCGAGATCCCCAGAATCGAGCCTGATTCCCGTCAGCCGGCAGTCTGGGCCGATTTGGCGCGCCAGCGCGACTGCGTTCCGCACCCCATCCAGCGTGTCATAGGTGTGACGAGCAGGACGGTGCTGGGAAATCTTCGCGAATGCGGCGAAAGCCTCAAATTCGTTCGCGAAAGCCTGCACGAAGCTGCGCGCCATCGTTCCCGTAACGGGTATCTGGTATCGCGATCCCGCGGCGAGCAACGACTTGCCGGAGACGCCCACGATAGCGAAAGCGCGAGCGCCTTTGAGGGCCGCGTGAATCCCTGCGCGCGCCTGGCGCCGAAATCAACGACCGGCCGACCTGAGGCGGCGGACACGACCCGGAGAGCCTTTGACGCCATAACGGTCTGAAGACCCATTTGATTGAGCACCAAGGTCTCGACAAGTTGCGCCTGCCCGATCGGCGCTGCGATTTCCAGGATGGGCTCATTCGCAAAGAACGGCGTCCCCTCCTGTATGGCGAAGACGTCGCCCGCAAACTTGAACCCGCGCAATTCGTCAAGCAGACGTTCCGGAAACGCGCCCAGCGCGCGCAGATAGGCGATGTCCTCCGGTCCAAAGCGAAAGCTCTCCAGTTCGCGCAGCACGTCGTCGAGTCCGCAGGCGATGAGAACGTTACGGCAGTCCGGAATTTCGCGAACGAAGAGGCTGAAGACGGCCGTCTCGTCCATGCCGCGCGCGCTATAGGCGCGCAGCATTGTGAGTTCGTAAAAATCCGCGAACAGGCCGAGGCTGCTTTGCCCCCACCCGTCCGACAATACGCTCATCGGGCCGCCCTCTGGCCTGGGTTCACGGCTGCGGTCTTTGCTCACGCTCCAACAGCTCATTGATCGAGCCGCCAGAATGGCATCTTTGGATGGCGCCTGCGAGCAGATCGCCGAGAGGCAGGAGATGGACCCGCCCACGCGCCACATGGGTTTGCACCACCGGGGAAAGCGCCACGCTGTCACTGATCCAGATTTCGTCTATCGACGGCTCCGCGAGCAACGCCTCTGCGCCGCCGGTGAACAGACCGTGCGTCGCCGCGACGAGGACTTCGCCGGCACCATGGCGCCGGCACGCCTGCGCCGCCCGAACCATTGTGCCGCCGGTGCTGATCATGTCGTCAAGAATGATCGCGACGCGTTCTGCGACGTCGCCGGCGAAGATGTCGCCTGTAACCTTTCCCATGCTGCGCGTCTTGTCGAGAAACGCCTTGGCGACGGGGCGGTCGAGAACGCGCTCAAGCTTCTCGCGGAAGAGCTCTGCGCGCTTCTCACCCCCGATATCGGGAGAGACCACTGCGATTTGTCGATCTGTGAGCCGCGTCGCGAAGACCTTCGCGAAGAGCGCGTCGGTATCGAGATGCTCGGTCCGGCAGCGGAAGGCGTTCTGGAACGCCGCCACGTTATGGGCGGTCAGCGCAATGACGCAATCGACGCCGACCGCCTCGAACATCTGCGCGAGATAGCGCGTTGCGACCGGATCGCGCGGCTTTGTCTGGCGCTCCTTGCGGGCATAGCAGAGATAGGGAGCCACGACCGTCACCGATCGCGCCGCCGACTGTTTGAGCGCTCCCACGAAAAACAGAAGCTTGCACAGCTTATCATTCACGCTTTGCCCGGGCGACGTGACAAGGTCCGCGAATACATAGACGCTCCTGTTGCGCACGCTGACGAGCGGCCTGATCTTGTGTTCCCCGTCCTCAAAATCCCGCTCCTCGTGCGCCTCGATCGTCGTCCCAAGCCGCTCGGCCACGCCGTTCGCCAGCGCGCGCGAATTCGCCAGCGCGAACAGAACTGGGCCATCCGGCGAGGCCCAGCGGCTCGGCTGGCGCGCGCCGCCGGCTGGCGCCGGCCGCAATTCGCAACGCCCGAGAATGCCGGTCATCCGGCCCTCGGCGTCGCAGATAGGCGCGACGAGCAAATCAACGACTGAGGCCTGCTCTCCATGTCCCTTGATGGAGAATTCAGCGAGAATGGGCGTAACGGCCTGCAAGACCGCGTCGAACAACCGGCGCAGACGCACCGCCTGGCGCGCCTTGGGAGCCGCGCTCAGCCTGTCGCCGATCTGGGCGCTTCCCAGCAGATCTTCGAGCTTCGAACCGCGACATTCCAAGACATAGTCGCGCCCTGAGCTCATTCGCTTGAAAAGAAATGCGTCTGAAGGAAGCGTCGATCGCGCGAGCGGCTCTCTCGGCGCGATCGACGCGCCGCGCAATTCTTCCCACCGCTCGAGGAGGTCCGCCAGCCCTTCTTGCTGCGGCCGCGACCCAAGATCGAGGCGGCTGAACAGCCGGCGCAGCGGCGGATCGGTTGGGGCCATCGTCGTCATGGTGATCTCCTCGCTCTGCCCCGCGCGATCTACGGTCAACCCGGATTCCAATGCGCCCGCTTCAGGCTTGGCGTCATTGACAAACATCAATGAGCCCGGTGGCGGGGGCGACGCCCGCCATTTTCCCGCGTATGAAGGGCGATCGGCTCTAATGCGGCTCGGCAAACACCACTGAGCAATATGCGTCACTGGGAGCTTAGACGTTTGCGCTTCATCAATGCGTGGGGGCGGCGGCGGGTCAAATTGCATCGAGAACAGCCCCATTTTGACCGGGGCCGTGAGGCCTTAGCAGCAGGAGCATGGACGATGGCCCACAAGCAGGTTTTGTTCCGTTCCGCCGCGCGCGAGAAGATTCTCCATGGCGCGGGTCAACTCGCCGATGCCGTCAGGGTCACGCTTGGACCAAAGTCAAAATCGGTGCTCATCGAGCGTAAGTGGGGAACCCCTCTTGTCTGCAATGACGGGCTTACGATCGCCAAGGAGTTCGACTTGCGCGACGCCGAGGAAAATCTCGGCGCCCGAATGCTTCGTCAGGCGGCGGAGAAGACCGGCGAAGCAGTCGGAGATGGAACCAGCACCTCGACGTTGCTGGCCTACGCGATCCTTCAGGATGGAATCCGCAACGTCGTCGCGGGCGCCAGCGCAATAGACATCAAGCGCGGACTCGACCGGGGTCTGAAGGCCGCAACCGCTGCGCTTCGCGCGATCTCCCGTCCCGTCGCTTCGCGCAAGGAGAAGGCTCAAGTCGCCACGATCTCCGCCCACAACGATTCCGTCATTGGCGAACTCGTCGCCGACGCGATGGAGAAGGTCGGCAGCGAGGGCGTCATTACCGTCGAGGAGTCGAAGACGACCGAAACGATCCTCGAAGTCGTCGAAGGGATGCAGTTCGATCGCGGCTTCATCTCGCCATATTTCGTGACAAATCCGAAAAAGATGGAGGCCATCCTGGAGGACGCCAGCGTTCTCATCTGCGACCGCAAGGTGAGCACATTGCAGGAGTTGGTCCCGCTTCTAGAGGAAATCGCCAAGTCGGGGCGGCCCCTCCTGCTGGTCGCCGAAGATGTCGAGGGCGAAGCCTTGGCGACGCTCATCGTCAACCAGATCCGCGGCGTTCTGAAGAGTTGCGCCGTCAAGGCCCCGGCCTTCGGCGACCGGCGCAAACTGGTCTTGGAGGACATCGCAACACTGACGGGCGGCAAGGTCATCGCCGATGAACTCGGGCTGAAACTCGATTCCACGCGGCTGGAACATCTCGGTCGGGCCAAGCGCGTCATCGTCGACAAGGATAGCACGACGATCGTTGGAGGAGCCGGCGATCGGGGCGCCATCGAGGCGCGGGTCAAGCAACTGCGACGCGAGATCGATAAGACGACCAGCGACTACGACCGCGAGAAGCTGCAAGAACGGCTTGCCAAGCTTTCCGGCGGCGTCGCCGTGATCCGTGTCGGCGCGCCGACCGAATCCGAGATGAAATCCAGGAAGGACGCCCTTGACGACGCCATCAGCGCGACCAAGGCCGCTGTCGGCGAAGGGGTGGTGCCCGGCGGCGGTCTCGCGCTCCTGCGCGCGATCGCGGCGGTTGGCGAGGAGGAGGGGGCATGCGAAGGCGACGAGCGAACGGGCGTGCTGATTCTGAAGCGCGCCCTCGAAGCGCCCGCCCGCCAGATCGCAGAGAACTCTGCAGTCGACGGCGGCGTTGTCGTCGCGCGCATGCTCGAAGGGACAGCGTCGTTCGGCTTTGATGCATCGCGCAATACCTATGTCGATCTAATCGAAGCCGGCATCATCGATCCGACCAAGGTGGTTCGTGTCGCTCTCGAGAACGCGGTGTCGACCGCGAGCCTCCTGCTGTTGACGGAAGCTACGATGACCGAGATTCCCGAACCCTCCAAGGAGAGGGCAGAACCGGCAATGGAGATATGACAGGCGACCTAACCATCGGATTGTTGATTGACATGGCTCATATATTGACTGTCACCATGAACCCAGCCGTCGATATTTGGACGTCGGTCGGACGGGTTGAACCGCTGAAAAAGTTGCGTTGCGGCCCGGCGCGCCGCGATCCCGGCGGCGGCGGAATTAATGTCGCTCGCGTTGCATGCCGTCTCGGATCGGTCGCAACGGCGCTCTATCCGGCGGGCGGGAACACAGGTCAGATACTTCAGCGTCTGCTGGATGAGGAGAACATCCGCAGCATCCCGATCCAAATCCACGAAGAGACGCGTCAGGACTTCACGGCGCTCGAGACTACCACTGGTCACGAATTGGGCGTTCGGCCGCGCCGTGCGCCCCCGGCCCGCAACGGCGTTTGCTACGTCCGTCGCCAAAACTTTGATACAGCACCTCATACGTTTCGTGGCGGCTCCGGCCCGACGCCCTGCGACGCGCTTCGCGCGGCTCTTTCCAAGGCAACCGACGCGACGGAGTAGAATGATCTTTGACATCGGGCCGCACTCGCGCGCCTCTCGCCAAAGCGCAGAAGAGCATCATTTTGATGCTGAAGGGCAAAAGATATGCGTGTCCTGAAACGCGATCATGCCGAGAGAACGGAGCGCGAGCTCAAATTTGCTTTGGCCCCGGGGGATGTCGTCAAGCTCAACGCACACCCGCTGTTGGCATCCGTCCCAGGAAGTGCGAAGTCGCTCGTGTCGAGTTACTTCGACACAGCTGACCTGACCCTCAAGAATGCGGGGATGTCGCTGCGTATTCGCACCTCCGGCAATCGCATGGTGCAGACTCTGAAGCGACAAGCAGAACCCTCAGCCGGTTTCTTCGTTCGCGCAGAATACGAGATAGATGGGGTCGGGCCGGAGCCCGACCTCGAATATGTACGTCAGCACTGTCAGGGCCGGTTTCGCAAGAAGCTCGTTGGGCCGCTGAGGCAGGTCTTTCGCGTTGAGGTGCGGCGGACGGAGTGGCCGATCCGATGGGAGGGCAGCGAGGTCATCGTTTCCTTCGACGAAGGGATCATTCGAGGGGGCGGTAAGAGTGAAACGGTCCATGAACTCGAAGTTGAGCTTCGGCATGGCGACGTAAAGGCGGCTTTCGACGTGGCGCGGCAAATCGCCAAACTCTTGCCGCTGCGTCTCCAAGTCATAAGCAAAGCCGAGCGCGGCTATCGCTTGCTCAAGGAAGAGGCGGAGGACGCGGAGAAAGCGCATCCTACAAGCCTTGCCAGGAATTCGACGACCGCCGCCGGAGTTCAGGCCATCGCAGCCCAATGCGTTCGCCATTTCGCTGTGAACGATTCGGTCTTTCTTGCGACTCACTCGCCCGAAGCGGTGCATCAGATGCGCGTCGCCATGCGGCGACTAAGTTCTCTGATATCCTTTTTCGGACGAATGTTCTCGAAGCAGGAACGCGCCACGCTGCGAGCGGAGATTCGACGAGTCTTCAACAGGCTTGGCGCAGCGCGAGACCTTGATATCGTCCAGGACGCGTTGGGGAAGTGCGAGGCGTCAAAGCATCTCTCAGTTGTTCGCGCCAACATCCGTCGAAAGCGGGGGGCCGTTTATGCCCAGGTCGTCGCCATGTTAGGGTCGCGGCGCTTTTGCTTGCGAATGCTCGATCTTCTCGCCTTCATAGAACAAGGTTCCTGGACGCGCAGCGACGATTCTACGCGCGGGGTGCTCGGTCGACAACGGCTGCGCACCAGCGCTACCCGCATCCTGCAGCGGCAATGGGAAAGGTTGTGCGAATTTGATCGCGTGTCGCATCTTCGCGCAAAGAATCGTCATAGGCTTCGCATCCAGGCCAAAGCCTTCCGCTACGGTTGTGAATTCTTCGGCGACCTTTTCAGCGGGATCAAGCGCGGCCATCGCCGCGATAATCTCCTGGCCTCGGTCAGCGCGCTTCAGGACGGACTCGGGGAACTGAACGACTTGGCAACCGTGCGGAACCTTCTCGGCACATTAGCAGGCAGAAGAAATGCCCGCGGCTTGAAAATGATGCGAAGAGATCGGGCTTCGAAACGCGCCCTGCTTGACACGGCCGACGCCGCGCAAAAACGCCTCTGCCGGCGACAACCGTTTTGGTCATAACAAGAAAAGCCTACGCAGCGCGCGATGAACGGCGGCGGTGACAGCGCGCGTCGACGGATGTTGGGACGCGATAAGCCTCAAGCAATTCAATGTCGCGATTCCCGACTTTGCCAAAGCGAGTCCTTAAGAAGCCGCCGCAAAGGGAACTGCGCTGGCTAGATCAGCCGAGTTCGCTGGACGCTGCGTCCTGGACGTTTTCAGCCAGTTCGGCGAGCCATACGCCCGCTTGTGCGTCCGAAGGGGCGCGCCAATCGCCCCTCGGCGACAAAGAGCCGCCCGAAGAGAGTTTCGGACCATTCGGCATAGCCGAACGCTTGAACTGGTTGGCGAAGAAGCGCGTGAGAAACACCTTCAGCCAGGCTCGAATTTCTGCGAGGGAATAGGCGCGCATTTCAGCGGCAGGAATATTTGCCGGCCAGCTTCCGCGTTCCACGTCGCCCCAGGCGTGATGCGCAAGGAAGGCGATCTTCGAAGGTCGGAAGCCGTAGCGGGTCAGATAGAACAGATTGAAATCCTGCAAAGCGTAGGGGCCGACGACCTCTTGCGTCGACTGAACCATCGTTCCCGCGGCCGGCGGCGTCAGCTCCGGCGAGATTTCGGTCGAAAGGATGGCGCCGAGAACCCGGACCGTCTCCTCGCTCACGTCGCCCGACGCCGCCACGAAACGTATGAGGTGCTGTATCAAAGTTTTGGCGACGGAGGCGTTGACGTTATAATGGGACATCTGATCGCCGACGCCGTAGGTGCACCAACCGAGGGCGAGTTCGGAGAGGTCCCCGGTGCCGACGACGAGGCCGCTTCGTTGATTGGCGAGACGGAAGAGATAGTCGGTGCGCACGCCGGCCTGAACATTTTCGAACGTGACGTCGTACACGGGCTCGCCACGAGCGAAGGGATGGCCGAGATCGGCCAGCATCTGCCTTGCCACCGGCCGTATGTCGATCTCCGCGCCACTGACGCCGAGCGCGCGGATCAGCGCCCAGGCGTTCGCCTTGGTTTGTTCCGAAGTGGCGAAGCCCGGAAGCGTATAGGCCAGCACGTTCTCGCGCTCCCGCCCGATGAGATCCATGGCCCGCGCCGCGACGATGAGGGCTTGCGCGGAGTCGAGGCCGCCGGAAACGCCGACGACGGCGCGCCTTACGCCTGCTGATGCGAGCCGCTGCGCCAGGCCCTGAACTTGGATATTGTAAGCCTCGTAGCAATCCTCGCGCAGCCGCTCCGCATTGGACGGCACGTATGGGAAGCGTTCGATCGAGCGTTCCAGCGCAACCGCCGCCTCCGGAGCGTCGAATTGGAAAGCGACCGTTCGAAACGGCGTCGCCCGCTCCAATTCTTCCCGCATGCAGTCGCCGAAACTGTTCATGCGCATGCGTTCCTGGCGCAGCCGGCCAAGGTCAATGTCGGCGAAGGCGACCTCGGCGTCGCGCGCGAAGCGATGCGTCTCTGCGAGCAGCTCGCCATATTCGAAGATCGACGCCTGGCCGTCCCAGGCGAGGTCGGTCGTCGATTCGCCCGGTCCGGCGGCGGTGTACGCGTAGGCCGCGATTGTGCGCGCGGAATGGCCGGCGCACAAGATGCGCCTGGTCTCAGCCTTGCCAATCGTAATGTTGCTTGCCGAGAGATTCAGCAGAACTTCGGCGCCGGCGAGAGCGGCGCGCGCCGAGGGCGGCGTCGGAACCCATATGTCCTCGCAGATTTCGACATGAAACGTGAACGGCGCCGAGCCGCTCGCGCGGAACAACAGATCGACGCCGAAAGGCGCTCCTTGTCCTACGATCGAGACATGACGGTCGTGGATTCCAAGGCCCGGCGTGAAATAGCGACGCTCGTAGAATTCCCGGTAATTGGGCAGGTAGCTCTTCGGGACGGCTCCCAAAATGGCGCCGCGATGGATCACCACCGCGGCGTTGAAGAGCCGGCCTTCCCATCGGAGAGGCGCGCCGACGACAAGCACGGGATAGAGGCGGCGCGAGCCTTCCGCGATGCGGTCGATGGCTCTTTCGACGGCGTCGAGGAGCGCGTCCTGGAGGAGCAAATCATCGATGGCGTAGGAAGAAAGCCCGAGTTCCGGGAACAGCATCAGCGCCGTATTTCTCGCGTTTCCTAGTTTGGCAAGGCGCAGGGTCTCCGCCGCAGCAAATACCGGATCAGCGATGCGCGCCCGAGGCACGCAGGCGGCAATGCGAATGAAGTCGTGGCTGTAGAGGGAAGCAAATTGCATCACGGCCCGCCAACTCCGAAAAATTCATTCCTGAGCAATCGAAAACTATCAGGCTCGATGAAGATTTGCGAGCAAACGCCGTGCGCGTTCAAAATATCCGTTTCCGGCGCCGCTGATCAGCGTGTATCTGCCTCTGCCGCGGGCGGATATCGAGTTGGTCCGTTTGCGCAGCAACGAGCCGAGCAAAATCCGTTGTAATCTTGGCCATCGGGAAGGCGGATACTTCGCGGATGGGTTTCGCTCCGCGGTCCAATAGCTATCCGGGCGTCGTTTCTTCCGGGTATCTGTGGCGAACGTCGAGCTTTCGGCCGATTTGGCATTGTAGGAGACGCCCGTGAGCGAACCACCCGCAGTTGTGCTATGGGGCGCGCGTGTGCCGCGCTCAAAGCCGTCGATCACGAGTTTCCTGACGGTGGATTTGACGGCCAGCTTCATCACAGACCATCCCAGCAATCCGCGAGCGGCTTTCACCTGTTTGGCCGTGATGCTCACTTCGCCTCCCTCAATCTCACGGCCCGCCCGCCAGTTTGGCGCGGCCTGATCGTTGGATGTTGCTTTTGCGCGGCTTGTTTGGAAGCGCGATCCGCTCAAGAATATCGCCCACAAGAAGGTGGGTCTGAGCCGCAGTCATCCCCTCGGCAACGAGCTTCTCGCCTACGAAAAGCCGGAAGAGGCTTCGAGAATCGCCGTCCGTTTCAGGCTCGATTACGATCCTCACGTCGAGGCCTTCCTCTCCGGCGTCGCGCCTCACGCGAGCCCATCTCGGCGTCCCGCGGTCGCCTACGACTATTTCACGACGTCCCGTCTAATAGACTGACGCCCCGTCCGCCGCCGCCCTCATCCATGAACGTCACGCCCCAGATTTGAGCGCCCCAACCATCTTGTCTAGAGTTCTTGCGAATCCCGGCACACCGTCGGTGCCGACCGCTTCCATGTTTCGGATCATGTTCACACTCATGTCATTCGGCGTGGGGTCCTGAAGCTGACGGGCGTCGCAAGCCGCCAAACTAATACTAAGGATTGGGCCGACAGTCGACTTGACTCAGATCAATCGATCGTCCGCCCTCGCGCCGCGTATCGGGAGCATCAATAGGAATATGTCCGGAGCGGTGCACCGGCAAAGCACCAGACTGGCGTTGAAAACTGACCTTGGGAAAGGGGCGGTAAGTATTGGTGCATCCGCGAGGATGATTTAGTTCGGCGCGGTTCACTTGACCCCTCCGATACCCATATTTCAGAGGCTTGCGACGCCGATCGGCTTCGGGAACCTACGCCGAATTACACGCGCCGGATGACAGTCAAACAGTCAAACGCGGCGCCGATTCACACCAGGGCGCTGATGCGGATAGGCGAGGCGCAGCAGCCCCACGCCCAGCGACACGGTTCTCCATCACGCCGAGCCGATTCAGAGTTTATCGCTCATTGGTCAGGTCGTGAGGCGCGGATAGAGACGCGCGGCGATCAGTGTGAAGACAGCGGTGAAGGCCACCAGCACTCCAAAATCCGTGAGCAAACCATATTGGCTCTTGGACCCGACGAGCATCAGCGAGCGCAGGGCATCGACTTCATAGGTCAAAGGGTTGGCGGATGAGATTGCGCGAAGCCAGCTGGGCATAAGATCAATCGGATAGATCGCATTGCTCGCAAAGAAGATCGGCATGGTGAGCACCTGCCCGATGCCCATGAAGCGGTCTCGCGTTTTGACGATGCAGGCGACGATTAGCGAAAAGGTCGAGAACAATGCGGAGCCGACCACGATCATCGCCGCCGCGCCGAGGATATTGGCCGGATCAAAGGAAATGGCGATGCCCATAGCAATGGCGAGCAGGTAAACGATCACTGCCTGGACGAGACCCCGCACTCCGGAAGAGACCGCCTTGCCGAGCACAAGAGCGGTGCGTGGGGCGGGGCTGACCATGTAGCGATGGAGAACGCCAAGATCGCGCTCCCAGATCGCGGCGATCCCATAGAATATCGCGGAAAAAAGGACGCTCTGCGCGAGAATGCCGGGAGCAAGAAAGTCGAGATATCGGCCGTTCTCAATGCCGAGCCCGCGCACGTGCGCCATCACCTGGCCGAAAAGCAGCAGCCAGATCGCCGGCTGAATGGCTCGCGTGAAAAGCTCGGACGGATCATGACGTAGCTTGCGGACTTCCGTGTCCGCGACCGCCATGATCTGCGTAAAGTAGCCGGCGATGCTGTTGGGCGACGTGTGCGCAACTCGTGGAGCCGCCTCAGCCGTGCGCGCTTTCAGCACTGCGCCCCTCCCGAACATTACGATAGCTTCCTTCACCGGCGATTTCGGCGCCGGTGATCGCGGCGAAGACGTCGTCGAGCGTCGCCTGAGGACCGACGAGCGCCTTCAATTCAACCGGTGTGCCGACTTCTTCGAGCTTGCCCGCGCGCAGTACCCCGATACGATCGCACAATGCATCGGCTTCATCCATCAAGTGCGTGGTCATCAGCATCGTCGTGCCGAAGCGATCGCGCAAGTCGCGCACATGGTCCCAGACGCTATGCCGCGCGATGGGATCGAGACCGATGGTCGGCTCATCCATGAAGAGGACGGCGGGATCATGCAGCATACTCTGCGCAATCTCCAGCCGCCGGATCATGCCACCTGAAAAAGTCTGCACGAGCCTTTGCGAGGCATCCGTCAGGCCCATCGTGTCCAAGGCCTGGTGGATTCGCGCGTCGCGCTCATGACGCGGGATGAGATAAAGCCGCGCCGATAGAAGAAGATTTTCGTATGCCGTCAAGGCGCCATCCGCCGAAAGGAGTTGCGGCACGTAGCCGATGCGGCGGCGCACTTGCTGCGCGTCACTAACGATATCAAAACCGGCGACTCTCCCGTGGCCAGACGTCGGTGGCAGCATGGTCGTTAAAATCTTGACCAGGGTGCTCTTCCCCGCGCCGTTGGGCCCGATCAGGCCGAATATCTCCCCCGATCTAACCGTGAAGGACACGTCGTTGACGACGACGCGGTCGCCAAAAGCGCGGGTCAGACGATCGGCTTCGATGACTGGACCGGCGATTTCGGGCTCGGCGTCGTTCCTTTCTCTTCCCTGGCTTTGCAGTGTCATTGGCCCCATCGCTCTAAAGGTGTAGCACACGCTCCGCGTTGCCGTGGCAGACCTTGGTGCGCACTCTTTCGCTAATGGGCGCTGTCTCGATGAATTCGGCCGCGACCCGACAATCCTCGTAAGGGTAGTCCACCGAGAACATCACGCTGTCCTCCCCGAGCGCCGACAAGGCGCATTGCAGCGATGGATGGGAGCAGACGCCAGTCGTCGTGATTACGATATTCTTCCTGATCACATCCGAGGGCAAACGCCCTTCTTGCTGGCTCCCTTGCTGCTGGATACGTGAACGACTGTCGAGCCGCCACAGCAGATAGGGCAGCGTCTCGCCCATGTGGCCAAGGATGAGCGTCGCTTTGGGATACCTATCAAACGTGCCTCCAAACACGAGGCGCAGGGCGTGCGTCGCGGTCTCTACCGTCCAGCTCCAAGTAGCGCCCAATAGCTCAGGATGACCTTCGTACATGCGCGGCATGTCGTAGGGGTCGGCGGGATGCAAATAGATCGGAGCGTCGAGCGCCTGCACACGCTCCCAAAAGACGTCGTAGTCCCGCTCATCGAGGTAGCGACCGTTGGTTTGACCATTGATCATCGCTCCCTTGAAGCCGAGCTGCTCCACGCAGCGGGTCAACTCGTCCGCCGCCGCTTTTGCGTCGTGGAGCGGCAGATGAGCAAAGCCAGCATAGCGCGTGGGGCGCTTCCTGACCTCGCGCGCGAGGAAATCGTTTGCTTCCCGCGCACGTTTTATCGCGACGTTGACATCGGGCTCCCCCTGCACGCCCGGCGTCGTGACCGAAAGCACGGCCAGATCGATGCCGGCCTCGTCCATCGCCTCAAGCCGTAAGCTGTCGAATTCCAGAAGACGCGCCTCAAACTTTCGGAGGATTGGCGAATTCAAGCTCGACTGCGGGCGATGACTATACGCCGACAGTTCTGGTCTCGTGAAATGCTCCTCAAGCGCGATCTTCTTCACGTTACGCTCCT
>Ga0182024_10015101_pt1 | contig 14843 bp, 11 predicted proteins | sample P32metaG_FD_120480 | JGI IMG/M metagenome (GOLD analysis project Ga0182024, IMG submission 120480) | Permafrost microbial communities from Stordalen Mire, Sweden - P3-2 metaG (Illumina Assembly) | ecosystem: Environmental > Terrestrial > Soil > Wetlands > Permafrost | place: Sweden: Stordalen... | reverse complement strand
GGCTGAAATATCCCTCCGGCTTCAAAGACTGTGCGATTCGCATGGGATGAACTTCGCCCCACGTGTAGCGTGTCGTCGGTCGATTGGGGAAATTGAACCGGATCGCTTTTAGCGGAGTTTGGTCGAGCAAATACGATATGAATTTGTTGACGGTTGTGCTTTTCGCTAGTCGCCAAAAGGCTCGATTGGCGGCCAGGATCTTATCGATTTCGGCCATAGTGAAGACTGGCGCAGCAGCTTGCTGAAAGGCCTTTACGATATCTCGTTTTGCAATTGTGAGACGGCTTGGGGGCATTCCAGCACACTAACGGTTGCACGTAGTATATATACTACGTGCAACCAAAATCGCAGTTCAGCGAGGTACGAGCGGCCATGTTTTAGCAAAGATCTTCGCGAAATCGCCCGTCGGATCACGGCTATGCACGTAGTATATATACTACGTGCATAGGCCATGTCAACATCCGACGGCGATTTCGTAACCAATGCAGAAAGCATGGGTTGTGTGTCGTTGACAATGGGGGCGCAATGATCTTTAGGACAGATCCTATGCTCCACTAATGAGTTGCGGCGAATTGCCGTTATGCATCCGTTGTAGTATATATACTACAACGGATGCTCGATCCGGTCCTGTTCAAGCATCTGCCCCCATCCAGCAAGCAACTTAATCGCTGTCCGTAGCCAGGAAAAGCAGCGCGGGGCAACGGCGTCAATCGCGAAGGCCCAATCATACCCGCACTTCCTCCTGTGCATCTCCGGAGCAGAACGTGAAATTCAACTGAACATCTGACCTTTGCCGGTTGCTTCGAAGGCGTTTTTGATGTGTTCGATTTGTGGGCGGCGGCTGTTCTTCGGCCAGACGATCGAAACCACGTCGAATCGAGCGGGGTATTCCAGCAGCCGATGACGCTTCAAATAGACCAAGGCGAGGCGGGTTAGCCGCCTTTGTTTGTTCAGGTCGACCGCTTCGTGCGGCTCGCCGGCGACGGTCGAGTCGCGGGTTTTCACTTCGATGAAGACGACCGTGCGACCGTCGACGGCGATGATGTCGATTTCGCCGATGCGAAGTTGCGCGCTGCGGCCGACAATTTTGTAGCGGAGGCCCTTCAGATACCGCGCGGCGGCCGCTTCGCCACGCTGGCCGAGCGTTTTCGGGCCGAAGGTCCGCTGCCACCAGGTTTGCAAACCGAGGGGCCAACGCATAGGCGTGCTCCGCGCAAGCGAGGGGCGGAGTCAAACGGATGTTGCAAACAATTATTCGGCGGCGGTGTCGCGGCGCTCGCGGAGGCGGACGGCTTTGCCGATGCGGTCGCGGAGGAAGTAGAGCTTCGCGCGGCGGACCACGCCCGATCGCTTCACTTCGATCTTGGCGATCTTCGGCGAATGCAACGGAAACTTGCGCTCGACCCCTTCCCCTTGCACGATCCGGCGGACGGTGAACATCGCGCGCGTGCCCGAGCCGTTGCGGGCGATCACTACGCCGTTGAAAATCTGGATCCGTTCCTTCTCGCCTTCGAGAATCCGGGTATGCACGTCGACGGTGTCGCCGATCGAGAATTGGGGCACCTCGGTCTTCAGACTGCTCTTCTCGACCAGGGCCAGGATTTGCTCACTCATCGCTTGGATCCTTCTGTTTTCTAAACACGCGAGGCGACACCTGCTTCAAAGGGGTCAGGCACATTTTTCGGCGGAATCGTCTCTATACAATTCCGGCCGCCCATAGGCCCAAAAATGAGCCAGACCCCGAGGGCGCGAATAATTCCACTTTGGTGAAACCTTGAATGTTACTGGCTAGGGGGTTTGGTTTCAAGCCGGGGTAGCAGGTCGGCTCGCCGAACGGACGTGGCATGAAGGCTCTGTTCTTTGCGCCAGCGGGCGATTTCCTCGTGGTTGCCCCCCAGCAAAACCTCGGGAATGCCCAGCCCGCGGAATTCGCGCGGACGGGTGTATTGGGCAAACTCCAGCAGCCGACCTTCGCCGGAAAACGAATCGTCCCACGGGCTGCGCTCGTCTCCAAGCACTCCGGGAATCAAGCGAACCACGGCGTCGATGACGACCATCGCCGGCACCTCGCCGCCCCCGAGCACATAATCGCCGATCGACAGTTCCTCCGGCTGAAGGATCTGCCGCACGCGGTCGTCGAAGCCTTCGTACCGCCCGCAGAGGAGCAGCAGCCGCTTGTGGCCGGCGAGTTCCTCGACGATCGATTGCGTCAGCCGGCGGCCTTGCGGCGTGAGCATGACGAGATGGCCGGGATCGGAATCCTCGGCTCGCACCGCTTCGACACATTCGACGACCGGCTCGACTTTGAGGATCATGCCGGGACCGCCGCCGAATGGGCGATCATCGACGGTGCGATGTTTGTCTTTGGCCCAGTCGCGGATGTTGTGCAGCCGAACGTCGACCAAGCCATGTTCGATCGCCAGTTTCAGCAGGCTTTGGCCCAAATAGCCCGAGAGGATTTCCGGGAAGAGAGTTAATACGTCGAATCGCATGTCGCGGCATCGCTCGGCACATCAGGGGGTCAGGCACATTTTTCGGCCCGGAACGGCTGTCGAAAATCTTCCCGCAACACGCCGAAAAATGAGCCAGACCCAGGGCCGTATTAACCGGCGGGCGGCTCGGCGGCTGCAGTTTCGCTTGCTGCTGGCGCACTTGCTTCGGGTGCTGCGGCTTCCGCGGGAGCGGCTTCGGCCGGCGCTGCCTTGGGATCTTTTTTCGGCTGCATTACGAATGCCGGCGGGCCGGCTTCGGGAATGGCCTTCGGACCCTTGAGCTTCTCCAGAGCGGCTTGCTGCTCTTTGACGTGCGTCCCTTCCGGACCGTATTTCTTGATCAACACCCGCACCCGGTCGGACGGCTGCGCGCCGACGCTGAGCCAATATTTGACGCGTTCACCGTTGATGACCGCTCGGGCGTCGGTGTCGGCAATCAACGGATCGTAAGTCCCTAGCTCCTCGATGACACGACCATCGCGCGGGGCGCGGGAGTCAGTGGCGCAAATACGGAAAAACGACCGATGCTTGCGGCCCAAACGCTTCATTCGAATTTTAACAGCCACACGGTGCTCCTGACTTATTGGTTCTGTGATCGGGGGTTCTTATTGTAGTTATTTTGGTGCGGGATACCAGTCGCAGTCATACTAACCCGAAGCGTTAGCGAGGGTGGCGCGTATTCCGTCCTCGCTAACGCTTCGGGTTAGTATGCGACGGCGAACGGCTGGTTATCTTCGCCGGCGGAGCTCTTTTTCTCGCTGTTTTTTCAATTTTCGGCGTTCGTCGGGCGTGAGCCGCTTGCCGGTGCTGCCTTTGGCTTTGGTCAGGTTTCCGCCCGGGTTTCGCTGGATTTCCTGCATCTTTTTCATTCGATCGCGGATGCCCATGCCGGCCATTTCCTTCATCAGGCTGGCCATTCCGTCGAACTGTTTGACGAGATCGTTGACTTCGTTCGGCTGAACGCCGGCCCCGGCGGCAATTCGGCGGCGGCGGCTGGGATCGATTGTTTTGCTGGGATTGCGCCGTTCGCTGGGGGTCATCGAGTCGATGATGCCGAAGAGGCGATTCATTTCGCCATCGACGTCGGTATCGCCCATCATGTCTTTCATAGCGCTCATGCCGGGGATCATGCCCAGCACTTTGCCCATCGGCCCGAGTTTTCTCGTCTGCCCGAGCATCTGCCGGAAGGTGTCGAGAGTGAACTCCCCTTTGCGGATCTCGGCCTCTTGGGCGGCCATTTCGGCCTGATCCATCTTTTTCTGAGCCGTTTCGTACAGCGTCAGCATGTCACCCTGGCCGAGGATCCGGCCGGCCATCCGGTCGGGATGGAATTCTTCCAAAGCGTCGAGATGCTCGCCGGTGCCGATGAACTTGATCGGCACTTTGGTGACGGCCTTGACCGACAGCGCCGCGCCGCCGCGGGCATCACCGTCGAGCTTGGTCATGATGACCCCATCGAGACCCATCGCCTCGTTGAACGCCTTGGCGCTGTTGACGGCATCCTGGCCCGTCATGCCGTCGACAACCAGATACACCTGTTCGGGATTCACCCGTTTGTCGATCTGCTTCAACTGCTCCATCAACTCTTCGTCGATGTGCAATCGGCCGGCGGTGTCGAGGATGACGACTTGGATTCCTTCGGCGCGAGCCTTCTTGACCGCGTTGTTGCACACCTGCACGGGATCGGTCGCGCCCGGCTCGGAATAGACAGGGATGCCAAGCTGTTCGCCCAGCACGTGCAATTGCTGGATAGCGGCCGGACGCTGAAGGTCGGCCGCGACGAGCATTGGCGTGCGCCCGCGTTCCTTGATCATGCGGCCGAGTTTGCCGCAGGTGGTCGTTTTTCCGGAACCTTGCAAGCCGCAAAGCATCAGCACCGTCGTATCGGCCTTCAAATGGAGCGAATGGTCGACCGGGCCCATCAGGTTGATGAGCTCGCGATGGACGACGCCGAACACCTGCACGTCGGGATCGATTGATTTCAACACCCGTTCGCCGACGGCTTCCTCGGTAACCTTGGCGACGAATTCCTTGACGACCGGATAGCTGACGTCGGCTTCGAGCAGAGCCCGTTCGACGAGCTTCATGCTGTCGCGCATGTTCGCTTCGGAGAGTTTTCCTCGGCCGCGCAGCGTCTTGACGGCGCTTTTGAGGCCTTCTTCGAGGGCTTCGAACATGACGATCGGATCCGTGAGCGGCGGAATGAAATAACTTATGGCCGATCAGGCGAAGCGGAGGCAGCCCCCTCCTCCGATGGCTTCATGACGGCGCAAAGCAGGATTTTAACGGATATCGGAGGGGCTTGGCAAGGCGGGCGTGACGAATCGAGAATTGCGACCGGCAAGCCCAGGGAAGGCTGCCAAAGATCTCTTCATTGGCAATCCGCTTCGGCAGCCTTCCCTGGGCTTTGGGCGAACTACAACCCAAGCGGCCTTTCTCCAAATCCTACTAGCAAGGTGCCGAATGGCGATGGTAAACTAAGATCGTTGCCCGCTTACCGGAGTAATTCCATGTCTATCGCTACTTGCCCGAAGTGTCATCGACAGGTCTCATTGCCAACCACCGACGACCAATCGGTTTGGGTGCGTTGTCCGTTGTGTAGCGAGCAGTATTCGCTGCGAACGGCGCTCGATCATGTTCCGCCGATGTTGGAGATACTCGGCACGCCGGCCGTGGGTGAAATGGGTGCCTTCGGAGAAGCTCACGGCGAAATTCACGCCGAAAGTCACGGCGAAGCGGCATCACTTGCCGAACACGCCGCCGGCCTCGCGCCCGATCTGGGGGCGGAGCATTTTCCGCAACCCGATCTGGGGTCGAATGGTGAACAGACGATCGAGTTCGAACATGCGGCGCCGGGCGAGAATCCCCCTGCCCTGGATAAAGTCGGAGGGCTGCAACAGGGCGGCCTTCAACATGAGGGCACAGAGCATCTCGGCGAGTTTGATCTGGAACTGGATGAACACGCCGGACAACCTCTTCATGCGGAACACTTTGAGCAGGGTGGAATCGGCGAACCGGCGGACCCGGCAGCGGCCGCGCTCGGCGAATATCAAGGCGATCACCGCATCGAGCCGGGCAGTGGCGAACATGCCGGCGAAGGGGATCCCGAATTTCAGTTTGCCGGCGATGGGTCCGGCGAAGGCATGGAGGAAGACACGGGCGAAGAGCGACACTCGATGGGCGGCATTGCGACGCTCGTGCAAACCGCGCCGCCGGCAAAGAAAAGGCGCCAAGCACCGTTGGCCGTGAAACTGGTTGGGATCCTGTTGTTCTTCGGATTCGGTTTCCTCGGCTGCTATTTTGTGTACGGCGCGTTTCTTTGGATGCATAGCGACCAATTCCATCTGAAGCAGTATTTTCCAGCGTTCCTTCGCAATCGCGTCGCCGATGAACCGGTGCCGCCGCCGCGCAAGACGGGAACCGAGAAATTGACGCCGGGTTCCAACCCCGCCGGGACACCGACAACCGGGACTGTCGATTCCAATCCAGCGACAACCCCTCCGGGCCAGGTTACCTCACAGGACGATCCTTCCAAGACATCGCCGACAGGCGACAATCCGACCGCCATCGCCGCGCCGAAGAAACCCGGCTCGAACGATCTTGCACAGCAATCGCCCGACAAGTCGAACACGCCGCTGGAGACGACCGACGATCCGTTGAAAACTCCGCCGCCCGATCTCGACAAGGGCGACCCCACCAAGCCCGATGCCTCGGGCATTGCTCCGCCGAAGTTCGATACGTCGGTCCCGCCGCTCGGCGACGTGAAGACGCCGGTCGCGCCGAAAACGAGCGTCGATCCGACCGATAAACCAACGCCCGCGCCGGAAAAGACGGTCGTCGACAAGCCGGTCGTTGATAAGCCCGTCACCGACAAGCCGCTCGATAAACCGGCGGACAATCCGACCGTCCCGGCGGATGCGAAATCGCCGATCGCGGCGCAACTCGACAATGTCGACGCCGCCGTTGCCGCAACGATGGAAACGGAAGACAACCTCAAATCCGCGAGCGCTCCTGGCGCCGAGCCATTGGCGCTGCGGCGAGCGCGCATCGCTCAGTACAAGGCGATGAGCCATTTGGTCACCGAGCTTGGCGCCGTCGACCCCGCGGCCGCCGATCCGGACTCCAAGGCCCGAATCGAGCAACTCGATAAGAAGGCGGCGGCACTCGCCGAATCGATGGGCTCGGCAGCAGCGAGAGACACGACCGCGATGCTGGCCGGAAAATGGATCGCGTCGCCGTCGCGCAAGGAAAGCAAGGAAAATGGCGCGGTGGTCGTCGGTACGCTGGTGAAAGTCGAGCCGACCGAAAAGGGTTTCGTCGCGCACATCAAGATGCCGAGCGATTCGAGTGAAATGGTCTTCATCACAACCAAGAAGCCCGACGCGGCCGATGGCTCGCCGGTCGTCGTCCTCGGCCTTCTCAACGCCGACGGCGGTGGCACGGCCATTGAAATCGTTACGCCCAATGACGAGAAAACCCCGGTTGCGCCGCCTGTCGATCCGACCCCCAAACCCGCCGATTCCGACAAACCGCCGGCGGACGCTCCTCCAACGCCGGACAAACCATCTGCCCCCGAGAAGCCTGTGACGGATAAGCCCGCCAACGACAAGCCGGCTGCCGACAAACCCGCCGTGACACCGGACGCCCCGAAGCCTCAATAAGCATTAAGGCGTCCGTCACTAGCCCCTAGCCTCTAGCCCCTAATCCCTCCTGACTCCCGTTCCCGTCTGGAAGCATCCGCCGAGCGCCGCGACCATCGCCCGGCATATCGCGGTCGGCGAGCTTTCCGCCGCGGAGGTGCTTGAGCCGCATTTGGCTCGCATCGAAGACGTCGATCGGCGATTGAACGCCGTCGTGATTCGCCGGTTTGACGCGGCGCGTGCCGAAGCCCGAATGATCGACGATGCCCGGCGGCGCGGATTGCCGCTGGGCCCGCTGGCCGGGGTGCCGATCACGGTCAAGGAATGCTTTCAATTGACGGGCACGCCGACGACGCTCGGCGTTGCCCACCGCCAGGAACAACCGGTCGCGCGGACCGACGGCCCGCTGGTTGCCCGATTGCGTGCGGCCGGTGCGATTGTCGTCGGCAAGACGAACGTTCCGCAACTGATGCTGCTTTACGAGACCGACAATCCGCTTTACGGCCGCACGAACAACCCCTGGTCGGTCGAACGCGGCGCGGGCGGATCGAGCGGCGGCGAGGCGGCGATCATCGCGGCTGGCGGCGTGCCGCTCGGCTTGGCGACCGACATGGGAGGCAGCATCCGCCAGCCGGCGCACGTTTGCGGAATTCACGGCCTGAAGCCGACCGGCGGCCGGTTGACCTGCGTCGGCAGTTCCAGCGCGTTCGAAGGTTTCGACGCTTTGCACGTTCAACCGGGCCCCATGGCTCGGCATGTCGAAGATTTGGCGTTGGCGATGCGGGTGTTGACTCGTGCCGATCAAGAACCGGGCAACAACAGGGCGACGCCGGTCGAGGTCGACGTGGTGCCATCGACGTGGCGTGATCCGGCCGATGTGGCGCTCGGCTCGTTGCGCGTCGCTTATTGGACCGACGATGGCTATTTTCCCGCGGCGCCGGCGGCGCGGCGCGCGGTGATCGAGGCGGCGGCCGCGCTGCGAGCGCATGGTGTCACGGCCGAGCCGATCGATCCGCCCGATGCCGGCGAGGCGATGCGTTTGTATTTCGGCCTTTCCGGCGCCGACGGGGGAGCCGGTTTTCGCGAAGTGCTCGGATCGAGCCGCGTCGATTGGCGAGTGCGACGGATGTTGCGTTGGGCCCGTCTGCCGCGCGGATTGCGGCCGATCGTTTGCCGTTTGCTGCAATCGCTCGGCGAGGGTCGCACGGCCGAATTGGTGCGCGGCTGCGGCAAGCTTTCGGCGCGGGCCTATTGGCGGCTGATCGCCGAGCGGCAGCGGTTCGTGCGGCGATTCTTGGAACGATTGCGACTCGGCCGATTTGATGCGGTGCTCACGCCACCTTATGCTATGGCTGCGGTGCCGCACGGTTCGTCGCTTACGCTGATACCGGCCGCCAGCTACTCGCTGCTACCGAACGTGCTCGACATGCCGGCCGGCGTCGTGGCGGCGACTCGGGTGCGAAACGACGAGGAAAGCGATCGACCCGCGAGCCGCGACCGTTGCGACCGGACTGCGATCCGATCGGAGCGATCGAGCGTCGGCCTGCCGATCGGCGTGCAAGTGATCGGACTGCCGTGGGGGGAAGACGTCGTGTTGGCATTGATGGCCGCACTCGAATCGCACTTTCGCGCGCAAGCCGATTATCCGTTGCAGCCGCCGGTTTAGGGTGAGGGTGTAGGGTGAGGGTGTAGGGAACGGCCTCCGTGCCGTTCCGTGGGGTGGCCAACCAAACTAGGAAAACAATATGAAGACGCATCGTTGGATGAATGCGGCATTCCGTGGTGCATTGTGGCTCGCGCTCGTGTCGGTTGTAGCGCAAGCGACCGCGCAAGACGACCCGTATGAGACTTATGTCAAAACTTCGCGCGATTTCAAGGCCGTCAAGCAAGACAAGGCCTGGGCGCTGAAAGCGTTTCCGAGTTGGACCGTGATGCCTTGGTATTACCAATGGAACATCGGCTTCAACGATGCGTCGGGAAAGTTTCAAGTCGACAACGGCATGAACGGATCGTTTTGCGACCACGGCAGCGATGGCCGGCTCGATTGGATCGACAAATTCCACCTCCGCTTTTACATGGACCATTCGGCCGGCAAGGGCGATCTGCATGAAGGGGCCGGCGACTTCGTCAATCGATACAAAGACCGCATCCATGGCACGGGCCTACGTTTGCGGCCAGTGAATGCCGCGATGAAAACCCGGCTCGAAGGCATCCTGCGCGGATCGATCAGCGAAGTCGAGCGTTCGCCGTTCCGCGGCGCCTACGCGCTCGACGACGAAATCTCTTGGGGATTTTTCGTTCACCCCTGCATGTGGCAAGTCACCGACGATCGAACCGCGTATCCCAATTGGCAGATGGAAATCTACGGCACGAGCAAGCCGAAGTGGACCGGCTGGATCAGCTACAACGATATCCTCCCCAGACTCCGTGAATGGGACATCGCCAACTTCGACGCCAGCCAACTCATGGACCAATGGACGTTCAACGATTCCTATTGGAACAATTTCGTCGGCGATCTGGTCGAATACGCCAACAGCATCGATCCCGCCACGCCGTGCGGCTTCGTCGGCGGCCAATCCCCGAATGCCTTCGGCGGCTACGACTATGCGAAGGTGATGCGCAAAGTGCAGTACATCGAATCGTACAACGGGGGCGATTCGCAGTCGGTCATCCGCGGACTGAATCCGCACAACGCCCTGCCGGCCGTCACGTCGTATTTCTACACCTCCGCGGCCGACGGCATCTGGCAAACCTGGAAGTATCTGGCCAACGGCAACAAGGGATTCATCGGTTGGGTCGAGCATTGGTTCGACGGCAAGACGCCCCGTCCGTGGATCGCGGAAGTCGGCGCGCAATGGAAGGAAGCCGAGAAGGTCAGCCAGGTAATCAGCGGGGCCGAATGGATCGACGACGGCGTCGCGCTCTACTACAACCATGCGTCGATTCAATTGAGTTGGATCATGGATGCCGAAGCGCACGGCAAGACCTGGATCAATCGCAACGGCGACGACGCGATCGGCAGTTCGCACCTCGTGCGCCATGCCTGGATCAACATGCTGCGCGACGAGGGAATCCAATTCGGCTGGCTCAGCTACGCCGATTTGATCCAGCATGGAGTGCCGGGCAAATACAAAGTGCTGATCCTGCCGGCGACGATTTGTCTTTCCGATGCCGAGGCCCGCGAGATCAAGAAATTCTGCTCCGCCGGGGGCACCGTGATTGCCGATTATCTGCCGGGCGTTTGGGATCAACACGGAAAAGGCCGCGCGGCCGGCGGCGCGCTCGACGACATGTTCGGCGTCCGGCATGATCCCAAAATGAAAGCAGGCGACATTTTCGGCACCCAGCTGTGGTGCGAAACCAATCAGGATGCCAACTTCGGCTACAAAACCTACGACCAATTGCTGACGCGCGAAAACACATCGATCAAGGATGCCAGCGGATTCGACAAAGCCGTGCGCAAGATGGGCGTCGTCCATGCGAACAAATTCGGCAGCGGCAATGCCGTCCTGCTAAATCTTTCGCCGCAGTGGTACAACGCCTATCGCGTGGCCGGATTCACCGCCGCCGCCAAGCGCGCGGTGTTCATGCAGCCGATCCACGATGCGGGAATCAAGCGCTGGGTGGAAATCAAGAATGCCGGCGACCAGGAATTCGGCTACGAAATCACGTATTGGACTCGCGAAGGCCGCACGATTCTGTTCGTCGTCATGGAGCCGGAGATTCACGTCACCAGCGAAGGGGGCGGCAATGCCGTCGGCCTGAAAACCGCGACCCGCCCGATCACACTCCATTTCGCTAGACCGATCAAAGATGCAAAAGACGAGCGAACCGGCAAAGCCCTTGGAGCCGGCGGAGATTTCACGTTCGATTGGAAGATGAACGAAGCCTTCGTGTTGTCGTTCGCCGGCGAGCCGCCGCGGTAGGAGCAATGATGAGTGAACCGAGCCCACGACCAGCGAAAGCGCCACTCCGTTGGTATCAGTACCGGCTGAGGACGTTCCTCGTTTTTTTGGCTTTGTGTGCGGTTTGGCTGGGAATGATAAGCCGTCGCGCCCGCCAGCAGAGGACGGCGGTTGAAAAGATCAAGGCGTTGGGCGGAACGGTCGTGTACGACTACGCGAAAGCAAGAGGAGGGCGTTGGAACGAATTTGATCCGAAGAACTCCGCGGCCGGTCCGGCATGGCTGCGCAGTTTCATCGGTGAAGACTATTTTCAAACCGTCGTTCAAGTTAATCTTAGTAAAGTGAAGGTATCGGACGATGATCTTGCAATCTTGGAGAATCTGCCCGACGTGGAGTCCGTTGACCTTAGTGGAACCGAGATATCCAACGATGGGCTAGTCCACGTCGAGGGAATGCGAAAGCTAAAAGGCTTGTTTCTATGGAAAACATTGATTGACGATCGAGGCTTGGCGCACCTGAGAAACCTAACCGACCTTCGACTTCTCATTCTCGACGGTACGACGGTCACGGACGCCGGAATGGAAAACCTGCAGGGACTGACAAATCTTGAAGATTGGCTTGGGCTCACGGATACGCAGATGAGCGATGAGGGCCTGAAATATTTCAAAGGCTTCAAGAAATTAAAGGAAATAAATCTCTTGAGGACCAAGGTCACGGAGCACGGCGCAGAGGAATTGAAATCATCGTTACCAAATCTTCGAATATCCTATTCACAGGATGGAAAAGACCGCACCCTATGACGGACCGGCGCCGGCGCACGACAACGCGTTCTGCGTAGCGGAATTTGTGAGAATTCCGCCGCGTTGCCATGGTCAACGGAATTTTCACAAATTCCGCTACTGCATCCAGACCTCACTGAATCACAATCGGCCCGCGGGGCGGGTCGCCGTCTTGGTCGCGGCGTTCCCATTCGCGGCGGACTTCGCCGAGGCCGTAGACGCAGAGCTCGAAGTCGTGGCTCAGCCGTTCGAGCAAGGCGTTTTCGGCGTCGGCGTCGCGGGCCGGGATCGTGCTGGCGATGTAGTAGGCCCGTTTGCCGTGCTCGCAATAGTCGAGGAAGAAATCTTTCCGGGGGCCGCGCTGAAAATGGGCCAATGCCTCGGGATAGACGCCGGTCCAGAAAAGCGTGAAATCGCCGATGTGCCGATGCACTTGCCGCTTCGCTTCGCCCACTCGGGCGTCGGCTTCCATTAGCATGTCGGCCACGGCATCGAGCCGGCGGCCCGAAAGATTGCGAATCGCGAAGATCGTGTCGGAGCGAAAGAATCGGGCGAGCAATTGCCCGAGATATTCGACCAGCGGCGGATCGGCCACGCCCAAGTGCGTTTGAAAGGCGTACTCGGTCAGACCGGAAAAGAAACGCCGCAGGTCCTCATTCGACACGGGTTTGACTGGATACATGGCAACCGAGAGCCCTGGCACCGGGGCGTGACAAAATCGGCTCCGACAGGGTAGCGAGTTTCGCCGAATCGCTCCAGATCAAGCCGGCCATGTTCAATACTAGACGAGGAATCGTCCTAGTCAACGCAGAATGCGCCGATCGCCAGCGAGACGCGGCGCTGAGAATGCACCGCGAACATGCCCAGGGAAGGCTGCCAACGTCTTTTCAATTGGAGAACGAATTGGCAGCCTTCCCTGGGCTTTAGGAGGCACCGAGGCTCGTCGCCAGCTCTCAATCCGGAACGAAGCTTTCCTGGAGGGTCACTTCGCGCACCTGTTTCGAGGTGAATTCGTAGGTCCGAATCTTGATTTGAATGCCCCGTAGCGGCACCGGATAGGGCGGGCAGGTAATCCGTTCGTTGGGATTATCGACACCATTGGCTCCGAGGTCGTCGAAGCCATTGCTCGATTCGTTATAGCCGCTTGTTGGCTGTGGGAGCGGGGACGGCGCCCAAGACTCATAGCCGGCCGACCAGGTGTCGTACGTCGCGGGGTTTGTAGCGGTACCCACCAAAGCCGTCTGCGTCGTTTTGTTGCCCGCACCGTAGGAACCGTTCACGAAATAGGGTGCCGGCACGCCCTGTGGATTTGGCTTGGGGGTGGTCACACCGCTGCCCCAGTTCAAATCAACATACGCACCAAAAACGCCGTTCTGACCAATCGTCGTCCCACTGCTATATCCGGGGTCGCTTGGGACCAATGCATTCGGTGGCTTGTTCGAATCTTGCAATACTTGCGCCCAAGGATCCCACACTTTGATGTCGAAGCTCAACACATTGGAGAGTACCACGTCCTCGCCGAATCGTAGATTCGGATCGGTCGACGGGGTATTCGGGAACGGTGTGAATACTTGGGTGTTTGCAGAAGGCAGGAAAGGGAAGACGGCTCCCGATGCGCCGGCAGGGGCAAAAAAATGGCCGAAGCGATTCTCTCGATACGAAAGATCGGCCAGCGAATTGAGAATCATGTTGTTCCCGGGATAAGGAGTGCTTCCGCCGTCGGGATGCGCCGAGATGTCGCAGAGCGGAACCTGGCCGCTCAGCGCGGCGGTGTCATAGTAACTACTCGCCACGATCGCAGGGGGCGTTCCCGAGACAACGCTGGCCTTCAATCCGGGCAACACGAGGAGCTGTCTTCGACAGAGGGTATACGTCGGCGGGATCGTTTGGGTCTGGTTCGGGGAAGTCCCCAGAAGTGTTGGATACAAATACCAAGCGACTTCGGCCACCTGCGATTCGACGCTCGAGGTCTGGAGCCGTCCGACAAATGGCTGATCGCGGCTACGAGTCGTGAAAAATAGCATGTCGCCTTGCACCAGTTTCGGCGGGTTGCTGAGCGACACCACGTTGGGCGCATACCCCGTCAGGGTTCCTCCTGGCGTCGTGGAGGCCGTTGTCGGCGAAGATTTCATATCCCAAGTTGAAAGCGGCCCCTTGACGATCTCGAAATACCCGCTCGCGTCTTCGGCGCGGTTCCAGGCGAGCGTATCGGCGGTGTGTCCGCGCAAGTCCTTTCGCAGCCGTTCGACCGCCGTTCGAATCCGGTCGCCCAATTCGATGTTCGAGCGGCCGTTGCTGATTTGATTCCCCACGGTGCCGAACAATTGCACCGTCGCGCCCATTACGATCAAGCTAATGACCGTCGCGGCCATGAGCTCGACCAATGAGAGACCACGACGCGAGCGCGCACAAAAACATGCGCTAAATTGCGAACGGGAAACGAGCGCGGGCGAGATCATGACGTGCCTCGGATGGGGATTTCCCCACTATTGCCCCCGATATCGGTTGCCCCAACTGCCGCTTCGTCGTTTGGCCCGCGTCGAGCTACGGCAGTCGTGTAACCTCTATTGCACACCGCGGGGCGGTCGCTGTCAAGTGCGCGGGGCAATTCCGGAAACCTCAATTTGCCCGTAAGCCCAGGGAAGGCTGCCAAAGTCTTATCAATTGGAGAGCGGTTTGGCAGCCTTCCCTGGGCTTGGGGGGCACCGCCACCGGTCGGCGCCGCGATTTTCCACCGCCGTCACTTGCCCCCCTGTCCTTCGGCCCGGGCCAGCACTGCGATGGCCACCCCGGCCGCGCCGGCGCGGCGCACAACTTTGGTCGCCTCATTGGCGGTCGAGCCGGTCGTCAACACGTCGTCGACCAGTAAAACCCGGGCACCGCGGAGATTCCTTCCGATTCCGACGCGAAATGCTCCCCGCACATTCTCCGCCCGATGCTCCGGCAGCAACTCATTTTGATGCGCCGTCCGGCGACGACGAATCAGTCCTCGCCAGGCCACTCGCACCCCCAACGTCTTTCCCAACG
>Ga0182024_10015100_pt1 | contig 14845 bp, 23 predicted proteins | sample P32metaG_FD_120480 | JGI IMG/M metagenome (GOLD analysis project Ga0182024, IMG submission 120480) | Permafrost microbial communities from Stordalen Mire, Sweden - P3-2 metaG (Illumina Assembly) | ecosystem: Environmental > Terrestrial > Soil > Wetlands > Permafrost | place: Sweden: Stordalen... | reverse complement strand
CATCGCAATTTGCTGGAAGCGCGAATGGAAATCGCATCCTATAATCAGCATGCTCGGCTCCTTTCCTCCGAGTCTTGGTCAGTGACCGCTACCAAGTTTACTCAGTCGGGGGGAGCCGACGCCGTTATCCAATCAAGAAACGATGCCAGCTCAATCGGTTATCGCAATGCGGCTTCCCCGCTGTTGTGGCCAACACTCCGATAAGACGGGCTGGTTTTTACCTCACAGGGCAGAGTTTGGGCATAAAGAGCCAAACGGACTATAAAAGATTCTGTCAGCGTGAAGGAACGTAAAACGAAGAAATTCGGATTCCAGTACCAACCCGAGCCATACCAGCCCGGACCATACCAGCCGGGTCCGACGCCGACATACAGGCGGGCCTCATCGACGCTGGCCTCGGACAAATATCCGGACCGCAAAGCGGACCAGCGAAAGAAATCGTCTTCGTACTGCCTCGTATCAAAGTTTTGCAGTGTGAGTTTGCCGTTGGTATTCAGGCTGAGTTCATGCTCGCTTGTCAGCGTAACCTCCAGGTCTCCCGCAAACACATCCGCTTGGCCCTTGAATACACAAACCTGTTTTGATTTGCATCGAAGTCATAGAGACCCTTGTTTAGCAGTTTTGCGCTCGTATCATCCAGGCTGAGTCGGATGTTGTTCTCTTTATGGATATCCAGGACTTCCACGGCCGCGCGACCTTTCTCGACCGCGACTTCCGTATTGGCCAAGTCTGGTGAGATCATTTTTACAGAACTGTTGTCTGCCACTCTGAGGCCCCCCCCTGGCAGATCCACTCGGCCTTTTTCCATGAGGCGGAGAAGCCTACTTTCCCAACCCCACGCATCACGAAAGCGTTCATAGTCCTGGATTGGGGCTGCGATTCTTTTTGGCTTTCTATCGCTTTGGTACTCATCCTCCACCTCCGAGGAATTGAAGCTATTATTTCAGGCTATGTACATCTATTCATCGCACCCAAAAGGTTTCCGCGGGCCTTCGTCCGTGTGACTCTGGCCAAGCTTCCGGGTAGCCCAGTATGATGGGCGCAACGACGTGGTATTTCTCTGGTAACTTGAGTTCGGTTTTCGTGGCCGACAAATCAAGCCAGGGACGTGCGAAGCCGATCCAGCAGCTTCCCAGGCCCTCGTTACGGGCGGCCAGCATCAGGTTTTCTGCTGCCAGGCAACAATCTTCCGCAGCCTGCGTGGCCGAGGCTTTGGCCAGGACGACTACAAGCCCAGGAGCGTGATGAAACAATGCAAATTGTGGATCTTCGAGCATGTGGCGGATCGAGGGCTCATAGGAAGTTTGCGAGAGACTCGCAAGCAACCAGTCCTTCGCACGCTTCGCGTAGCCCTCGATGCGTTCCCGATTGAGTAGAACACCGAATGCCCACGGCTGCAGGTTCATCGCGCTTGGCGCCAGTATTGCGGCATCAATAAGCCGCTCAACCACCAAACGTTCAACCGGGGCATCCGTGTAGTCGCGTACGGCACGTCGGCTCTTGATGGCATCCACTAGTTCCATCGTCGATTCCTCAAAACAGGATCGCCATGACGCTCAGCAAGTGCTTTAACATGAGCAGCTCCTTTTAGAACTGCTTCCTGAATCAAGATCAACATTAGAACAGCAGTCCCCATCGTTCCGAAGAGAACGCTAAAGATGATCAAAGAGGCTAAAAGTTCGCGCACCGAGTAGAATTCCGCCGCGGCTAGCGACAACCCGAGGACCATCGCGATGGCAATCAACATTTCGTGGAAATGATTTGGCTTCATATTAGTGGCCTCCTAACGCTCTCCATGTAGCAAACTCTCTTACGGTACTCTTGTATCGCGCGCCCACCGATCGCGTATGTGATTGGGGTCACAGCGACAGGCGAATAGATGCACATATTCTGTAGAGTAAAATCGTGTTAATCGTGCTCTCAATCGGCGAAGATTAACGAGGTTGTTGGTAGTAGGCTAGGAGGCCATGCAAACAGGGTTTGCTGAACCTACCGACGAGATGAATAGGCGTGCATACAGCAATCGTCCCTCGGAGACAGTGGCTGATGCTCTCACTGAGCTGGCTCTGGATCTGCGCTCGTCCTTCAATCATTCCGCGGACAAGCTCTGGGAGCAACTGGACCCCGAACTTTGGGATTTGACGCATAACCCATGGATGGTCTTGCAAACAGTTTCCCGGGAAAAGCTGTAGAGTGTTGCCACTGACCCGGAATTCCAACGCCTGTTGGCTTAGCTTAATCGCGAGAGAAAGACTGCGGAGCAATCTGAGGCTTGGTTCCAACGAACTCATCCCGATTCTTCTCTTAAGACGATCGCATACTTCTCGATGGAATTCATGTTGAGTGAAGCGCTGCCAATTTATTCGGGCGGGCTGGGAAACGTTGCTAGCGATCAACTCAAGACAGCCAGTAATCTCGGAGTCCCTGTGATCGGCATGGGTCTGCTCTATCAGCAAGGATATTTTCGGCAGGAAATCGACGCACAGGGACAGCAGCAGGCTCTTTACCCATTCAATGATCCGGGGCAGCTGCCGATCAAACCCCTGCGTGAGGCAAATGGTGAATGGCTGCGTTTTGCAATCGATTTCCCCGGCGCCAAGCTCTGGATTCGCACCTGGCAGGTGCAAGTAGGCTGGACAAAACTTTAGCTCTTGGACACGAACGACCCAGCGAATATCCCAGCGCATCGCGGCATCACCAGCGAACTCTATGGAGGCAGTGGGGACCTGCGATTGAAGCAAGAGCAGGTCCTCGGGATCGGTGGATGGCGGCTCCTGCGAGCCCTCGACTTGCAGCCGGAGGTCTGCCATTTGAACGAAGGCCATGCCGCATTCGCGGTGCTTGAGCGAGCGCGATCCTTCATGGCAGAAAACAAGCAGCCATTCGATCTGGCCCTTACGATTACACGAGCGGGGAACCTCTTTACCACACACACTCCCGTCGAGGCGGGTTTTGACTTGTTTGCTCCGGAATTGATGGAAAAACACTTCAAGAAATATGCAGAGGAGGAACTTTCGATCTCGTTCCAGGACCTGCTTGCGCTCGGACGCCGGAACCGGAACGATGCCTCCGAGCCCTTCAACATGGCGTACCTAGCCATCCGGGGCAGCGGTGCCGTCAATGGTGTAAGCCGGCTGCACGGGCAGGTCAGTCGCCGAATCTTTCAGGTGTTGTTTCCGCGATGGCCTGAGGTCGAGGTCCCGGTGACGCACGTTACAAATGGCGTGCATACGCCCACGTGGGATTCCGTTGAGGCAGATCACCTCTGGGAACGCTCTTGCGGCAAAGGACGCTGGCGCGGGGAAATGGAGAGCCTCGAAAGGGATATTCACAACGTGACTGACTCCGACCTTTAGCAACTGCGCGCCGATGCCCGAAAATCTCTCGTCGACTACGTTCGCAAGCAACACGCCCGACAGCTTGCAAGCCAGGGGGCTTCTTTTGAGGACATCGCCAGAGCTAAGGAGGTTCTCGACGCCAACACGCTTATAGTGGGCTTTGCGCGCCGCTTTGCGACGTACAAACGTCCGAATTTGCTTCTGCATGATCTGCGTCGGCTGCTTGAGATCTTGACCGATAAAGAGCACCCCGTCCAACTGGTGCTCGCTGGGGAAGCCCACCCACGAGACCTGGAAGGACAAAACATGATCCGCCAGTGGATCGATTTCGCCCGCCGACCGGAAGTACGCTCGCGAGTGGTGTTCTTGAGTGATTACGACGTGCTGATGGCAGAACATCTTGTTCAGGTGTGGATGTCTGGATCAACACTCCGCGACGCCCATGGGAAGCAAGCGGCACCAGCGGGATGAAGGTGCTCGTGAACGGAGGCCTGAATCTTTCGGAGCTCAATGGCTGGTGGGCGGAGGGATATTCTCCTGTAGTGGGCTGGGCCATCGGCGACGGACAGGGGCACGGTGACGATCCATCCTGGGATGCAAGCGGTTGACGCCCGTATTCTCTACAAACCGTGTGGTCCGTCAGTACACCGAAGAGTATTACCTGTCGGCGGCAGCCAACTACTCCGCGCGTGCGGCACACCATGGTTGGCTCGGCCTCGATCTGCTCAAGTGGCAGGCGGAGCTCTCAATGCACTGGTCAGCACTCCGATTTGGTTCTGCAGCAGTAGACCGGCAAGGGGAGCAGTATTTCTTTCAGGTCCAGGTCTATCTCGGCGGGATCGATCCAGAAGCAGTGCAGGTTGAATTGTACGCCGAAGGACAGAGTGGCGGCGCACCGGTTCGGCAGCCCACGAATCGTGGTGAGCGTCTCGTTGATTCGGCAAACGACTTTATTTATACCGTCCGAGTTCCCGCGACTCGCCCTCCATCTGATTACACCCCGCGGCTGATTCCCCACTATCGCGGAGCCATCCGTACCACTGGAGGCCTTTTTTATCCTGTGGCACGACTCGCCCGCCTGGCGATGAACGAAGGTTGGCATGAGCGCGAATCACCGACCTGGAGGACCACAAAGCAATTGGAGTTCGTGGTCAGCTATCGTTGACATACAGATCCATCGACTTGGCGCGACATTGATGTAAATTCAGTGGACAATGCCCGAGCCCAGCCGACACGTCTCACATCCGTCGATAAGCCCGTGGCATCCTCTTCGCATCGCAATTTTTCGCAATTTACTGATTGCAGATCTGATATCGGATATCGGGACCTTCATGCAGACTGTGGGCGCAGCATGGTTGATGACGACGCTTACCAGTAGCTCAGTCTACATCGCCTTGATCCAGACAGCGTCGGCTCTGCCATTTTTCCTGTTGGCACTGCCCGCCGGGGCGATCGGAGACATTTTCGGCCGCCGCAAACTGATCTTGAGCACAGAGATATGGATATTCGTCATCGCCGCGATCCTCGCGGTTCTCACGTTTACTGGAACGATGACGCCGTGGCTCTTACTCCTGCTAACGTCGGCTCTCTCACTCGGTAACGTTATCGAAGCTCCGACATGGCGCGCGATATTCCCTGAATTAGTCGTGAAGGATGACCTCACTCCCGCTCTCGCGCTCAACGGAATTGAGTTTAACCTGGCCCGAGCCCTGGGCCCTGGATTTGCAGGCGTGATTATCGCAGCTGCCGGTATTGCAACTGTTTTCCTCTTGGACGCGCTTTCGTTTCTGGGAGTGATCTTCGTCATCTTCACGTGGAAACGCCCGTCTCGAAAAAGCGAATTGCCGGACGAGACTTTAAGTGAAGCGAGTTGGGCGGCGATTCGCTATGTTCGTTACTCACCCGGAATCCGCACAGTGTTGGTGCGATCGGGGATCGTCATCTTTTTCGCAAGCGCGTTTTGGGCTCTGTTGCCGGCCGTCGCAAAGGGGCCAGCCGCGATGGCAAAAAGCGCGGCAAGTAATACCGTGTAACTGTGACTCGCGTCCACGCTGAGCCTTCTTTTTCTGCGCGCGAACCGCCCAAGCGCCGTTCAATGTTCTTCGATGTGACGATAGTACTTGGGCGTAGCCCCGTACAATTCCTCAAGCATCTCAGGGGTCAGGATTTCCTTGGTTGATCCCATGCAGGGCTTACCCTTGCTCAAACACAACACCCGGTTTGCATAGCGATACACAACACTCAGATCGTGCATTCCTTTCCGCTGCTGCAGCGCATGAATCAACTCATAGATTCGTTCTTCGCTGAGTTCGTCGAGACTAGCCGTCGGTTCGTCGAAAAGGAGTACGTTGGGACGCCCAAGCAATGCAAGAGCAATCAGAGCTTTCTGAAACTGGCCTCCGGAGAGAGTCCCTATGCCTAAGCTTACAAATTCAGGTGACAAATTCAGCTCCGAAGTAACCTGCTCCATTTCCTGGTCAAGATGCAGGAACTGAGCCTTCGCCGCAGGTATGCGTGAAGCCCGTCACGATTTCAGTGAGGCCAAAGAGAATCATGACGAATGCGATGACCGTAATGCTCAAAGGACGAGATGCCCGCACCTTGATCAGTTCTTGATGAGTCATTTGAATCCCCTAGATTCTGCTGGGCTATGCTATTGCGGTGCGCCTCTTTAACTCCCGCAGATCGGGCTCCCAGTTCCAATCCAAAACTTAGATGTCAGAAAAGCTTACGAAAAGAATAGTGGTTGCATGAGTTTCAATCTGTGACCTGGATCACTTTCCCCTGTGTCGTGCTCCCTATACTAAGTTCTGACATTCTCCGAACATTGCTTCGCGAGATAGGAGGAAATAGCCGTGAAGGGCATTCTCAGGCTTGCTTATAAGCTGCTCGTCAATGACAAGTCCAAGTTCACGGCGTTGCTCCTCGGTATCACGTTTGCAGTTTTTCTTATCATGTTCATTACCTCGATGTTCAGCGGGGTCTTGAACCACGCGTCTTCCACAATCATTAACATCGGAGCATCCCTGTGGGTCATGGACCCGGCCGTCGAAACCGTGTCCAACTCCGTCGGAATGCCGGACTACGTTCTGGATGCGGTTCGAAGCATGCAGGGTGTGAAATATGCCGTTCCTCTTTATTCGGGAGGGGCTCTGGTCAAACTTGCGGATGGGACATATCAATCCGTTACCGTCGTTGGATTGGATGACACAAGCCTGTTTGGCCGACCCGAACTCATTGAGGGGAAGATCGAAGACATTTACGCAGAAAGTGGATTCATCGTGGTGCAGGATGCGGAATTCCCCAAGCTCGAAAATCCCCACATCGGCTCCGAGCTCGAGCTGAATGATCACCGGGGGGTCATCGTGGGGATCGCCAAGGTGGCGACTTCTGGCTTGTTCGGCATCCCGACTCTGTACACAACCTACGAGCGAGCCATCCAGTACATCCCGAATCCCCGGTACACGACCTCGTACGTTCTTGTCGAGCCGAAGAGCGCAAGCGATATACCCCAGATCAAACAGCAAGTCGAGGCGCTCGGCTACCGCGCCCGCACGAAGGAAGAGTTCATGCAAAAGACTGCCGACTTTTTCATCTACGAGACCGGTGGCGGGACCAACATTCTAATTATGACGGCGATCAGTTTTATTATCGGCCTGTCGATCTCGGGTCAAACGTTCTACACGTTCATCCTCGAAAACCTGGAGCGGTTCGGAGCGCTGAAAGCCATCGGCACAAAAGGCCGCGACTTGATAAGCATGATCTTGTTCCAGGCCACGTTCACAGCATTTACCGGCTATGGTTTGGGGGTGGGCCTGTGTGCGCTCTTGATCTGGCTCGCAAGGCTAAGGCTCCCCAGCTACGCCGCCATGATTACCTACAGCAATCTCGCGATTGCTTTCGGAATGGTTGTCGTCATTGCAGCAGTCTCCAGCTATGTCGCGATCCGACGGGTTCTAAAAATTGAGCCGTTCGATATTTTCCGAGGATGAGATGTCCAATATAGCCATTCAAGCGAGCGGACTGGTCAAGTGGTTTGGCGAAGGTGAGGCCAAGACCATGGCGCTCAGCAAGGTCAACCTGGAAGCTCAATTCGGGGAGATGGTTTATATCGTGGGCCCCTCAGGAAGCGGGAAAACAACTCTGCTCAGTGTTCTTTCCGGCATTCTCAGACCGAATGATGGGAAGGTCTTGGTGGAAGGAGTTGATATTTGGGGGCTGAATTCCGATCATCTTGCTGATTTTCGGTTAGGGAAAATCGGTTTCGTATTTCAGGACTATCACCTCTTTCCCCGCTTAAGCACCGCGGAGAACGTCGCGATTCCGCTGATCCTCAAGAGAAAGGAATGGGATGAAGCCATCCACGAAGCGGAGAAGTACCTCGATATCGTTGGTCTGAAGAACCGCGCCGAATTGCCCCCGGTGAAGTTGAGCGGAGGAGAGCAGCAGCGCGTGGCCATCGCTCGGGCCATCGCCGCCCAGCCGGATATTCTGATTATGGATGAACCGACAGCCTCGCTGGACGGAGACACCGGCCAGGCGATCCTGAGTTTCGTGAAAAAGAACGTCCTCAACAAAGATCGCTGCATTCTCGTCGTGACGCACGACGACCGGATTTATGAATTCGCGACGCGGATCTTGAAGATGGAAGACGGCAAGCTCAAAGGGCCAGAAGAGAGGGTAGCGTGAGAAACAGGATAATTTTCATTACCGCCGTCATCGGAATCCTGGGTGGGATTGTAACCGCAGTCTACTCCGGGATTGCGATGCCGGTGCTGCCCCCGGCGTTCAGTCCAGCCGTGAGCCCCTACTCCAGCGCTATCTATGCCGAAGGCATTGTTGAGAGCGCACAAACCAGTGGGGAAAACATCAACATCTATCCGGAAGTGGCGGGCACGGTCAAAGAAATTTTCGTGTCCGAGGGCCAGCAAGTTAAAGCGGGCGAGCCCCTGCTTCGGATTGACGATTCGATCCAAAAAGCGACGGCGGAACAGCAGAGTTCCCAGGCAGAAGCTGCGAAGGCTCTCTTGGAAGAGCTGAAAGCGGAGCCGAGACGAGAAAATCTCGAGGTCGCCGGCGCGCAAGTGGTGTCTGCAGACGCCGCCTTGAAGACCGCCCAGGATACTTTGCAAAAAGAGCAAGCGGCTTATGAGATGGATCCGCGATCTGTGAGTAAAGATGCGTTGGACGGCGCAATCAATGGCGCCGCGCTTGCAAAAGCGAATCTTGAAGTCGCGAAAAAACAGTTCGAATTGACGAAGGCGGGAGCGTGGGTCTACGACATTCGAAATCAGGAACGACAGCAACACGCGCTGGAAAGGGCCTATGCGGCCTCCGGCGCGCTGCTCGCCAAGTATACCTTGCGAGCCCCGCGGGACGGAATTGTGCTCTCCATCAACACAATTGTCGGGAACTATGCATCCCCCCAGGGATCCTACGACGCATACACGCAGGGCGCGGATCCTGTCATTATATTGGGAAGTTCTCCGACCTCCCTTCACGTTCGCTGCTACATCGACGAAATTCTGGTGCCACGGTTGCCCTCGGGCTCCAAGATGAAGGCGCAAGTGTCCATCCGCGGATCGGACGTCAAGATCCCGCTAGAGTTTGTCCGGGTGCAGCCGTTTGTTTCCCCGAAAATCGAGCTCTCGGATCAACGCCAGGAGCGCGTGGATGTCCGAGTTCTGCCCGTGATTTTCAAGATCGAGAAGCTCGCGAACACAAATATCTACCCAGGTGAACTGGTCGATGTGTATATCGGTGAATGAAATGGGACAAGGCCGCGACGGAGTGTCCACGATGTGCGACAAAGTTGGTCGGACCTTCTTACAGGTCGCACTCGTAACGATTCTCCTGCTAGTCATGGGTTGCAGCGTTGGTCCCAAGTATGTACGTCCGCCCGTTCAAAGCCCGCCAGGCTACAAGGAACTTCCACAAGCCGTCGCCAGTGGATCGGATGTTTTCCGGACAGCCCAGCCGAGAGATGGCACAACCCGCGGGAAGTGGTGGGAAGCATTCAACGATCAGCAATTGAACGAACTAGAGGAGAAATCGAGTTCTTCTAACCAGGGAATCGCATCTGCGGCGGCCAATTTTCTCGCGGCGCGGGCTCTGGTTCGCGAAGCTCGGTCGCAATATTTTCCGACCGTGAGCGCTAATCCGAGCATCGTCAATTCACGCCCGTCGCCGGGGCAGTTCGGCGGCTTGGCGACCGGAAGCGCCTCGGGATCAGGATTGACCGTCAAATCGTTCACGGACTATTCGCTGCCTTTTGATGCCTCTTGGGAACCCGATTTCTGGGGACGTATTCGGAATACGGTGAAGGCCAATATTTACGCTGCGCAAGCCAGCGCCGCAGACCTTGAAAACGTTCGCCTAAGCGTGCAAGCGGAACTCGCCGTCGATTACTATGAGCTTCGCGCGCAGGACTCCCTAAAAATGCTTTTTGATTCTACGGTCGTCGCTTATCAGGACACCTTGGACCTCACCGGAAGCCAGTACAAGGCCGGCCTCGGCTCCGATGAAGCGGTGGCGCAAGCTGAAGCACAGTTAAGAGCGGCACAGGCTCAGGACACCAACCTGGGCATCCTGCGTGCCCAATATGAGCACGCCATCGCCGTTCTGACTGGCCAATCTGCCTCCACATTCTCCCTCGGAGCGAATAATTTGGCAGTAAATCCTCCTGCCATCCCTGTGGGGATTCCGTCCGAGCTTCTCGAGAGGCGCCCGGACATTGCGGCTGCGGAGCGTTCCGTCGCTCAGGCGAACGCGGAAATTGGAGTGGCCAAAACTGCCTATTATCCAACGATTCTGCTCAGCGCCTCCGGTGGATTCGGAACATCGTCGGTTGCGAACTGGCTTACATGGCCAAGCCGGTTTTGGTCGGTGGGCACAAATGTTGCCGAAACGGTTTTTGACGCCGGCTTGCGCAAGGCGACGGTCCAACAGTACCGCGCAACGTATGACCAGACCGTGGCTAATTACGAGCAAACCGTTCTAACGGCGTTTCAGCAGGTCGAGGATAATCTCGCGTCGCTCCGGATCTTGTCTCAGGATATCGCTCAACAAGACGCGGCTGTGGAAGCGGCCACAAGGAGCCTTCAGGAAGCCACGGTCCGCTACAAGGCTGGACTTGATCCCTATCTGAACGTTATTGCGGCGCAAACCGTTCTGCTGAACGATCAGCAAACGGCTACGACGTTTCGAATGGGCCAAATGGTTGCGGCTGTCGGGCTCATGAAGGCTCTCGGAGGTGGCTGGAATTCTTCAGAAATTCCCTCCGCGAAAGAAGTGGAAATTAAGACCGCGAATACCACCTCGGGAGTGACCGCCCGATGATCCGCATGCGAGCCAAATTGACCCGGGAAAAAGGAGGCAAGGCATATGCGTCGCGAATTGTTTCGTGTTGCGATCCGTCTTGATTTGCTTGTTCTGTTGCTGATTTTCGGAACTGTGAGTGCGATATTTTGTCCATTCAGCGGGTTTTCCCAAGTTGCAGGACCGGGCAGCGAGAATCCTGAAAATTTGCCGGGTTATTCAAAGAAGCCTAGCGGGCCGCCGCGTCTGCCGCCAAAAGAATCGACCGACCCTCAAGTAAAGGCAGTGCTTGACCAGATGGTGGCGGCCGGAGTTCTTCATCCGAAGACCCTAGAACAGTGGCGGCAAGCCTACCTCTTCTATGCAAAATTGGCAGGCACTCCAGAGAAGGTATTTCGTGTAGAGAACCGGGCGGTCCCTGGCCCCACCGGAAGTATTCCCATCCGGTTGTATTCACCACATGCCGCTGGCGACCTTCCCGTTTGGATATTTTTCCATGGGGGTGGCTTTGTGACTGGAAGCGTGGATACGCATGATACCCCACTACGGGCCGTCGCGAACCGGTGCGACTGTCTGGTCGTCTCGGTGGCCTACCGATTGGCGCCTGAGAACCCTTACCCGGCGGCTACTAATGACGCTTATGCGGCCACAAAATGGGTGGCGGATCATGCAGCTGAAATCGGAGGGGATCCCCGTCGAATCGCGGTGGGAGGCGATGGAGCGGGCGGCAATCTGGCAGCCGTGGTCACCCTAATGGCGCATGACCAGGGCGGTCCGCGCTTGGTGTACCAAGTACTGATCTACCCAATCCTAAACTTCGTAACGGGCACACGGTCCTGGATATTGGACAACGATCCCATCTTCACGACAGATGCGATGTTGGCCACGTCGAGCACATACGTAACGATCAACACAGATTTGGACCTTCCCTATCTTTCTCCCGTCGAGGCGAAGTCGTTCCAGGGCTTGCCAGCGGCTCTCATAATTACGGATGAGGACGACCCGGTGCGCGACGAAGCCGAACGGTATGCAGACGAGTTGAAAGGCGCTGGCGTCCCTGTTGAGATGTCTCGTTACCCCAAGATGATTCATGGTTTCTTTTTGATGGCTGGAGCGCTCGATGCAGGGAAAATATCTATCGATCAAATAGCCGCAGCCTTGAAACAGGTATTCAAAGGCGCCAATTAGAGTTGGGCTTGGCCCGGGTACCCATTTCCACCCGAGTGAGGAAGTGGCCGGCAGGTACGTTGACCTACTGCTTCACGGCGATTTCACACACTAGCCAGGGAGAATGGATGCCACGTAGATATCGCACAAAGCCACTGGTGATCTCTATCACATGATTGTTTCTTACTCGGTGCAATCCTTCAACTAGACGGCTGCCCTTGGAAGTAGCCGTTCAGGAAAGGAGGACGTAAGATGCGAACGCACACAGCGATCAACCAACATCCAAAGAATGGCGCCGGGCAGTTGCTGGTAACTCTATTTTTCGGCTTGCTGGCGCTCTTTGCATTCCTCTGCTCGATCCGGTTATCACAATACTTTAGCTCAGGCCCCTGGTTCTTCTACGAGGCCTCCCGCAATCTTGGATATATAGGGATTGCCATTGCAACGAGCATCACTGCCGTGGCGACAATTCGACGGACTGTCTCTGGGACGGTTGCGGTTTTGATGGTGTCGACGACCCTCGCCGCGATCGTTTTGTTCTGGTGCGCCGCACGAGTGTTCGAGAGTTCGTTGTAATTGAGAGCAACCTGCAGAACGTTCAGTCTGATCTCTCAGAAGCGGCCACTTCAGGCGGCTTCTGTCTATGCCTACGGGCCTCGTGATCAGGAACGAGACATCCTGCCGACCGCCCTCATCTGTGACCAGGATCACAGTCATTGGCAATGAAATGCACTTATTCCTCAAAGTAGCTGAGTAGAATTAATTTAATTGAAGATAATCAAAATGTCGCGCTCTCGACAACGTATCCTCGTCCCTCTCGATGGTTCCCGATTAGCGGAACTCGCTCTGCCTGAGGCGCTTACATTAGCCAGGCTTCCAGAATCCGAGATAACTCTGCTTCAAGTGGTGCCGCCGATTGAAGAGGTTATAACCGACGGGGAGGAGTTCGCGATCGATCAGCAGTGGGAAAGGCGCAAGATTAGTGCTCAACGCTATCTGAGTGGCATCTGTACCCTTCCTGAGTGGCTGGATTTGCACGCCCAAGTCGCGGTAGAAATGGGCAGACCTGCGGAGACGATTCTGGATTTCGCGCAAAGGCACGATATCGATCGCATCGTTATGGCCAGCCACGGCCGAACGGGTTTAGGACGATGGGTTTACGGCAGTGTCGCAGATAAGGTTCTTCGTGCGGCAGATCGGACCGTCGTGCTTGTTCGGGCTGGCCGACCTCTCGAGAGCTCACAGTAGTTACGAAACCGGGCGTGGCATTGGCCTCGAACAGCCCGTGATTCTTGAGGTAAAGCGATGAAACTCTTGGTCGCAATCGACTCTTCGGCGGCATCGAGAACCGTAGTGAATGAAGTGGCGAGGCGTCCGTGGCCGTCCCGAACGACCGTCTGTGTCCTTCACATCATCGATTCACCGTCATTACGAAGCAGTGAATCGTTGATTCAGACGGTCAAGCACTCGGCGGGACTTTTCGTCAAAGAGGCTTCCGATAAGCTCCATAAGGCTGGACTGCAGACCACTGCAAAGGTCCTTGAGGGTCATCCTCGGATTGCCGTCGCAGAGTATGCAAAAGAGTGGGGTGCTGACCTCGTTCTGGTTGGTTCGCATGGGGCTAGCGGTCTGGTGCGTTTCCTGCTCGGTAGTGTCGCTCAGGCAGCACTTCGCAGGTCACCTTGCTCGGTTGAAATCGTGCGAAAGCCCATTCAAGACTCCGCGACTGTTTCGACTGCAATGAAACTTCTTATCGGCACAGACGGTTCCGATTGTGCTATGGCAGCTGTGAGATCCGTTGCCCAACGCTCTTGGCCTGCCGGCAGCCAGATACGCGTGATCAGCGTTATTCCATTGATGGTCTCTTTTGGCGAGATCCCCTCGATTCCCATTGCCCCGGTCTATCCGCCGCCCGATATTTTCGAGTCTATCCAGAAGCAATGGCGGGCTCGGGCCGAAGAGGCTGTGGCTCGTGCTCGGCAGATTCTGAGCAAAGCACGCATTAAGTCTGTCGAGACCGAATTTCTGCCAATAGGAGATGCCAGGCAAGTCATATTGGACGAAGCGAAGACGTGGGGGGCCGACCTTATCGTGGTCGGTTCGCACGGCTACCGCGGCATGGACAGGCTCATGTTGGGCAGCGTTTCTGAAGCGGTTGCGATGCATGCGTACTGCTCGGTTGAGGTCATTCGGGGATGAGAAGCAATCGTGGGTGCTTTAGGCACTCTAGAGCCTACACGAGGAGACGATGATGAAATCAGCTTATACTTGTGAACTTTTCCGAGGTTCGCATGGAGATGTAGCGCGAGTGGGAGGCACAAATGCGTCGCTTGGCGAGCTGTTCACCGCGTTGAAGCCCAAAGGAGTTGGTGTCTTAGACGGGTTCGCCATTACGACCGATGCTTACTGGCGGCTCCTCGAAGAGCAAGGTTTGCGTGGACAGCTCGAGAAGATATTCTTGGGTCTTGATTCCGAGAACTTGGAAGCAGCTTGCTGCGAAAGGCCACGAGGCCCGGACGCGAATCCTGGAAACACCTTTGCCCCAAGTGCTTCGGTCCTCGATTCGTGATGGCTACAAAGGACTCATCACGCGAGTCGGGCGCGAGACCGAGTTAGCGGTGAGATCCTCGGCAAGTGCGGAGGACCTGCCGGAAGCGTCGACTTTCTCCGATTTGCATTCGTTCCATTGCAAAATGCGCTCCACGTATTGGTACGAAGCGTTGACCAGCTAAAGCAGACCACCCGCCAGGATTAGAACCGTCTGTGATTTAAGTAATGGCATGATCTATTGACCTCATTTCTCCATGAGCAGGCCCTTCTGGCTCCGCGATATAGCGCCACTTGTCCTACTTGCCAGAATTGTTCCTCGGCGATATCTTGTTGAGAGTGGAAATGAGCAATCTTGCCGATGCGGGCGCGTGGATCTTACTGTCGATTACGATGTCCTTCGCCGTGACTCCTTTTCCGTAGAGTCTCTCGTTACCATCGTTATCGGGACGAAGAGTTGAGCCTTCCAAAGAGAT
>Ga0182024_10015099_pt1 | contig 14845 bp, 14 predicted proteins | sample P32metaG_FD_120480 | JGI IMG/M metagenome (GOLD analysis project Ga0182024, IMG submission 120480) | Permafrost microbial communities from Stordalen Mire, Sweden - P3-2 metaG (Illumina Assembly) | ecosystem: Environmental > Terrestrial > Soil > Wetlands > Permafrost | place: Sweden: Stordalen... | reverse complement strand
GGGCGGCGGCCGGCGAGGCCGCGGAGATCGGGCGCGCGCATGTCGGAATCATGCCCCTTCCTGACACGGACTACACGCGGGGCAAGTGCGCCCTAAAGGCGCTTCAGTATATGGCGCTGGGTCTACCTACGATTGTATCTCCGGTAGGCGCCAATATGGAAGTTGTTGAACACGGTCGGACCGGACTCCACGCAACTACGCTCGACGAATGGGTTGACGCGCTCGAGAAGTTGGCAAGCTCGCGGCAACTGCGAACGGCTATTGGCCGCGCGGGGCGCGAGACGGTCGAGAAACGCTTTTCGTCGGTCGTCGCCTCGGACAAGTTTGCCGAAGCTGTCCGGATGGGATTGCGGCGAGCCCGCAGCCTTCCCCGCCAAGTTTCAGGTTAGCCACCGACGACGTTGTAACCCTAATGCTTGAAGTTGCCCCGATTCGCTGGACGAGCTGAATAAGGCTATGCAGCCTTCTTCTTTTCAAAGCAATCCTCAAATGAGTTGGGCGTTTTGTAGCTGAGGAGCGAGTGGGCCCGCTGGTGGTTGTAGAACACTTCGATGTATTCGAAGATCTCACTGGGATGTCGCTGACCCACGCCGCGTCGGGGCGTTCGGTGTGGAAGTCGCGCTGCAATAGGTTCGGAGCGACCGGCAGCGCGTGGTCCGAGTCTGTCGTGGGCTTGTCCTTTCGCTTCCCTTTGGCTCTCAGCCCGGCCGCCCGCAGGAGGCGACCGACACGCTTACGGCTGACGCTGACCCCTCCGCGGGCCAGCTCGGCCTGGATGCGAGGCGTACCGTACCTCCCGCGGAACTTGGCAAAGACGCGGCGGATCGCCGCGAGCGGACCCCGGCGCCTTCCCCAGTGCGCGGGCATCTCGCTGAGCGATTGCCCGTCCTTCCATCGCCTCCAATGAGCGCCTCTCTGGCTCGCCGTGAGTTCACGCCGTCGTCGCTCGCCCATCGTGATCGCCTTTCAGCCATGCTCCGTTGCGTCGAAAGGTTGAATCTGCCGCGGCTTCTTTTTAGGATGGCCTTCTCGACCCGCAGCTGCTCGACTTCCTTGCGTCAACACCGCACCTCTTGGTCGAGTGTTTCCCCCTCGTCGTTACGCTTGGCGACGGCATCCCGCTCGACTTTCTGCGCCCAACGGTGCAGCAAGTTCGCAGCCACGCCCAGATCGTCGGCGACTTCCGTCACCGTGCGCGAGCCTCGGTTGCGCATCAGGCGAACCGCATCCCGTTTGAAGTCTTCTGTGTACTGTCTTCTCCGTTTGCCCATGGTCCAGACTCCGGGAGCATACTTCCTCCGTTCGGTATCCGGAAAATCGGGTCAACTCCAGCTGTCGAGCGCCCGAGGGAGAAACCCAAGCACGAACGGTGCCCAACCGTACTCCGCATCCTCCTCAGCATGGGCGAAAAAGGAGCTGGGGGGCAGGGAGAGCTTGTCTTTCGCTCGCCTTTTGGTCTAGGCATCGACTGATGCTCACGCGGGAGAGTCGCTCCGGCTCTTGTCCCATATGCGGATCGGGGGCAGCAAAAGCTCAGCTGGGTCATCGAGATATCTACGAAGTCGTTCGGTGCGACTCGTGCCGGCACTCGTACGTGTGGGAGATGCCGACTTCCGATGTACTTTCGCGAGTCTATTCACGTTACTCCTATGATGCGGACGGGGCGCTCGAGAATGTCCCGTCGTTTCTGATGCCCGTGCTTGCGAGGCTGGTCGAGAGCTTTGGGCCGTTTCGGCGAACAAACCGACTCTTGGATATCGGCTTTGGGGCAGGTGCTCTCCTTCGCGCCGCGCAAGAGAAGGGATGGGACGCCCACGGCATCGAAACGTCGCAAGCGGCCGTTGAGCAAGCCAGGCGCCACGGGCTGGCAGCGGCTCAGTGCGGTGATTTTTTGACGGCTCCACTAAGCTCAAGGCCTTACGATGTCGTCATCATGAGCGAGCTGGTCGAGCATCTGCCGCGCCCGCTTCCATTCCTCCAAAGGGCTCGGGAGGTGGTCGCCGAGGGAGGTGTTCTGTACCTAACAACGCCGCATGGATCTGGCCTTTCAGCGCGAATGCTCGGCGTTGCGTGGTCAGTATGTGCCCCCCCCGAGCACCTGCACCTGTTCTCGGTGACGTCGATGAGGATCGCGTTGGAAGCTTCGGGGTTCACCGACGTCAAAATAAATACGCGCGGATTGCACCCGCACGAACTTGTGGCCCAAGCGAAGAGTTGGCTGGGATCAAATCGTCGTAGCAATCCCCCTAGTCGGGTAGAGTCAAGTTACCGGCTGAACGAAGCTCTCACACGGACGCCCACTCGGCGCGCGCTTAAATGGACCGCAAATGCGATTCTCAACGCCACGCGGATGGGCGACGGACTCGCCGTTTGGGCGCGGCCTTAAGGCGGATTGTGGATCTCGATCACGAGAGCACGTCGACTCGGGCGGAGGCTTGTTGGGTCCGTTGGTCGCTGTTCCCAGCTTTGACGAAAGGGGGTCTGTCTATCGCACTTCTCGCCGTTGGTGCAGTCATGCTGTCGCTTCCTGGGCGCACGAGTGAGCATAAGCGGGTGGGATTAGAAGAGGTTGCTCGCCCACCGGGCCGGGACGAATTCGAACTCGGACCGCTCAGGTGGAGCTTGACCGGATACTCACGGGACGCACGACTGGAGCCCCTTCGCCGATTCCTAGTGGAGCATTGCGCGAGTCTCGCTGGTCTCGACGCGGCCGAATGCCTTTCCGCAACCTTCGCCGCGACGTTCCCTCACGGTGTTCCGAGTCACGAGTTCGTGGACGCCGAGTATGATCCAGTTGCCGACCTTGCGAGTCACATGGAGGGTGCTCCGGGTCACTGCGTGACCCGCTCGGGTCTCATTGCCGCCATCCTTCTGTCCGCCGGAATGGCCGCACGGCAAATGCAGATGGCTGCGCCTCATCACAACGTCGTCGAGGTATTCGATGAGCGGCTAGGTTGGGTCCTGATCGATCCGACCTTTGGGGCAGTATTCCGCACCGCGTCGGGCCCTAGCTCGGCCGCTGCGTTAGTGAACGATAGTGACGGGCAGTGGACGCAAGAGCTCGCGTCGCCGGCGCCGCACGCGAAGCTCGGCTTCGAGCCAGATACGGGGCCGCGCGAGATCGCGTTCCCGGATCCATGGCTCTACACTCGATCAGGCAAACGTGCGGCTGATTGGCCCTTCCGCGGCATCTTCGTTCACGCTGGTGCACGTGGGTGGCAACAAGGTTTTGGGCAGCAAGTGGCGCGCTGGACCGCAGGTGGGCTGATCTTAGCGCTCGTGGCGACCTTGCTTTCAAGGTCGTTATTGGCGCGGCGGCTCAGGCTCGTCGAAGTGCACGGCGCTGCATGTGACGCAGGCGCGACCACCGGAGTCGCCCGCGAAGGATAGGCGTTCAGCGAGCTTTGCAGCTCCGGCCTCGGGTCGCTAGAGTCGGGTCCTCATGGCGCTCATTCGCTGCCCGGACTGCGGCCACAAGGTTTCCGATCTAGCATCCGCTTGCCCGCAATGTGCGAGGCCGGTCGCGACCATGTCGGGCCAACGGATGGTCCGAAAGGTGGTCGGCGCAGTAGCGGGAGGCGACCGCATCGCCCTCTTGCGACCGGACTCCGCGCCGGGCGATGCGCTCGGCAGCGAGGCATCTTCCCCCAAAGCGGCGCCGCTTGCTCCGGGCATCCTCGTGTGGGCGGCCGAGCTTGCGTCCGTATCGCCAACGGACGAAACCACCAAGCGTTGCGCGCGCTGCGGACAAAGCGTCGCGCGCGACACGTTTCGCGCCAAGGAGGGCGCCGGGTACCTTTGCGGTGAATGTCGGAACGACGCAAGAGAGCAGGTTATGCGTACGCGCACTCGGCTCGAAAAATGGCTGCAAATCGCGATTGCCTGCCTTCTCATCGGTGCGGTTACCACGGCGTTCATCTATGGTGGGACGGCGCTGCTCCAGCAGGTTGATACGCGCACGCGGCGAAAATGAGGCTATCGAGTCAAACTCTCATCGTGTCCGAAACCCCTTCGAAGGCGTACGCGCCAGCGAGTGCTCGAAGCTTGGCAAGGGCGGTCCCGCGGCCTCTGCGACGTACCCAATCCCCTGCTCGTGCGTGCCAGTACCCGCTTGGATACGCGAGCGGCCTGGCATTCGCGTCGATATCGTAGGGATGAAGGTAGACCATCGGAACGAAGCCCTTCCAACGAGCGGACGCGAGAAGCGATTCGATCGCGCCCAGCGGAAGCAGGCGGAAGTACGTTCCACCGATCACAGTAAGCCGCTTTGTGCCCACGCCTATCGACGGCATCGGTACTTCGGTCACGCTACCGTTCGATCCCGGCAAAGCAAACAAGCCGCCCGAGCCGTGAGGCAGGCGTCTGACACGTCGGGAGCTGTCGAACGTAAAGCCCGCTTCGGCCAGGGTTGCACCGAACCAGGGGTCACAACCGTCGCTACTGAAATATGGTGCGCGGTACGATTGAACCCTTTGCCCCGACGCGGATTCGAGGGCAGATTTCGCGCGACGGATATCGTCTCGGAACCTTGCCGCACCCTGCGACACGACGGCCTCGTGCTCATCGCCGTGACAACCAAGCTCGTGGCGAGCAATGATGCGCGCCCACACCGACGACTTGAGCTCTCGAGTCAGCCGACCGACTGCGAAGAACGTGGCACGTGCGCCCAAGCTATCGAACTGCTCGAGAAGCACATCGAGCTGTCGCTCGACTTCCGTCGGATTAGGCGGCTGAACAGCTGTCAGGTGATCGCGAAGCTGTTGCCTTCGGTAGTCCTCAAGGTCCACCGTAAGGATGGCCCGATGGCGAACCCTCATGGCGTGATTTCGAGCGACGAAGATGGATCCTTCTTGCGTCGTGCATCAATGGGCGCATTACGAACCAATCGAGTGATCGCGTGGACCTGCCTCGTGACGTAGTCCCGCTCGTCGAAGGATTCACACACGCGGGCACGAGCGCTCCGCCCCAGCCTTGCTCTTTCCTCTGGATCGTCCCGCAAACGCGTCAGCAAGGTAGTCAGGTTCGCAACATCGTGAGGATTGAAGAGCAAGCCATCGCGGCCATGCCGCACGATTTCACGGCACCCACGGATGTCGGTGGCGACCACGGGCACCTCCATCGCCATCGCCTCGAGCAGCGCACGCGGCATTCCTTCGCGATAAGAGGGTAGAACGAACACGTCGCTCGTCGCCAGGTAGTCCTCGACTCCCTTCACCATCCCCGTGACGGTCAGAGCGTCCGAGGCGCCTGCCGCGTGAGCCCGCTCGAGGAACTCTGCGTGAAAAGGCTCGATGTCGTAGCGAACGTTCCCGCCGATGACGAGGAGTTCCGCTTCAGGGTGGTTTTGGCGGAATGTCGTGAAAGCGGAGAGCAGGTCGGTGAACCCCTTGCCGCGAACTAAGCGCCCCGTCGACGCGACTCGGAAGCGTCCGGAACGGAGCCCGAGGGAACGTTCGAGCGCCACGCGCCGGTCTGGTTCGCGAGGGGCGAAGCGGCGGGCGTCGATTCCGTTGCCGATAGCTTCGATTCGCGACGCCTGAATCCATCCGCGAGAAGTCATGAGCTCGATATCATCGCTGCTCTGGCTGAGCGTATAGTCGGTGATGAGCGATAGAAGCGCCTCGAGACCGATCGTAGCCTCCCGGGCGATCCGGCTTTGCCCGTCGTGGAAATAGAAGCCGTGCGCCGTATAGAGATTCACGGGCACGTTCTCCATCCACGCGGCGATCCGTCCGACAATGCTGGAGTTTCGATTGTGTGAGTTAACGCAGTCGTAGGCGTTGCTGCGCAAGAGCGAACGCAGGCGCTGCACGGGAGCAATGAACTCTGCCGGCGATGCCGAATGCGGAAAGGGGGAGTCATGAATCCGCACGTCGCTACCGAGAAACGCCGTGTCGTTCAACGGCCCCTCGCAAACGCACTCGACCTCGTGGCCGGCGGCAACGAGGCCCCGAACCAGCGGAACGAGGAAGTGCGACAGGTAGAACACGCTGTTGCAGACCTGTAAGATGCGTGCCACCCGAAATCATGCCTTGTGCGCGGTCACGAAAAGATCTCGCCCTAGACTGCGCGCATCTATGCGAACGCCGTCGATACCGGCGAACAGCTCGTGTACCTGCGGCTCCGTGTAGAGGAACAGATCGCACCGCGCCTTGTAGCGAATGCGGCGTTGCGTCGCGAGAATGCCGCCGTCGAGCGGAAAGCTGAAAAACGCTTTCGACCTTGTCACGCCAAGGGCCCGTTCGATCATCGCTCTGGCGTCACGCACATAGTCCATGAACCCCATAACGATGACATAGTCGAACGGCTCGGGGTAGGTCGTTTTGAGGAAGTCGGCGCGCTCGAACGTCACCGAATCGAGGTGATCGCGCGCGGCACGGGCGCGTGCGAGTTCCAGCATCCCGTCGGCGAAGTCGATCCCGAGGACCCTCCCGGCGCCGCGCCGCGCGAGCTCTATAGAGTAGTGGCCGGGGCCAGAGCCGATGTCGAGTACGGTACGCCCAGCAATCGGCGTGCACCCCTCGAGCGTCAGCAGATACCGCTCCTTCATGCTCTGTCGAAAGAGCCTGTTAATGACGCTGCTGAACACGCCGTTCTTCGTGCCGTAGATCGCGTCGAAATCGCGCGCATAACCATGGAAAAACTGGGCGGTTTTCTCTGTGACCATCATCGTTGCCATGTCCCGGTGCGGGGCCTTTTCGTTGGATGCGGCTGAACGCTCGAAATTCACGTCTAGCGAAGGTGGGGGCGCGGCGCAACTTCACCTTGGAACCTTCCCCCATCGACAGCACCACGCGCAATCGACGGCTTGCGCCGGTGGGCGGCGGAGGCTATGAACGCAGCGCGTCTGCAACGAACTGTCCGTAGGGGAGAGCCAGGCTGAGGTGGAGATACTGCGCCGTCCATTGCGAGCCCCATGGTGTCGGTCTGGGCGGATATTCCCTGGTCGCGGGCCCGGTGACCGAAGAGCTAGCGCAGAAGCATGATCGGCCTGCTACTCGCGTTGATTCTCGGCGTCACCCTCTACGTGGCGGCTTGGAAGGTTTCATCAGGGCTCTCGAGGACGGTCGTCATACTCGTGGTCGGTGGCTACGTGGCCCGTCTCGCTCTTTCCGTCTTTCTGCGCGATGTCCCGCTCTTTAGTCACGGCGTCGGGGGCGACTATGGCGCTTATGAGCTCGAAGCAAGGATGATCGCGAGACTTTGGACATACGAGCACTTTCACTATGTCACCGGGGACGAGCTTCCCATGCTGGGTCGCACCACACTCCCTCCAAACTTGTTCGCCGTGGTTACCTACTTGAACGGCGGGGACTCGCAACTTGGCTCTACTTCGATCGTGGCTTGTCTTGCGTGCATGACATGCCTGAACATCTTTTCGCTCGCTTTGGAATCCGGTGCCTCACATACAGCATCGACGCGAGTGCTCGCCACGCTCCTTTTTCTTCCTAGCTTTCTCTTTTACACGTCTGACGTATACAAAGACGGAATCGTACAGTTTTGCGTAGTGGGGATTGCAGGATCTGCTCTCAGGTTGTCAAGAGAGTTTTCGTTCAAGCATTTCGCCTTTGCGATAGCTTGCTTGGCCGCTCTATCGGGCACGAGATTTTATCTCGTATATGCAACTGCAATTCCGCTCGTGCTTGGCGTACTCGGCTTCCGTTCACGTTCGGCGCTCCGAATTGTCGCATCGATCACTGCTGTTTGCTTGGGAGCCTTGGCGTTCGTCGGACTTACGGACGCATCCGATATTATTCTCGAGGATGCGAATACGGCCTATGAATCCGGCACTTCTCGCGAGGTGTACGCCGATGCCATCCAGCAGGGGTCTGGCGTAGACGTCGAGGGGTCAGGATTTGGTGAAGGATTGCTGTACACGCTTTTCGCGCCATTCCTTTGGCAGAGCGGCTCGCTCGGTTTCCAGCTCGGCAAGATTGATAGTCTCATTTGGTACGTGACGGTCTTCTTTGCGGCGAAGGGAGCGCTGCGACTCGCGAAGAGTCGAAAGTCAGAGCTAGTCATTCTACTCTCGTTCGTCGTCCCGACAACCCTCGCTTACGCGGCGGTGTTTAATAACGTCGGTCTTACCGTTCGTGAGCGCCTCGGTGTTGTGATGGTGTGCGCTCTTATAGCTGCCATGGGTACATCCGAAAAGGCGGCTGAGCAAAAGCCAGTCGAAGTGGTTCAGAATGGCCTCCTCAAGCCACGATGGAGTCGCTGACGGCTTCCCACACGGTCGCCGTCACCGGCGCGAACGGCTTCGTCGGCGGTCGCATCCTCGCTCATCTTCGCGAGCAAGGCGTCGATGCTACGGGCCTTGTGCGCCGCGGGCGGCTTCTCGCGCGACCCGAGTGGTCCAAGCGCGAGCTCGCGGAGTGGCGGGAAGGAGACCTCATCGAAGCACTCGAAGGAATCGGCACCGTCGTCCACGCCGCCTCCGTCGTCCATCGGCCCGGAGCGGCTGCTTCCGAGCATCGAGCCTTCAATGTCGAAGGAACGCGTGCCCTCCTCGCCGCCGCGCGCTCTCGCGGTGTGCGCCGCATCGTATTTCTAAGCTCGATCAAGGTCTACGGCGAAGAGCCCCCGGGCGTGATCGACGAGTCGACTCCTGTCGATCGAACCTCTCCGTATTCGTCGACCAAGCTCGACGCAGAGCAGATTCTTCTCGACGCAACTGAGCAAGGCGGCCCTTCCGTGGTTGTGCTTCGTCTGTGTCCCGTTTACGGCGCAGGCGACAAAGGGAACGTCCGGAGCGTCGCGACTGCCATCGCGCGTCACAGATTCGCCGTGCCCGGGGACGGCAGCACGCGCAAGAGCGTCGTGCATGCCTCCACGGTCGCCGAGGCCGTGCTTCGTACCGTGCGTAGTGACGAGCGCGGGGTATTCGTACTGTCGGATCGCGTGGCGCCCTCGATGCGCGAGCTAGGGGACACGATCGCGCAGGCCATGGGGCGACCTCCGCCGCGCTCGGTTCCGATCGCACTGGCACTGGGGGCCGCGGCAGGCCTTGCAGCCCTCGCAAGGCTTCGCGGCCGCGAGCCGAAAGTCACCCCAGAGCTCATCCGAAAATCGTTACGCTCAACCGTGTGCTCTCCAGTGAAGTTCGAGCGGACGTTCGGCCTCGACTGTCACCTCGATCTCCGAGACGGCATCGCGGAGGAGGTGGCCTGGCTGCGGCGTGAAGGCTTACTGCCTTGATTCCGTCGAGGGGATGGGCCCCATCGAGATGCCGGGCGGTCCGTGTCCTTGGGCACTCCCGCAGGGGGCACTCCCGCAGGATTCGAGAGGCCTACGCGCGCCTCCTCGGGGTCGGCAGTCCCCGTAGCGCAAGATAGCGCGAGCCTCGCTTCAGTGCGATCGAGGCCGGGCCAGAACTCCCTCGACGATGGCCCCCACTTCGGCACGATCGACCTTGTGGTCGACCTTCTCCGTGAGACGATCCACGGCCGTCCGGAGCTCTTTCAGGTCGCGACCGTGCTCGAGACTGGTGTCGCGGAGCTCTTTCAGATCGTGACTGTGCTCGACGACCACCGTCTTGACGAGCAACATGTCGCGCTCGAGCGTACCCAACCGTCCATCGACCTCCTTGAAGCCGCTCCGGACTTCGTCGCGGAGTGTGCCGATTTCTTCGCGGAGGCCGGTGACCGATTGGCCCATTTCTTCGCGCACGGTTTCGAGTGCCTCGCCGAACACCTTGAACTGCGATCGCAAATCTTCGAGGACGATCGTGAAGTCCGCTGCCGACGGGGAGTGAGGGGTCTTTCTCTTGCGCGCCGCCACGGTGACTCATGGCATGTGAAGCGAGGTGGGGCAAGGGCGAGCTCCCAGCTCTCGTACGGGCTTCTCCGGGGCGAGTGGTGCGGGTTGGCTGAGGAGCTTCCTGCGCGCGTCTCACCTGTCCCCGGACACTCGCCGTTCCGCCCCTGCCGCCCTACCGGCCCTCCAACCCGTTGAATGTGCGCACCTCCGACCCAGGCACCCGCAGTGCAGTGCACCGCACGACGATGCCCTCGAGCAAACACGCGATTCTCGTCGACCTCTTTCGCGCCCGCCCCTCGCTGGCAACGGCATTGCTCCGCCGCGGCGGTCTCCGCATCCCGCGCAGTCTCACCGCGGAGATCTCCGAGTCCACCTTTCCTGTCTCGATGGCCGACACGCATGCCGATGCAGTGGTCGTCCTCCGCGGCGCCGACACCAAGCCGCGGCTCGTGGTCGTTATCGAAATTCAGCTCGCCCTCGACCGTGACAAGCCGCGTCGTTGGCTCACGTATCACGTTGCCGCCGAGCAAAGGCACGTCTGCGAGGCAGTCGTCCTCGTCGTAGCCCCCGACGCCCGCGTCGCTCACTGGGCTCGAAAGGCTCACCCCGTGGGGCCGAGGGGAAGCTTCGCCCCCCTCGTTCTCGGTCCCGACGAGGTGCCCCGCATGGCCGATCTGACCGAAGCCGAACGTTCCGCCGAGCTCACTGTGCTCTCGCTGCTCGCCCACCGTCGTCACGCCGACCGAATCGCTCTTCATGCCGCCGCTACTGCCCTTGTCGCCGAGGGGGGCGACCGCGCGAGTCTGTACTTTGACTTGCTTCACGCTACCTTTGGACAGGCGCTCACCCGTGCCGTGGAGGATCTCATGTTGAACGGCGAACCGCTCAGCGACTGGGCCAAAGCTCACTACAGACAAGGCAAGGTCGAGGGCAAGGCGGAATCGGTTCTGGCCATTCTCTCCGCGCGCGGCCTCGCGTTCTCCCCGGAAGAGCAGCGCGCCATCCTCGCCAGCACCGATCTCGAGCGCCTCGATCGGTGGATTGCTCGCGCTCTCGCCGTCGGCACCGTCGCGGATCTTCTCGCGACTTAGTGTAAGTTTCGTGCGGCGCCCGTTTCACGGCGGACGACCCACTGCCAGACCATACCGAGACCGAGAGCCATCGCGAATCCAATGACAAGGGTCCCTGGAAGGCCGCGACCCACGGCAAGCACGGCTCCTGCCGCGGCCACAGCGCTCCACAAAACGTATACTTTAAGCACGTCGCGGTGCGTGAGACCGGTCGCCACAGCGCGCTGGTAGAGGTGCGTCCTGTGGGCTCTCCAGATGCGCTCACCGTGGCGAAGGCGTCGCAAGATCGTGAATGTGCCGTCGAGCAGAAACGGGGAGAGCGCGAGCGGGACGACGGCAAAGGGCACTGGCGAAGGACGCATCGAGGCCAGGATCGCAAGAGTGCCGAAAGTGAACCCGAGGACCGTGCTGCCGGCATCTCCCAGGAACAGGCTGGCGCGTGGCGCGTTGTGGACGAAGAAACCCCCGGCGGCGGCAGCGATGACGAGAGCGATGAGCGTAAGGTCACTCTGGCCGGCGAGGGCAGCGCCGGCCGCAAGGGCGATTCCCGCAGCAAGAGTCTGCGTCGCGGCGAGACCGTCCATGCCGTCCATGAAGTTGAAGATGTTGGTAGTGGCGACGACGAAGATCACAGATGGCGCGAGGGCGACGTCGGGGGAAACTTGTACGCGCAGCCCAGAGGCCACCTCGAATGAGCCGGGTCGAAGCACGGCACGCAGGACGCCTGCGACTACCGCGACTTGGATGAGCAATCGCAAGAGCGACGGCAAGCGCCAAACGTCGTCGACAAAGCCGAGGGCCGCGATCACGGAAGCACCGATGAGCCAGGCCTCGACATCCCGCTGCCCGAGCACGGGCAGAACACCGTTAGCGGCGGCGAGGACAATCCCCGCGCTCAACAGGATCGCGACTCCACCCAGCCGCGGGACAGGGACCTCATGCAGACTCCGCTCGTTCGGCACGTCCACGAGTCGCAGTCGCCGGGCGATGCCTTTGACGACGAAGCACGCGACAACCGACAGTACGAAGCTCGCGGTGACAGCCATGCCGAGACCGGAGAGGGACACCTCGGCTTTTTGAACGAAAAGACGCTCCTTTGCTACCAAGAACGAGGGGGGGAACCCTGCGCCACCCACTTGTGATACACGGAGAGCGTCCGTATGCCATATCGGCTCGCCAGTCGCACCGGCCAGCTGCTGATCGATACAGCAGCCCTCGGGCTCGCTTACGTCGGGGCGTATCTGCTGCGCTTCGAAGGTCGCGTGCCGCCGGAGATGCTTCGAACGCTAGCTTGGACGTTCCCGTACGTCGTTGCCCTTCAGTATTTTCTGATGCGAGCGCTGGGCGTCCATCGACTCGCGTGGCGATACATTGGGCTCCCCGATGTTCGGAAGATCGCTGGCGTGATCGCGACGGGCACGTTCATCCTTTTGATGACGCGCCTTTCCATCCCGCGCCTCGCGCGGGGCGCTCCCTACATGGTGCGTGCCCTCATCCCTATCGGCATCATACTTAGCTTCGGCGTGATGGGGTTCATGGCCATCGTGGGCGTGCGCGTCATTCGTCGCATGTCCGCTGAGCGTCTCGAGAGCGATAGCCGAACGCGACCCCGCGCGGAGCCGATCCCGACCATGCTCATCGGTGCCGGACGGGCGGGCGTCCTCGTCGCAAAAGAGATCGCGGCGCGGCCAGACCTCGGAATGCGCCCTGTGGGGTTTCTCGACGACGACACCGGGAAGCACGGGACAGTCGTGCACGGCGTTCCCGTCGTCGGAGCCACCAAAGATCTGGAAGAGCTCTGCATCCGCCGCGGCGCCAAGCAAGCGCTCATCACCGTCGCGGCGGCACCGGGTCAGGAGATCCGGCGCATCACGAAGCTTTGCGAGGCGGCGAACATTCCGGTGAAGATCATCCCTGGCATCTTCGAAATCGTCGGGGGCACCGTGAACCTCTCCCGTATCCGCAAGGTCGCCATCGAAGACCTTCTCGGCCGGGAGCCCGTCACTTTGGACGAGGCTGCGATCGACAGCGTGGTCAAGCACCGGACGGTGCTGGTAACGGGAGCCGGCGGAAGCATCGGTGCGGAGCTCTGCCGCCAGGTCTGCCGCTTCTCCCCGCGCGCGCTGCTGCTCCTCGAGCACTCGGAGAACAACCTCTTCCACATCGAGCGCGAGCTTCGGCGGCAGTATCCGTCGTTGCTCATCCACGCCCTTCTCGCGGACATTCGGGATGTCCCGCGGATGGACGCGCTCTTCCGAGCTCACAAGCCCAACGTCGTCTTTCACGCAGCGGCTCACAAGCACGTGCCGATGATGGAGGCCAATCCGGGCGAGGCCATCAAGAACAACGTTCTCGGCACCAAGTCGCTTGCTGAGCTCTCCGACGCGCACAGCGTCGGTGAGTTCGTGATGATCTCGACCGACAAGGCGGTCAACCCCACGTCCGTGATGGGCGTCAGCAAGCGCGCCGCCGAGATTTTCATCCAGGCTCTCTCGCAGCGCAGCAAGACGCGCTTCGTCGCGGTGCGTTTCGGAAATGTGCTTGGCTCTGCGGGAAGCGTCGTCCCCATCTTCGAGGAGCAGATCGCGCGGGGCGGTCCGGTGACCATCACAGACCCCGAGATGCAGCGCTATTTCATGACCATTCCCGAGGCGTGTCAGCTCGTTCTCCAGGCGGGTTCGATGGGAAGGGGCGGAGAGATCTTCGTCCTCGACATGGGGGAGCCGATCAAGATCATGGATCTGGCGCGCGATCTCATCGAGCTATCCGGTCTTCGTGTCGGAGAGGACATCGAGATCGAGGTCACCGGCGCCCGCCCGGGCGAGAAGCTCTTCGAAGAGCTTTCGCTCGCCGAGGAAGGTGCCGAGCGCACGCGGCATCCGAAGGTCTACATCGGGCGCATCAAGCCGCACCCGTGGGATGAAGTGCTCCGGTCCATCGGAGAACTCGAGCGGGCGACCGTGTCCCCAGACCCGCACGCGATCCGCGAGATTTTCGGCCGCTTCGTCCCCGAGTTCCAACCGATGAGTGCGCGGGGCGCATCCGTGGCGCCCGTCGCGAGAGCCATCACCACCGCGCGCCCGACTCCTTCATCGCCCATCGTGCCGCGAGCAGTCGCGACGGAGAGCTGAGCTCTCGGCCCGGGTGAGGAGCCCGTGCGAGAGCGTGGGAGCTCGCCCTTGCCCCACCTCGCCTTCACATGCCATGAATCACCATGGCGGCGCGCAAGGGAAAGACGGCTCACTCCCCGTCGGCAGCGGAGTTCACGATCATCCTCAAAGATTTGCGATCGCTTGCCGCCCATCGTGCCGCGAGTCGTCGCGACGGAAAGCTGAGCTCCAAGCCAGGCCGGTTCCGTTCGCGGGGAGCGGGGTTGCCGTCATCCTGAAGCCGCAGGCTGCGGAAGCGCCGCTCGTTTCGCTCATTTGTCCGGAGCTCGCCGAACTGTCCGGCTCGTGCACTTCACGTCGAACTTTCAGGCGACGTCTCCTCTGGAGCGAGGAGCTCGGCAACGCTGCGGACAGTAAGGGCCCGGGCGATCCAGCGATCGAGACCTGCGAGATCGGTGCTGGCGAGAATGGCGCGCTGCTCTTCCGAGGAGAACGTGAGGCCGCGTGCGGAGAGAATGGCCAGGACCGATTCGGCTTTGCCCGCAGCTTTTCCTAGTGCTTCCCCCTCGGCTTTGCCTTCGGTCTTCCCTTCGGCTCTGCCTTCGGCCTTCCCCTCGGCTTTGCCCTCGACCTTGCCTTGCCTGTAGTGCGCCTTGGCCCATTCGCTGAGCGGTTCGCCGTTCAACATGAGATCCTCCACGGCGCGGGTGAGCGCCTGTCCAAAGGTAGCGCGAAGCAGGTCGAAGTACAGACTGGCGCGGTCGCCCCCCTCGGCGACAAGAGCGGTAGCGGCCGCGCGAAGAGCGCTTCGGTCGGTGTCGCGACGGTGGGCAAGAAGCGAGAGCACAGTAAGTTCGGCGGAGCGCTCGGCTTCGGTCAGATCGGCGATACGGGGGACCTCGTCGG
>Ga0182024_10015098_pt1 | contig 14847 bp, 13 predicted proteins | sample P32metaG_FD_120480 | JGI IMG/M metagenome (GOLD analysis project Ga0182024, IMG submission 120480) | Permafrost microbial communities from Stordalen Mire, Sweden - P3-2 metaG (Illumina Assembly) | ecosystem: Environmental > Terrestrial > Soil > Wetlands > Permafrost | place: Sweden: Stordalen... | reverse complement strand
GGCCATCGCCTGACCGCTTTGCAGTGTGATCCATGAGGCTCACACTGCAAAGCTACTTCAACCGAACGACCTTCCTAACTTCCAATGAAGATCGAAAGTGCGAAAAACTCTGGACACTACCTCAACCGAACGACCTTCCTAACTTCCAATGAAGATCAAAAGTGCGAAAAACTCTGGACACTACCTGTGGGTGGCCCCAACCTCAAAAATCAAATCAAGCACAAGGTCAGTGACCTGGCGCACCGTCTTCTTATCGCACCGACAGCAAGCAGCAAGCCCGGTCATAGATACGGATTTTTAGGTAATTCCTTAAATTTCCAGCCTTTTGAAATCAATCCTTCCTTTAATTGTTGATTTGCTTCTACTTTAAACAAGGTAACTGACAGCAAGGCTTTTTTCCGAATACGAAGAGTATCCATTGCATCCTGGACAAGAATCTTACGTCTAATCCTTCGAATCATTCCTTTATCGTTACGATCAACAGAATCTAAGTCAACAAACTCAACACCTTTTTCATACGCATCATTAATGCTATTGTATGCAATCTGCCTGTAATGCATGCCCAATAGAAACTTCTCCAGTTCGCGCTCAGATATCGTATAAATATAGTTTCCAACTGGCTCAAAGGAATACTGTTGTGCGCGTCTGCCTAACAGTGCTTTTATTATATCGAGAACGAATTGAAAAGCCCCCGAGTCAATCATCAAGTCTCTTGGTTCAGTTAGTATCACAGCTGTTTTAGCAACTCTAAACATCTCATGTAATGCAATAAGAGGACGCGGAAAGTGATGATATGCTTCTTTGCAGTAAACAAAATCAAAACTATTGTTAGGAAAGTTTATAAATTCTGCGTTTTGCGAGGAATACTCTCTAATAAAACCTTTTTCATTTCCAATCTTAAGTAAAGCGTCCGACATGTCAGAAGCGTGGACATTTTCAGCTCCCATCTCAATCAATGCATGTGCATCAGTTCCAAAGCGTCCATCTCCAACTGTCAACCAAGTTGCCGCAGAATCAAATCTAACAATCGGCTCAATTAACGAATACATACGATTATGTCGCCACGAATCTAAGGTGTTCTTCTGGTCTAACCATGTTAATGCTAGATGTCGACGCTCAGGATCATTTATACAAGCATCGAGCTCGTCTTCGGTGCGGTCATACTTGACATGGTCATTCGACATTTTTTCTCTGATCCAGTTCCGGTAGCTTGGACAGTTTTGAGCTGTCGATAAGAGTAAGCACTGCTCGTAGTCGTTGAGGCGAAGGTTATATGGAGCTCGCTATTTGAGCTCTAAGGGCTATTGGAAGGGCGGCACGTCCACACCTGATTGATAGCGTGTTAAGGATTGATAGCGTGTTAAGGCGCCAAAAGTTCCAGATGTCGTCGCAATTATATCAGATCCGGTGTTTGCTACCTTCAGGCTGCAGTGAGGACGCCGTTCGCTTGAAGAACCAGATGTAGCACCCGATCTTTTCTCCGGCTTCACTAGAGCGCTTCCAAAGTTGCTGCACCCAGATAGCCGCAATGTTTGAACCAGGCGGCGGCGTTTTCGGGTGATAGTTTTGAGCGCCGCGGTGATGGCCTGGTCGAGCGCCTCGGCGGTGCGCGCTTTGGCTGAGCGAAGAAGCTGCTTGAACTTCGACCAGGCCTTTTCGATGGGGTTCAGGTCGGGCGAGTAAAGCGGCAGATAGATCAATTGTGCTCCGCGCGCCTCAGTCAATTCCCGTATCCATGTGAACTTGTGCGCGGATAGGTTATCCATGACCACTCATCGCCCCGCTGTAACCTGGCGCACAACAACTGCTCCACATAGGCGCGAAAGATATCGCCATCGGTGGCCGCGGGAACAATCATCACCGATTCGACGCCCCGCACGCTCATGGTCCTCAGCGTGGTCAGTATCTGCCAGCGGCCGTCCGGCTGGCTTCGGCGACGCGCTCGCCGCGCGACGCTCGGCCCCGCAACCGGGTCATCTGCATCGTGACTCCGCTTTCATCGAGAAACTTCAGATTCTCCGCCGGGACTACAGCGATCGCGGTGAGGAACTCTTTGCGCCGGCGGCGGGTGGCCTCGCTGTCCCGTGCGCCAAGGCTTCGGAGTGAAAAACAACCCTCTTCCGGATGCCTGCAATGAGTGCTTCCATATATCTCCGCCGGTGAGTTGCCCGCCGCAGTGGAAGGGGAGCACAGTCCCCATATAAACTCGTCTTGAAGAGGTTTTTGGCAATACAAATGGCCCACAGACTCCGTATCGCAATTGATTGCAGAATCGCGAGCTTTCAACAAGGGGTTGGCACGGCGGTGCTGGCGCTGGCTAAGGCGCTTTCCAGTTCAGATGTCACCGACCAGGAATACACTTTCATAGTTCGCGAGAGCATGCTGGATTGGCTTACGCCTTTTATTTATGGTCCCTGTAGGCTAAAAGGCATCCCCGAGTCAACGATTTCCGCTGCGAAAGCGGCGTTTCGGTGGATTGCTCCCCTTCGGTTCATCTGGCATAAATATTGCGCTCAAATTACGTACGTCCCGGGTTCCGACGGTTATGTCGAATCTCAGCAATTCGACGTCGTTCACTTCCCAACTCAAGGGGCCTACCTGACGAAATTACCGACGATCTATCAGCCGTGGGATTTACAGCACCTTCATTACCCGCAATTCTTTTCCAAAGCGGATTTTGCACAACGCGAGAGACTGTATCGCGCTTTCTGCGATCAGGCATCGTATGTCTGCGTTCAGGCTGAATGGACCAAAAAGGATCTTATCGATCAGTACAAAACGGCAGAAGAAAAGGTCATCGTAATCCCGTGGGGTTCAGCATTCGATGCCTACAAGAATCCTTCCGCGGAAGAAATTGTGGTCACCGCTGAAAAGTACGGCCTTCCGCGCTGTTTTTTCTTCTACCCGGCCGTGACTTGGCCCCATAAAAACCACGAAGTGATTTTGCGCGCTCTCCATATTCTGAAGAGTGAACATGGGGTTGTGCCCGAGGTGTTTTTTACAGGGCTATCGACAGACCACAGGCCGATTCTGGATACGCTGGCGACAAATCTCGGCATTTCCGGGCAGCTGCATTTCCTTGGGTTTGTAACGCCAGCGGAACTGCAAGCTATTTTCAGATCTGCAACGGCGATGATATTCCCGAGTAAGTTCGAGGGTTTTGGCCTTCCAATTCTGGAAGCTTTCCATGCTGGGCTTGCCGTGCTTTCTTCAAACGCCACAACATTGCCGGAGGTAGCGCGAGATGGGGCGCTTTATTTCGACCCGGATTCGCCTGCAGAACTATCGGCTTTGATGAGGATCATTCTGAACCAGCCAGAACTCCGACAGGACCTAATCAAGAGGGGGGATTTAATATTATCACAATATTCGATCAAACACACCGCCGCCTGTCTTCAGCAGCTTTATGCGAGAACCGCCGCGGTATCCTTGCCGTCAGCGTCAGCAGCGACTCGACTGGAAGAATAAAATGGGCAAACGAGCTCTGATTTGTGGCATCTCCGGGCAAGACGGTTCCTATCTTGCGAAGCTGCTCTTGGACCGAGGTTATGAAGTTTGGGGCAGCTCACGCGACGCTGAACTCACCACGTTTGAGAACTTGCACCGGCTTGGGCTTTATGATTCAGTGCGGCTTGTTTCTCTTAATCTTCGAGACACTGGCAGCGCTATCGGATTGCTGCGGAGGATTTGCCCGGATGAAGTTTTCAGCCTAGCGGGTCAAAGTTCGGTTGGTCTTTCCTTTGAGCAGCCTGTTGAAACTATCGAAAGTATTTCGCTAGGTACGCTTACCCTGCTTGAGGCGATCCGCCTTTCAGACCTCGATATCCGTCTCTATAACGCAGGATCAACCGAGTGCTTTGGCGATACGGGAAACCATGTTGCGAATGAAAGTACGCAGTTCCATCCGCGCAGTCCCTATGCTGTGGCAAAAGCATCTGCTTACTGGGTAGTTGCAAATTACCGGGAGGCGTATGGTATGTTCGCCTGTACCGGGATATTGTCTAACCACGATTCGCCGTTGCGACCCAGGCGCTTTGTAACTCGCAAGATCATCCATGCAGTGGCGTCTGTGGCCCTGGGCAGGGAAACAAAGCTTGCACTCGGCAATCTTGAAATTGAAAGAGATTGGGGCTGGGCGCCCGAATACGTCCAGGCCATCTCGATGATGCTTGAACAGCCGTCACCACACGACTACATTATTGCTACAGGCCAGAGTCACACTTTAACTCAGTTTGTGGAAACGGCATTCAATCTGATAGGCAAAGATTGGCATGATTTTGTCAAGGTCGATGAGCATCTGATGAGGCCAACCGACATACTGCGTAATCAAGTCGATCCCTCACTGGCCGCAACCCGCCTGGGATGGAAGGCCAAGAGCGGAATGAAACAAGTTATAAATCTGATGCTTGAATCTGAAATGAAGAGTCTTCGAGAGGGGCCCTCAGCTTAGTGACGACTCCGACTGCGAATCCAAGTGCAAACTCATTGCCGAACTGTTGCAAGCTGTGTAACGAGCTATCTGCATTCTTCGGGGAAGCCGAGGTGCTCAAGAAGTACCGTGTTCGATACTTTCGCTGCGAAAAATGTGGATTCATACAGACTGAGGCACCATATTGGCTGGAAGAGGCGTATTCCTTTGCGATCGCCCGTCAGGATGTCGGAATCATGCAACGCAATCTGGTGAACTGCGAGGTAACCTCCGCAGTTCTCAATCTTCTCTTTCCAGGCTTCACTAAGGGTCTTGACTTTGGTGGCGGGCACGGAATGCTCGTCCGCCTCATGCGAGACAGGGGCTTCAATTTCTTGTGGTCAGATATGCATGCCGCGAATGATTACGCGCGCGGCTTTGAGCGCAAGCAGGAGACCAGCTTTGATTTCCTCACGTCATTTGAAGTACTTGAGCACCTTGTCGATCCTGTCCATGAGCTGGAGGAGATGACGAATCTTTCGGAAAATGTATTCGTTTCGACTTGCCTCGTGCCCGAACCGGCGCCGCAACTGAATGATTGGTGGTACTACGTCCCGACGACTGGTCAGCATATTTCCTTCTATACCAGGAAATCGCTCCATCTGCTGGCCCACCGCGTCGGCCGGCACCTATTGTCCTATGGCTCATATCATCTCTTCACCCGGGAGCCGCGGAACCGTCTTCTTTACCATCTCGCCAACCGCGTCAAGTTTGCGCGAGTTGTAAACTTCGTCTATCGCCGCACCAGCCTGATCGAGAGCGATTTTGAGAAAATGACCCGATAATCTTCAGCTGGGCTGCATTGCAGGTCATCCCATTTAAACTGAAGAACCGGCCAACAACTCTCGAACCTTCTTGAAAACGCGCTGAAGTCTGGACTGCGGGAGCATGTCCTGAATGCGCCGCCGGTCGAGGCTCCGCAAGGGAATAAAACTCGAAGGGTGCTTCAATGGAAACTCCATTGGATGCGCCGGAAGAATGAATCGAGGATCAGTTCCAGTTGTGTGAGTCGCACCTTGTCCGAATCCGATGTTGGCAACTAAGTTGACGCCAGGGACAACGGTCAATGAGTTATTTTTGAGGCCCGTATATAGCCATTGGTAGTCCCATGTGTCTGGCCCTTTCTTTTCGTACATCGCGTCAAAGATATCCGTCCAAAACTCGACAACCTTTGGTTCGGCGAAGATTTGTCCTAACATTTGCTGTCTTCTAAGCTCAGGCCAATCGCTAAGATGACGGTCATATCGTCGCCATTCCGACTTCCATGTCGCCCATCCCCATACGCCGCCGATTCTGGAAAAATAATAGCTATCGCTGGTCCTCGCGTATCGCCCCACAAGGTTATCGCCAGAAATATAAGCAATCCGGCTGTCCCCACGGTGCTTCTCAAGCAATTCCTGACAGAAGGGGAAAAACGACAAGTCCGGCAGGCAGTCATCCTCCAGAATGATCGCCTCTTCAACTAGAGAAAATACCCAATTCAAGCCGCTGATCATTCGTTCCGCGCAGCCGAGGTTGATATCAGAGAAACTCTTTGATACTTCGCAGGGCCAATCGACACGGGACACGATATCGCGCACTTGGCGGCAGGCTTCCACTTCGCCCGTTCGTTCTAGCCTTGGGCCATCGGCTACCAGCAGCAACTTCGCAGGCCGAGCCTTGGAAATTGCGTTGAATACCCGAAGCGTAGTTTCCGGCCTCTTGAACACAAAAAATGCAACAGGCGTTTGCAATGTCTCTGACGTCATCAATGATTGCCCCAGTTACACTATTTGGGGGAGTTCTCAACCTCACAAGCCATCTCCCAGAAGTCCGGAGCAGCGCGCCGGCAGCAATGCAAAACGCGGGAGAGACACGGGGCTGGCTTGGCTTTGGCGGCTGAGACCACGTCTGGAACGGGCCGCATGTCTCGACGTTCAGCTTGTTATAGTATACAGACCAGAAGAGGCACTAATTTGTCACTTCTACGGATCGTCCCTCGACGGAAAAGCCGAACTTCCGATCGATGAGCGACGTAGGATCAGCGACAATCGTAGATTGCTTCTCCCACTATCTACCTACCGGCATGGTCTAAGGACCTGGACTTTGAAGAAATCAGCGCTCGGCGCACGCATATCAAGACAATTAGACAAGATCGGCCCCGGCCTTCGCAGAATACTCGGAAATATGGGCTGGTTAATGGTGGACCGGGTTGTGCGCATGGGGATGGGTCTGTTCGTTGGTGTGTGGGTTGCTCGGTATTTGGGTCCAGAGCAGTTTGGCAGCTTGAATTTTGCGATCTCATTTGTTGCCTTGTTCGGGAGTATAACGTCGCTCGGCATGGAAGCCATCATCATGCGAGAAATTCTGCACAAGGCCGAAGATGCCAACGAGATCCTTGGCACAGCGGTCGCCCTTCGAAGCGGCGCCGGCCTTCTCTGCGTTGGAATTGCGATCGGTGCTGTCCGGCTGATTCAATCCCATGACCGGCAGGCGATCCTGCTGGTCAGCATCCTCTCTCTCACCCTAATTTTCCAGGCGTTCGACACGATTGATGTATTTTTCCAATCGCAGGTGCGCTCGAAGATCAGCGTATGGGCCAAAAATGGGGCGTTTCTGATATTTGCCGTCGTCCGAGTGGCCTTGATCTGCGCCAAGGCGCATCTGTGGGTGTTCGCAGCAGCAATGATCGGCGAAACCGCCTGTGGCGCTGCTGGGTTGTTTTTGGGCTACGAATGGTCAGGATACAGAGTCTCTTCCTGGCGACCCAGCAAAAAGAGAGCCGTCCTCCTCCTTCAGCAAAGCTGGCCGGTGATTTTCACTGGAATGGCGATCATGGTGTATATGCGGCTCGACATGGTCATGCTGAAGACGATGAAAGGGGATTTTGCCGTCGGCCTCTATGCGGCGGCCACCAGGGTATCGGAGGTTTGGTATTTCATCCCGCAGGCCATCGTTTCATCCGTGTCGCCCGCCATTATGCGGGTAAAGGACAATCCACAGCTGCTGAACGCAAGGCTCAGCAGGCTCTTTTCGCTGATGACTTTGTCTGCCTGCGTCATCGGTTCCGTTGTAGCACTTGCCTCGCACTTTGTCATCCGCATCCTGTATTCGAATAGCTATATTGGCGCAGGACCGGTGCTGGCTGTCCACATTTGGGCCTCAGTATTCGTCTTCCTTGGCGTGGCACAATACCCTTGGGACATTTCAAGGAATCTGGTGAAGCTGGGAATGTACCGAACTGTTCTCGGAGCGGTAATCAATGTAGCAATGAACCTGTATTTGATTCCGCGCTATTCTGCCATGGGCGCAGCTATCGCGACGGTGGTTTCGTATGCCGTATCCGGGGTCTTCGCCAATGTCCTGAGTGCCAGGACCAGGCCCATCTTCTACATGCAGATGCGGTCGTTTATTCCTGGCAAGTTTTGGGATTCCTCCCAATGAGATTTAGGCCAAGCCCTGCAGGAGACCTTTCGCCATTTACCTGGAAACTTCGGTGATAAGCGTTTGCTGGCATACTGCCGCTCTCCAATTGCTCCATTTGATTGCTTGATTGCCAGCGACTCCAACTTCATGAGAGCAAATTGAGTCGGCGCAGCATGTCTTTGAGCACCTCAAGGTCGATCGAAATGTTGTCGAAGCTGTTCGAGCGACCGTCGAGTTTTCCTACGATGTACGCGTATCTTATATTGAGTTCTCTTGCCATCACCGCAAAGTGTGCCCGGGTTTCGAGAGGATTCTGGAATTCAACAAGTGACGCTGCCTTTGCAAAAAGAATGTTGGCCAATCCAGCGCCATGTAACCCGACGATAAACTCTGCGCCGGATACCAGCATTACTTGCTCCGCCCAAGGCAATTCCTCAAGGAAGACAGTGCGAAATCCTCTGGACTCAAGGATAGATCTGACATCAGCTTCGTTTTGAATAGTAAGTTTTCGCCTCAGCGCCTTCGCTCGGCTGATGTAGAGTCTTCTCGATGCGTTTGCGTTTTCCCCCGAAGGCTTCGCGAGGCGCTCCAAGATGCGATATCGAATTCTTCGCAACAAGTAGCCATCCGGTTGCCCCGAAGGATCATCGAGCCCCGGCGCTGCAAAAGGGAAATTGGCGGTCGGAACAATGCACTCGCCTACATGACACCAATCTCCCTTGCCTACAGCGATCACTTCTTTGTCCGGAGAGATCCCCAGAACTTCGAGAACCTGCCGGTGGTATGCCTCCATAGGAGGCATTATGAGCGGATATCGGTCGAAATCGATGCCGTCGTCGATCAGATCCAGGATTCTCGGAACACCTTCCACCAGCCAGTGATAGTAGCCCCTGGTGAAGTGCAATAGGTCGATGCCGCGCTCGATGTGCTTGACTTCATTCCGGGCAGAGATTGTATATCTCGCATTTTGCCGAACCCTACCGAGAAAATATGGATAGTCGAGCATCCGCCCGTGTTTGAACAGAAACCGGTCTGCGGTGCCACCGACGTCTTCGACGTGCAGAATAACGTCGCGAAGATCGTGGCGAGTAGTCTCCACCGTGAAGCGCTGCCGGCGATTGGAAAGCGTGGGGAGATACCAGCCGCGCATATAGTCGCCGTAGATCGAGCAACCGTCCCGTTCGTGGTTAACCGTATCGAGCGGAAGAGAAAAACTGCGGGTTCGGTCATAAACGCCGAATAAACGGACTTCCGGCGTTGTCGCGTGCGGATGAGACTTCGTGCGCCGTCTGACTTGCCGAGCTTTGATTTCGAGTTTGAACCGGTCGAAGGTCCTTTTGGTGAGAACGCTGGCCACGGACCTCAGGAGCAAAAGCCCCGATCGCGCCAACGGCTTGGAGACCATTCCGTCAAAGAAGGCGACATCCCCACCCAGACAAACGGCGTAAAGCGCGTTCAGGAGAATCTGCTCTCTGCGCACGCCGTATGCCGCGAAGACGACACATTTTCTTCCATTCGTCCGGCGCCAGGCGGCACGCAAGCGCCCGAGGTTTTTACGGAAGGCCGTGAATGAGGTGAACTCCTCAAGCTTGAGGTTCGTGTGACCCGGCGGTGCCTCGATAACGCGATCCGATACGACAACATGGAGTTGTGTGTCGTCGATTGGCATAGCAACATCAGCGCAGGGATAAGATGAATCAAAGATAAAGATCGATCCATGCGGCATTTTTAGGCCCTGAAAAAGGCAACTTGAATCAGCTGAAAAATAAACGAGGCATGAGTTAAATCAGAGGTCATTGCCTGGGCCTTTCGCGAATAGGATTGATTTGCAGAGTTCTTGAAGTGTCAGGTTTCCGGAATTTAACTCTGCTATCGACTTAGCCGGTCCGGGAAAAAGCGAACCAACCCAAGCGTCTATCTGCGTTCCATTTCGTTAACCGCGGATGACCCAACGTATTCCGCATAGACGGACGCGAGACCAGCGGGCAAAGCAATACCTGCCTGCCAACCAAGCTTTCTCATTCGAGAAACGTCCAGCAGTTTGCGCGGTGTTCCATCGGGCTTGGACGCATCGAAAGTCAGCTCTCCCTTAAAGCCAACCACACCCCGGATAAGTTCTGCCAGTTCCCGCACCGTGAGGTCTTCTCCGGAACCAGTGTTGAGTAAGGGCGCCTGCGATTCGGAGTGCGCGATGGGCGCATACACCTCATCGGGCAGGTTCATCAGGAAGACACAGGCGTCAGCCATATCGTCGCTGTGAAGGAATTCGCGGCGCACAGAGCCAGTCCCCCATACAGAGACCTCAGCCGCCTGGCTAACCTTTGCCTCGTGCATTTTCCGCAGCAGGGCGGGAAGCACATGCGAACTTTCGAGATCGTAGTTGTCATTGGGGCCGTACAGGTTGGTGGGCATTGCCGCAATGTATTGCGTCTTATACTGGCGATTGAAAGCCCAACACATCTCAATACCCGCGATCTTGGCCACCGCGTAGGCGCGGTTGGTTGGCTCAAGTGGACCGGTGAGCATGTACTCTTCTTTGATCGGCTGCGGACAGTCCCGCGGATAGATGCAGCTTGATCCGAGGAAAAGCAGGCGCTTGACTCCAAACCTGTGAGCTGCCTCGATCACATTTGTTTGGATGGCGAGGTTCTCTGAAATGAAGTCGGCAGGAAGGGTATTGTTGGCGAGAATTCCCCCCACTTTGGCTGCAGCAAGAAAAACATAAGCCGGTCGCTCGTGGGCGAAGAATTCGGTCACCGCCGATTGATCAGCGAGATCCAGCTCCGCATGCGACCGCGTCAGAATGCTGGCGCATCCTTCCTGCACCAGCCTCCTCATGATCGCGGAGCCGGCCAAGCCCCGGTGCCCAGCCACATAGACCGTTGCGCCCGCAAGGCGCGAATTATTCGTGATACTCATAAGCTTCGAATCCGTGCTTCTTGACCAATTGATCCCGTTTCGCCAGTGAGAGGTCACCCTCAATCATCTCTTTAACAAGTTCTTCGAAGTTTACGGTCGGCTTCCATCCGAGACGCTTGTGTGCATATGTTGGATCGCCCAAAAGAGCATCCACTTCCGAAGGACGGAAGTACATAGGATCAACCGCGACTACCGTTTGACCTTTCTGATCGACGCCTTTCTCGTCGATACCATGCCCTTGCCAGCTAAGTTCAATGCCAATTGCAGCGGCCGCCTGAGTTACGAACTCTCGCACGCTATGTTGGATGCCAGTGGCAATTACGAAATCTTCTGGAGTCTCCTGTTGGAGCATCCGCCATTGCATCTCGACATAGTCTCGAGCGTGACCCCAATCGCGAAGAGAATCCAAGTTTCCGAGATAGAGCCTATCCAGCAACCCAAGCTTGATGCGCGCCACCGCTCTCGTGATCTTTCGAGTTACAAACGTTTCGCCGCGCACCGGCGACTCATGGTTAAACAGGATACCGTTGCATGCGTACATGCCATATGCTTCGCGATAATTGACTGTAATCCAATATGCATACAGCTTCGCCACTGCATAAGGAGATCTCGGATAAAAAGGCGTCTTTTCGTTCTGGGGTACTTGTTGCACCAATCCGTAGAGTTCCGATGTAGATGCTTGGTAGAATCGCGTGGTCCTCTCGGCACCGAGAATGCGAATTGACTCTAGCAACCTCAGAGTTCCTAGGCCATCCACATTCGCCGTGTATTCAGGCTGCTCAAATGAAACCTTAACGTGGCTCTGCGCACCGAGATTGTAAATCTCGTCCGGTCGGGTTTTCTGGATAACATGGAGGAGACTGCAGGAGTCAGATAAGTCGCCGTAATGCAAGACAAACCTACCGTCTCCAAGATGTGGATCCTGATAAAGATGGTCAATGCGGTCAGTGTTGAAGAGAGAACTGCGCCGCTTTATACCGTGGACTTCGTAGCCCTTTTGGAGAAGAAGCTCCGCCAGATAGGCTCCGTCCTGCCCTGTCACTCCCGTGATTAAAGCCACCTTCGCCAAGTAAGCCTCTGCGACCCCGTCGTAATGATTTGAATGCTTCAGTTCATTATCTTACCGTAGCAAACCGCCTTAACGAGATCCAGCAGTACACTGCTGGCAAAGGGTCGGCGCACGAGCCTCGCACAAGCCGTCTCCGGCGGGGGGGCGCGAAAAACCCACCGCAGTTCGAGATCTTCAAATGAAGAGTTTTCTCCGCAGAATCGCGAGCTTCTGGGTGGCATCTGGATTCTCCTTCAGGCGCTCATATCCGGCCTGGAGAATGACCAGCCCAACTGCGGCAAAGAAACCCAGCATAGTCGCTACTACCACTATAAGGCCGCGCCTTGGGGAGGATCGCCTCTCGGGAACAAGTGCAGGGTCGACAACTTGAATGAGCGCACCCTGCTTTGCCTCATCGAGTTTGGCGACCTCGAATTGGCGCGCAAGGATGTCGAAGATCGTCTCGTTGTATTTCACATCCCGCAGCTTACGAACGTATTCGAGACCAACTTCGGGAACACGTCCTCTGGGGACCATAAGTTCGCTGGAGGGCCCCCCTTCGGAGCCGCCAAGTTTCGCGAGTTGCGCCCGCATGCTCTCCAACTCTCGCTGGGCTTGCACCACCTCGCCGTTCTCACCGGTCTCGAAGGTTTGCATTCCCTGGATCTGCACTTCGCGCGCCGCGATCTGTGCACGGAGTGTCGCCGCCGCGTCGATCAGGGCACGCGCCTGGCTATCGAGCTGGATCACGCCCGTGGTCAGTTCGGTCTTCTTCAGAGCCTCTTCGGCGTCGGCCAGATTGTTCTTTGCCTGCTCAAGTTGCTGCTCGAAGAAGAGTCTTCTCTGGGCAGCTTCCGTAAGTGCGAGGTGCTGGGACAAGCCGCGAAACTCATCGACGTAGCCGTTGGCGAGTTCCGCGGCGCGCTTCGGATTCAAATCCGTGACGGAAATGTGAATCAGACCGTCCTTGCCATTCCCCTCCACAGTCACCTTACCCTCGAAGGCCATGCTCGCATCTGAGAGATAGCGAGCATGGTACTCCTGCATCAAACCGAAGTGCTGTACCATTGCGTCTTCTACTGTACGGCTCTTGAACATGGCAACGAACATGTCGTTAGGATTCTTAATTCCAAGACTGGCTCCTGCCAGAGCCGCCGCACCGGACGCGGCGCCGAGTTGCGAGGCCAACATGCTACCCATTGTCGAGTTTTGCTGCGGCGGGAGAAGGGTCACGGTAGCCTTGTAAAGTGGCGTCACATTCAGGGAGTAAATGATGGAGAGAATCGCAAAGGCGGCTGTCACCACGAGGATGGTGCGCTTTCGTTCGACAAGGACAATCAAAATGTCGAGCACGGAGATTCCGTCATCTTCATCTTCAGCTAGTTTCGCGACGGAAGCGGCACGCGAGGAATAGGTTTGCTCATTCAGCTCGGAAATGGAAGTTTCAGGTGTCATCGGTCCTGTGGGATTGGACGTGGCGCGAATCCCTACGTGAATTCTACTAGGACGGTCGGCGTGCGTTCCAGGCGCTCGCCGAGGTATGTGAGGTATGTGGTCTACAGACCGACATCGCAGCGGTTCAGTGGAAAAACGCACCGCGATTGAGCGCGGGCGGTGAACAGCCAAGGGCTCTCAACACGATACGGGTTGGCTTGTGCCATGCCGCCAGGATTTGCTCAACGCGATCAGCCACTGTTCCCCCGGGCGCTCGCGCGCTCCATCCCCTCAGGTGAGCAGTTCGTCGTAAGAGGTGTGGTCATGACGAACCGCGACGATGCCCCCCGCGGTCAATGCGCGTTCCTCCACATTCCGGCCGGTCTGTGTCCGGCTCACCCGTCCGCTTCCTCTTGTTGCGCTGCGCTCGGCGATGGCTGCCAATTCAGCGCCCCGAGGTCAACGTCAACCAAACACGCCCTATAATTGGGCTCCAGGCTTTCCCATCAGACCAAAGGAACTTCACAATGAGCCAGTTCAAGTACGTTGGGTTCGGAACTCGAACTTTTTGCAGCGGTCCGCAATTGGAAATCTTACTGGTCCGGCGCGATCAAGCCCTATATCGTCGGTGATGTCGCCGAGGTCGGCGCGGGAATAGGCTCGAATCATTCATTTCTGCAGACAGGGAAGACAAATTGGTGGGTCTGTCTTGAACCCGATTTCAAACTCGTCGCCCGGTTGATGCAGAATGTTGAAGAGCCTGAAGAAACAAAGAAAACCGAAGTGATTCCGGGAAAGCTTGCGGATCTTGATGGCAGGAACCGATTTGACACTACTCTTTACATCGACGTACTGGAGCATATCGAAGACGATCGGGGAGAACTCGAACTCGCCGCCTCCCATCTGAAAGAGGGCGGAAGGGTGATCGTCCTTTTCCGGCACATCAAAGCCTCTTCACATCCTCCTGATAGGCCGGTCAATTTCGGCTCTTTAGGATTCTCAGAACTCGAACGAGATTCTGCGCTCTTTCCCAACTCCGCGTCTTCGCGCTGCGGCGGATGAATTCCCCGTGTCTGTCGTCCCTTGGGTCCACTTGGGACATTTGTAACGCTTGTAGGCCAGATTTTCCCTAATGTACGGAGATAATGGCGCGAGTAGACAGACTGCAAAGCGTGAGCTTTTTCCGCACTCTTTCCGCATTGGGTTTTGGCGGCTCCATCGTGCGATTCTTCAAGGTCATCTGTACATTGCTGAAAAATAATGGTGGAGGCGGCGGGAGTCGAACCCGCGTCCGAAATCGTTGTCAGCCTAGAGAATCCATGCTCAGTCCAGTTCCGATGGTTTCGCTCCGTGCGCTCAGAACGGACAAGATGCGCATGAAGCTAGTCCGATGATCTCGCGGTGACAACACGGACCGAGCCGCAACCGCCAGCCTACTGAATGACGTCTTGCTCGCAGCCCATAGGCGAAACCGCGAAAGACGGCAGCTTAGTTAATTAAGCTGCAAGTGCCAGATTATCGTTGGCAACTTTAGTTTTGCAGGCGATTATGGGTGCCCACACCCCAGCATGCC
>Ga0182024_10015096_pt1 | contig 14848 bp, 23 predicted proteins | sample P32metaG_FD_120480 | JGI IMG/M metagenome (GOLD analysis project Ga0182024, IMG submission 120480) | Permafrost microbial communities from Stordalen Mire, Sweden - P3-2 metaG (Illumina Assembly) | ecosystem: Environmental > Terrestrial > Soil > Wetlands > Permafrost | place: Sweden: Stordalen... | reverse complement strand
TTTCAGATGTTCGCAAAGCTGCGTTGAGATTGCGAACGTCCGAACCCCCTTCTTCGACTTGGTGGTCTGCAACTCGCCTTTCCACACGGAGCGTCTAATTTTGAGCATCCGCTGATCGAGATTCAAATCCTCGACCTTCAAGGCACACAATTCTCCTCCTCGGCTGCCCGTCTCGGCACAAATCCAAAACATAGATTTGTATGGCTCATTGGCTTCGCTGATGATCTGCTTCATCTGCTCTTCCGTGAACCACTTCTTGTCTGGGACGTTCATGGTTGGGAGCACAATCCCCTCGCAAATGTTCTTCTCCGCGTATCCCCAAGCCCTTGCTGTAGCCCACATCAGCTTGAAAGTGATGAAGAGGTTCCGCACAGTCTTGGGTTTGACGCGAGCATTGCTGAGGAACTGCTGTAGCATCTCGGGTGTGATCTGATGAAGCTGGAGTTGACCGAAATGAGGCACGAGCCATCGGTTGACCGAAGACTTCATGCCCGATTTCGTACTCGGTTTGTAGTTTGACATGACGTTCCGCTTCCAGCGTTCGGCGAAGTCGGCAAACGAGATCACCTTCTGAGGCTGGTAGCTTAACGAGTTGATCCGCGAGAGACGAATATCCAATTCCCGCTGAGCGAGCCGCTTGGTGGGGAAGTCCGCTTTGGTGCCGATGACTTCCGACTTGTGAATTCGAATCACCTTGTTGTCGGCACCGATCACGTCTTCCAACCAGCGTCCTACCCAGACTTGCTTCTTCTTTCCACGCAGGAACAGATACCCTTTCTGGTACCTCTTTCGAGCCAAGTTCCCTCCTAGAGAACTCTGACCCGATTGTCCCAGCTTGAAGTCTACCTCAAGAATTACATCGGACGTGGCGCTGCCACTGAAATTCGGTGCGGGCGGGAAGGTAGGAGCAGACGACTCTCCCGACCACACTTGCCCGCCCACCGCCAAGAGCCCTGCGGCAGAGAGCACGCCCACATTGGGCGTGGGGAGCGAGCCGGAAATGTAGAGGCATTGTTCCAAGCGGTCTATCCCTCAATGGTGCGCTCCGTTTGATCATCTGAAGACCCACGTAGCCGTCAGTAGGAAAATACGCAGTTCTTGACCGAAATCTGAATTATTGGCGGCACCGGAAGGTCCTCTCACACCGGAGCAAATTACGGGGCATCAAAAAGGCTCAAATAAGCTGCCCGCGTTAAAATCCGCGCCCGGTGCTGCATTTGACCGCCTCGGGAAGGACATCGACAGCGTGGAAGCGGTACATGGGCGTGATGCAGGACGACAGGCTGACTGCTGCGGTAGAGGCGGCATGGGCGTATTACGGTTGCCAGAGTTGGTGTATACTGGGAATTGACATCATAAGTGCCAGTTAGCCGTGTACCGGGGACTGGTGACAGGTGCAAAGCCCGTCGAACCCACAGCGAAAGCGTGGACTCGGCGGGCTTTTTTATTTGGTGGTAACCACCGAGCAGGTTACCAAATATCGGGAGACGTTTTGGTGGGGATGTCATTTAAGTAAGTAGGGAGAACAAAATGAAAAGCAACACAGTGCCATTCGGGCCGAACGCTAAGCTGCACGATGAAGCCTTGAAGTATCTGGTCACACTCAAGCCAACCAAGTCCGAAGGCGAATCCAAGGCGGTCGTCAGCGACTACAACAAACGCCGCATTGAAGCCACGGCGAAGCTCAAGCCCATTCTTGTCCAGATTGATGAAGCGTTCCAGCGGGGCGAGAAGGTCTACGACCACGGTTCAATGAAGTCGTGGTGCAAAGCGCACGGTCTTATGACCTACGCTCGTGTGCGCCAAATCATCACTGGTAAATCTGGAAACGAAGGTAAGGTCAAGTCAGCGACCTCACTTGACCTAACCGAAGGCACAGTGCGCAGCATCGGCGGCGTCGAGTATGAGATAGGCGGAGCGCCAAGACGGTCTGCGAAGTCAGTCGGCGGCTACTACACATTCACGTTCTCGGCGAAACTGATCGACGTACCCCCTGTTGTTACTCCGACGCCAACCCCCATTACTAAACAGTCACAACAGGCCCCTGAAATCACACCCGATCAGATCGCAATCACCCTGACCAAGCCGCAGATGCGCGAAGTTGAATTGATCCCGCGCAAGGGCGTAGTCCGAGTTAAGAACGAACTGCGATTCCCAGCAACAGCTATCAGGGGCAAGCGAAAGAATTGGTGGCCGCTCTGGAAACGCAGAGTCAGGCATACACAGATGAAATAAAAGCGAAGACTAAGTCTGGTGAATTCGCTGGTGATCTGCTGAACTGGAACAACAGGAGCCACGAAGCTCTGGTAGCAAAGAAATCATACAAGCGGTTGCAGACCGCAAGCCGTATGTGTGACAGCGCGATCTCCAAGATCGTTGACGGCGACTACGACAGCAACGGCAAGGATGGTCGCGACCTGACCGAGTGGTACGAAGCACGTGACACTGCCAAGTGGGCAGCACGCGAAGCCGAGTTTGACGCTGAATCGGCTCGACGCCTACGTGCGCTGACCGACAAAGAAGAGACAGCGCCGACCAATCGTTCGAGTCAAGTTTTCCAGTCGATGTTGGACAACGAACGAAAAATTGCCGACCGTGGCGCGACCGTGCCGACAAAAGTAGAGCCGAACAACATCCACTGTCCCCGTTGCGGCGTCGATTTCAAGTCGGTGAGAAAGTTCAACAGTCACAGCACAAGGTGCATGATAGACGCCGAGAAGCAGACCGCGCCGACCGAAACAATCACAGTAACCGTTCCAGATGGCACCGTGTGCCCGACGAACGAGTAATAGGAGATATGACAGAGCCCTATTGCGAAATGGAAAGCTTCAACACACCGTGGGCTAGATGCGACAGACCCGCTCGGTTTCTAGTGGACGGCAAGGTCTGGATGTGCGCCGAACATTACGACGACTACGAACAGGATGGGGACGATCAATGAGACACACGTGCATGGCCGAATTAAATAACGTGGGCTGCTACATCGCCCACGACGCTTACGTACCTAACGAACAGTTCCACCTATGTGATCAACCAGCCATCGACGCGATAGATTTTGTCGGCACAACAATCTGGTTGTGCGCCGAACACTTCGATGTGTTTGCGCCCAGCTACCCAGCAGCATTTTGACGGAGAACACTATGACGACAAAACAAGTAGCAAGCAAGTTTCACACCGGCCTAAAAACGTTTAATTACTTTATAGAAAAGGGATGGGTGGACGCGCCAAACGACCCGGCTGATTGGCAGGCTGGTGAGATGCTCGTCGCTTACTTTCAGATGCGGATGACAATCGCGTATCACAAGGGCTGGATGGCGTGGAAACACGGCATGCCTATCGACAAGCATATCGGCACATCGTGGTGAATTTAAATTGCAACTAAGGAGAGTAGTCATGACGGAAGCAGGCAAATGGGAAGAGACGCTGAACGCCGCAGTACAGCAGGACGATCCAGCGTGGGACTTAGCGCTGGAAGATCGGGATGCTGCTGACGTGCAAACGTACACGTTCAGCGACGCTATGGTCTACCGCTTCGCCGACGGCAGCCTGCTGTACTCAGGCGACGACAGACGCCACGAGATTGTGGAAGACGACGGCATGGTTAGAGTAACGGGGAAGAAACTCGGACCGAAGAACCGACCTAACCAAACCTATCGCGTGACCACGCCAGGGTGGCGCAAGAACTTCGTGCCGGTACGTAAGAAGAAGAAAAGTGTGCGCGTCACGCTGGAGCAGCACATTGATTACTTGGCGCTGAAAAGGTTCGCGGATGTTCTCGGCTTCAATCTGGGAGGCCGGTAATGCCCTACTCGAAACGATGGGAAGCAAACCATAGAACGATTCTCGAAGCGAAGGCGAAGGGTCTGGAGACCAAACAGATCGCCGACTTGGTGCGCTGTTCCACTGAAACTGTGAGAAAGCATCTCGCCCAACAGGACCGGCTCGACACCATCGAGTACAAGTCCCTTCACTACTGTCAAGGCGGCTTGGGACGGAGGAGTGGAGAAGGAGATGTGAAGGGTGGACGCAACTAAAGGATTTAAGTCGTGCCTTGATACTCTCAATCTTGGGAGAGCCTTCATCCGATCAATGCTAGGACTGCATCATGCGCAATAAGATAAGTCAAAAGCAAAAGAGGTTTGTAAGGAGAGAAGAGATGAATTTACGAGATTCCTAAATTTAGCGTATTACGTTAGGCAAGCGGTGCCCGAGAGGCTCCTCAAGACTCTCTCTGAAATCGTGGGCGGTAGAAATCAGCCTCTACCGCCCGAATAAGGCTGATAACTCCAGTTTCATTCTCCTGCAAATCTCAAGGTTGACAAGAAGAGTACAAATGGCATTACGTGAAGTATTCCAAGAAGAAGCCGATCCATTCCTAGCGGAGCCTACCAAGACCAACGGCAAGGCTCACACAACCCCAGCCCAAGCAGAACCAACATTCAAGAAATCTAAGTTCGCCTCCGTCTCAGCCGAGACCGCTCGTAAAGCGAAAAAAGGTGGCGTGTCTAAATCCAAAACGGGTAAGGTGCGTCAGGCGACAATTGAATTCAGCAAACCGCCGAAGCATCTGTATGTGAAGGTCCACCCATCACCCAGCTACCGCCAGTACGGTGTGCCTGTGTTCATCAACAAAGATTTGGACACGATGCACTACATCGACCCGGAACTATACGAAGGCGACACGTTACCAGAACGTTTCAAGCGTGCCTGCACGGTCACCAACATCTTCACCGCAGCATTGGCTGACGGCACATTCATTTTGTGGACTGTTAACCAGAGCGCGACGAAGTGGTACAAGGCAGCATTGCGTGCCGTAGAAGCTGCGACCAAGGAATTCGTTTTGGTCGAAGCTCTCAAGGCCCGGTCTACCTACCTGATCGAACCGAGTGACGGCACGGTGCCTGAACCTCGTTGGGACTCACTCCCAGCATTCGAAGCTCTTCTCGAAGGCGCGTTCGATTCGGTCATCACCCAAGCCAACGACGAGACCGTTAATCGGTACATGTCTGGTGGCAACTGGGAAGAGATCGGGGAGCAGGAGTAATGGAGCCCCTGCAACCGACGGGGATGAGTTTAACCGAACTCATCCCTGCACGCTTCACTGAAATCTGGTTCATCGACACGGAGTTCATCGCCCGGGATGGTGAGCCCAATCAACCCGTCTCGCTGTGTGCCTACGAACTGCGCAGCAAACGCAAGGTCGAGATGTTCTTCGATAAGCCTTACGACAATCCCTTCACGAATCCTGACGCGCTCTTCATCTGCTATAACGCGGTTGCAGAGTGGAAAACGTTCTTAGCCTTGGGTTGGGACATACCACGTCACTGTATCGACTTGTTCGTCGAGTACACCCGAGCCGTCAATGGAGTGTGGCGTGGCAATGTCAGCGTCAGAGAGTTAGGCACGGGCTTGGTGGATGCCATGAGAGCCCACGAGCTGGACCCGATGACCGTCACGGCGAAAGAGACCGAGCGCAGCTACGTTAGAGACTACGGCACCACAGCACCAGTAGAAGAGACCACAACCGCACGCGTCAACAAAGATGGCACCACCACGCACCTCCATGCTGACGGTCGTGAGTTCATCGGGATACCCGCGGCACCCTGTCCCCAAGAGGAACACGCAAAGCGCATCATCGACTACTGTTGGCTGGATGTCAGGGGCACATATAAGCTGACGCTTCGCATGATCATAAACCTAGACCTTGATCAGGCTCTATGGCGTGGGCGCTATCAGGAGCCGACCGCTTGGTTCGAACACAACGGAATACCGGTCAACGCCGAGCGCTACCGCCAGATCGAGCAGCATCGCGCAGAGTTGCAGATCGAGATCGCCGAGAGGGTCGAGCAGAACAACCAGTACGGCGTCTATGAGATCGAGGGAACCAAGAAGAACCCGCGCCAACGTGCAGTCTTCAAGATGAAGCGCTTCGAGGCATTGCTGGAACGCCTCGATATCCTCGGAACTTGGCCGAAGACCGAGACGGGGCAGCCGCGCACCGATGACGAGGAAGTCTTCGAGCCGATGGCGAAGCTGCACCCGTATCTCGAAGACCTGCGGCAGGCGAGGAAGTCGCTCAACGACCTTGGCAGGTTCGGCTCGTACCTCGGCGGCGACGGCTTCAACCGCGCAGCGATGTGGTCGTTCGGGACTGCGACCGGACGCAACAACCCGAAGGCGAAGGCATTCCTTCTCAGCAGACCGCATTGGGTCCGCAACTTGATCACGCCACGCGAAGGCATGGCAATCGTACACGGCGACATCGTGGGGGCGGAATCGTGGCTTGCCGCTGGATTCTCAGGTGACCCAGAACTCATGCGCATCTACCAGTCCGGCGCGGATCAATACATCGAGTTCGGCGTCGTCACTGGCATGCTGCCGCCCGGCACTGTGCGCGACAAGTCCAACCCCGAGCGCGAACGCATCCGCGCCATGCACAAGACCGCGCTGCTTGCCATCAACTACGGGGTCAAAGAGAAGACGCTCGCCACGTATCTTGGTGTCCCGGAGTGGAAGGCAGGCGCGATCATAAACGCCCACAAGACAACATACGGCGTGTACTGGGACTGGGCGATCACGCGAGTAGAGGAAGCGAAGAAGCGTGGCTACATCGAGACCGATCTCGGCTGGCGTCTGGACGCCGAGCACGCGCCGTTCAATACCCTGCTCAACTTCCCACAACAGGCTGCCTGCGGCGAGGTGCTACGCGCAGCCTGCATTTTCATTTGCGACCGTGGCTGGGGACCGTACTTGGCAGCACCGCACCATGACGCACTCTACCTTCACGTGCCAATCGAACTCGCGGAAGAAGCGCGGAAGGACTTGGAAGAATGCTTCATAGAAGCTGGCGACCTTGTGATGGGCGACCCGAATTTCAAATTACGCGTCGATTCGGGTATTGAGATATGTCCACGCCATTTTGAAGACCCGGATGGTGCGGCGTTATGGAAGATTGTGTCGGAGTTTTTCGGTTGGAAGAACGCCGACACATCCTCCGAAAGGGTCAATCCAATTGAAGAAGAGGTAGCAGCATGAATAAGGAAGAATTGAAGTCAATGTTTCAAGGCAACTCGAAGCTGTCGGCTGACGCCGGATCCGAACTGCGCGAGACGATCAACGCCATCAACGGTATGGCATACAAGCTATGCGGAACAATGCTTGTCAACTGCGTGGACTGCCCCGAGCTTACGACCGCGATCCGCCGCGTGCATGAAGGCGTGTCGTGCTTCCAAGAGGCGCTCATGCAGGCGGCAACACCAGAGGTGAACGGGCAATGAGCGATCACTACGACTACGGCTATTGCGACTATCACGATACCTACCACGACGACGTGAAGCAGGCGCACAAGATGCAAGAGCCAAGACAACCGACGTCCGAAGAACTTGACGAAATCTTCTGGGAACAGCAATACACAGTGACACACACTTCCCCGACGGTTGATGCCAAAACGGCGGACGCGGAGGAACCGCCGCGGCACGGCAAGGAACGTCAGGCAGCTACGACCGGAAACGGCGGAGTTCCTGCAATCAGGAGGACGCTCTGGAACGAAAAGACGACGAGATCGCTCCTCGGAGAGGACGGCTACGCATGGTTTGTCGAGCGTGCTGGGCGTTATATCCCGAGTTGCCCATCTTGCAAGGGGTCGGGCACAGTCATGATGCCTGCTCCCATAGGGATACGGCGCCGGACATTGGTGTCGGAGTCGTGCCCGTCTTGCGCAGTACGCGTCGAGGCGTTGATTGCTTTCACCAGAACGTACTTCGAGACCGTGCCGCCAGCATATCGGCGCTTTACACTCCGAACTCTGCAGCCGCATCCACCGTCTGCAGTGCCCCTCGAAAAGCAGGCAGAAATCATAACCGTCCTAAAGGTGAACCCCGATAAGGGCTACGCCTTTTTCGGTCCTGCGGGCACTAGTAAGACGGTCTGGGCGACCGCCTTGTACTCCGAAATGCTGTACCGCCAATACGTGAGACCGCACCCTCGCTGGAATTGGTTCCCTGTGAGGCGCATCTCGACCAAGGCAATGTTAGACCAGCACAGCCACTGGTTGAAACGCAGAAGCAACTCAGAGAACCCCGCGCGGGAACCGGACATCACGTCTGAGAAGATCACCGCGGCGACGAAGGCTGGACAGACCTACCGCCTGTTCCTTGAGGATATGAACGGGAGCGGGGAGAGCCCCGAGCGCCGTGCCGCTCTCTTCGACGTGCTAAACACGCTTTCTGAAAACGGGGGGCAGCTTGTATTAACCAGCAGCCTTACTGTGGCTGAGTTCAAGCGCGAATACGGCGAAAATCTATTTTGGCGCATCGCCATGCATTGCACGGTTGTCAACCTGTTCGACGAAGCCGTCAAGAAGTGACCAATCGCGCTTCGTCAGGAGTCGAAGGCGTATTTGCCCGGCTCAATGGCGAAATCTTCCGCCCGCAGTATTGATCACTATGGACTACGGCAAAGGGGGGCGACCCCACGAAATACGGTGTGGCTGAAGGATGGGAGTGTGTGGGACCCGACTGCACGACGAAACAGCACTTTTTCCTTCGCTGCAAGGAATGCGGCGGTCAACACTCATTCATCAAGTACCAACTCGGCAAAACCCACGACTGCTGGGACTGCTGGCACGTCAACAAAATACTCTCTAAACCTCATCTATGGTCTCGGATCGCCAGCGCGATCGGTGCATTCACGCCAAAGAATGGGCGTAACGAAATCGAGGAGCTTGAGTGCCTATACGCGCTTCCCGATCCGCGCTAGGTTCCCAATTGCGCCGGCTGACCGGGCTCGACTGGGAACAACCTAGGTCCGCTGATTCCATCGCTCGGTGGGAAAGAATCGAACGTGACATCCTGCTGGAAGCCAACGCCCGGCACGACGCTGAGCACGCGCAGGACCCTTGGTTCCAGCTGGCGCGAGGTTGCTGACCGTTGCCGTGGTATTCCGAGCTAGAAAGTGGCCAGAATTAGCGGCGAAGCCTCTCTGGCGGCTCCCTGGAGCGTCCCTTCCGAGATGTTCATCGACAATCGCGAGATATTCGTCGACTTTCTAAGCCAATGGTTAGATGGGCAAAATCGAGCAGCACCAGAGGCAAGTTCTTTCGAATCAATGAGCCTTTGCCTCGATTGTCCCGAAAACTGGGGCTCGTGAGCCTCGTGGAGGATTTCGAGAAAAATGAACGCAAGACCAGAAATCAGGGACGCGCTGCTCGTCCAGAGAATGAAGCATTGGCTGCTACGCGCACGGCACGGTCCACTTGGAAACTGTCCGAAATGGAAGGCAAAAAAGAATTATTGGGCATTGATCCGGCGACACCGGGCGTTGGCTCAGCAGCACGGGCTGCAGGAGACCGATGTTTTTTGAGGGCACACGTGAACAACACAAATGACCCAGAAGTGCTCGCCATCGTGCCGCTACCCCCGTGGCAGAGAGGTTCCAATCTCACAGACGAGGAGCGCAGGCGCAGGGAGATCATGCTGACGCGACTGATGCTCGTCGCAATAGACCTCGTGCTCTCAGGCGAGCCACTCGGGCTGGAGACCGCCCGCGACTTGGTCAGAGAGATCAAGCATACGTTTCCAGAGCTTCTGGACGAGTGGAACGAGAAGTGAGTACCGCCCCTGCAAAGTCAGTAGCCCAAGAATTGTAGCCCCGCGTTGGCGTTGGCGTTCCAGATGGGATTCCAGCCGCCCGTTTGGAGCTTGCCGAAGAGTATGTCAGAAAGGCGACACGGGAGATTCAGGTGAGAAGAACACTAGGGTCGGGAATGGCTTATTTTGACTGCCGGGTTATATCGTCCCCTCTAATTCAGGGTGCTTTGCAACAACAACGTCATAGTGTTCGGCGCACAGATAGTATGGGGGCTCTTCTGGATCACCCCGCACCCATGTGACCGCAGGCTTATCGCACTGACGGTAGGCGGCAGAAGAAGAGCCAACGTTGTATTCGCAGTCACGGTTCATAAGTCTTCAACCTCGGCGATTGATGTTGTGGCGCGTTCATCGAGTGTTGGGCATTTGTGCACCCATTCGAGCCAGTTCTCACCAGCGTCATCCCCGCTTGTAGGACATTCCTCCCCGCCGTCGAGGCAGAGCCGATGGTCCTCGCTATGATCATTCGCCTGCTCAGCGGGAGCCGTCTTCCGCCATTCGTCCCAACATTTGCCTACGAGGGGAAACTCAACAGCGAGGATTTCGCTCACTTGATCGCGGGTGAGCCCCATCTCCACACGAGCCTCCTCTTCGTGCGTGGCGTAGCATTCTTCGTCGTCTATAGCGCAGCAGTGGTGCCAGAAATGGCTTTCGGTGCGCATGATCAATTCCTTGCGTATCTCTTCAGTTATCATGGTTTTCTCCATTCAGACCCCGTCGTTACTGTTTACTTAATACTGAGTCATCTCCAAGGCGGGACTGTCTTGGGAAGCAATCTAGGAGGGTTGCTCGTGATCGAATGGTTCCCGCATCACTCGAAGAGATCGGCGTTGCCAATTAAGCCCGTATGCCCATCGCAGGAGTAGACGTTTTCCTGCGGGCGTGAACTGCGTGAGGTTTGGTATAGGGCAAGAACTCATAACGGCAAACGCTTTTTAGATGGGCTTTTTCGCCCCGAGTGCTCCTGTTTGATCGCTTGGGATACGGAAGAATCTCCCATTGCAGGAACTTTTTGTCAGCAGCGTTGAGAAAAAACACATATCGGTGCTTGCTGCTACGCTCGATCATCTCCCCACGCACTTTGTCTGCGAACGGAGTCGAGGTTCCCGTATACAGCCAGTTTGAAGCCATGTACACCGTGCCTAGATGCCCCCTTGGTGCGCCCTCGGACGGCTTTGTATCAGCGTAAGAGACTAGAATCACGTTCCGATGTGTCTTCCGCAATTCTCGCAAACCCCATCCGATGAACTGGCTCTCAGAGTTGCAAGGGAGACCTTCGTCTAGCCAAAGACGATTCAGTTCGTAAACGTCGGCCGACCTGTCTTTGCCGCACACGCCTTCGCAAACCGTTCGCGAACACGGTCTGCCAATTGTCAACACTCCCTTGAGGCGTTCTTCGGCTACTATTCCCCACGCCCACGAAATCGGGCACGGTCGATGCAAGTAATGCTTTTCGATGACCGCAAGTCTTGCGAGTCTATGATCGATCTTTGTGAAGAACGCTTGCTTAATCTTCACAGGGCATCTCCGAGGTCGAGCCTGAGTTTTGCCCAGTCCTTAGCAGCCCAGAGATGGCTTTGGTCTGCGGCCTTCTTTTTGAGAAGTTCGCAGAACCCAGCTTCGAGCATTTTCTTGGCGAGGAGTTTGTAGTCGTCCATGCAGGCAATCGGTTCAGACCGATTCGCTCGCTTTTCATCAGCGGGTGTCCATAATGACGGGGCTTCAGGCTTCTGCTTCTCAGGGCGTGCTGATTTCACCCCGATTGAGATTTCGTAACGATTCATCCAGTAATAAGCACTGGATTTCGGGATGCCCAGTTCGTCCAAAATTGGACTAACGCCGTCACCCTCTTTTCGAAATCCCCTTGCTTTGAACTTGTCACGCCATTCACAGCAGACCTTGCCGAATTCCAAGTTGTATTTCTCAATCCTCTGCCATGCTGCTTTGATTTCGGCAAGTGCTTGTTGTTTCAGCGTCATCTCAGCAGCAGCACGCGGAGCCTTCCTGACTATTCCCGCTCCGTTTTGTACGGTCTGAACTGACGAGGCGTGTTTCGAGTGAACGTGCAGGGTTCTTGCCTTGCGACGGATTGCGCGATGCTCAGAAGCGGTTGACCTCCGGGCGGGGGCACGACGGGCGATTGCGATGGTAGCCATACAAATTTGATTGTGCCGGATTTGGTGGCTGGGGCAAAGGTTACGACGGTCACGAGGCGGTGCTATAAGATGTGTTATTCAAAGCGAGGAGGGAGCAATGAACCGCTTCCTCGCAGAGGGACTTCCTTGCGAAATGCAAGAACTCTGAAGACACAGGACGTCGAACAACGGTGGAACCAACACTGCTTAGCGATCAAGCGTTTCCGCCCATCGCGTATCGCCCTGTAAGACCCTTAGTGGGTTGTGCCATGACGCTGTCGAGCATTCGCATGAAGCCAACGTGCAAAGCCTCCTCCAAGCGGTCGATTTCCTCCTCGGTCATGATGTCAGTGCCAAGATTGCGGACGGAGTGGCTCATTATCTCGTTGAACGACTCCTCCTGTCCCGCATAACCCGGCAGTTTGAAACTATTCCCGATGTACGCTTGCCACTGCGCCGTGACGAAACTGATGACACGCTCTTGCCACTGCTTTTGCCCCGCCTCTGTCGTCCCAGCCGGGAGCATGGAGCGGTGGGAGGTGCAGAGGTGGTACCCTCTCTCGCTACTGCGCACCACCAGACCCGCGCACAACATTTGAAACGATCCGAAATATCTGAAATCGTGCGGCAACAGACCGAAGTCAATGATTGAACCGACCTGCTTGACCAGCATGATGCGCGGTGGATCGAAATCCTTATCGCGGTTCGCCATTTGCTTAGCCTCCTTTTTTCCTCTTCCTTTTTGATGGTTTGACCACTCTGCGAACATCTTTCTCGACAACGGTGCCCCGTTGTCCAGCGAAACAAGCTCTCTACACGGCTGTACCCCCTTGTTGCGTCGCTGGAAAGGGAATCACGGGCTGCGACGCGTTGGGATTGCTGATGTTTCCTAGTCGGATCACACCTCTCGGCGCTTGCAGCTTGCCGCGCTCGGGGTTACCGCGCACGTGCGGTTTGATCCAGATGCGCCCGTAGGTTTTCCCCAGCACAGGCTTGTGCCCAAACAACGGATGCGCGTACTTGACGTTGATGTAGTGACCCTTGACGAGATGTTCGCCGGGCGACTCGTGCGTTCCGCCGCTGCTGCCCCGATGCGTGCCCGACTTCGTTGACTTCAGGAACGGCTCGAACTTGATGATGGTCGGGTCAGATTTTCTTTTATTCGCTCCACCGCCCTTTTTCCCGCCTTTCTGCTGCTTGGGGTTGACCAGCGTCTGCGTGGGGACGTCCTCCCTATCCCAGTTCAGCAACTGGATGCACGTCCTGACCAACTCCGCGCCCTGCTTGGTCGCGTCGAGGTTTGCGTCCGAGAGCCAGCCATCAAATTCGAACGATGCGAATTCGTCGTCGTCGTTCAGCAAGATTTCGAACACGTTGGGGTTGTACTCGACCTGCACCGCACCGCGAAGTGAGTCGAACATCGCAGTCGCAACAAACCTGCGGTGCCAGAACTTGAGGTCACCGACTGGTTCGCCGTGCTCGTCAACGGCACGCACGAGGTAAGCGATGCGCTGTCGCTCGTTGAGGCGGTGTTCAAGGCTGAACGCGAACCAAGGCGGTCCCATCGGTGCCTTGCCCGCCAAGTTGACGAGGTCGTTGCGACGTTCGAGCAGTTCGGCGTTCCGCTTCGCCGCGACCGGGCTCTCACCCGCGACGAGCTTGGGGTTCAGAGCCGAGAAGACATTGTGAACGTCGTAGCGCGGGCATTTGGCATCGAGCAGCGCCAGCTGTCTCTGTAGGTTCGCAAACTCCTCATCGGTCGCCTCGCTGTGCAGCTTGCGAAGCTCCTCGCCGCGCTCCTGCATCGCTTGTATCTCGTCGATGAACATTAGTTTGTTCCCCCCTGTCCGAAATTTCCGGTGAGACCCGCGACTTGCTGTTCCTCAAGCGGTTCTCTACAACAATCTCCTACGAATTCACAGAGCAAAGCCGCCTCTGTGTGTAACCCGAACTCTTCCCAGAACTTGAAGGGGCGCGGAATGCACTCGGAATTTCGCAGGATTACCAATCCCAACAGAGACGGCGCTTCTGGACGACGCATGTCCCGAGGTTGCGCGAAGTCCAGCACTGCTGCACTTCGAATGCCCGCTCGGGTGAGAGCTACAAACAGAGCCTCATTGTCTAGGGCAGACAACATCCCTCCCCTCCCCGAATGGTCGGGCTGGATGCCCAGCTCAGCATCGCAACGCTTGAAGAGTGCCTCGAACGGTTCCTCGTCCAGAGCGAGGATGGAGTCCCACGCTTGTTCCATCGCCGCGAGTACTTCTGGTCGGCGGTACGCTTCTCTGACCTTTGTGATTGCCTGCTCTGTGTCCAGAGTTTTCATTGCCGACCCCCTTGCTCGAACGTGCCAGTCATTCCCGCTTTTCGTTGGTCGGACACAACCATCCCGTTTTCCTCGGAGGTCACCTCGTCGCGAAGCGGCTCAAGGCGAAGACCGAGAAACTTGCCGTCCCCGGCGTAGTCGAAGTCGGCGTAAACGAGGTACGCGCCGCGCCTCACTCTGCCGATGGAGTTCACGAACGGGTTGATGTTGGTCAGCTTCGCCAACACTTCGTCGGTGACTTCGAGGTCGCCAAGGTACTCTCCTACGGGGAATGACGGCTCGGCGCTCATGCCGTTTTCGGCTATCCAGCGAGTGAACTTCTCGCTGACCTGCTCTCGTGTTTCACGCGGGTACCGCATCTTTTCCGTTGTTGCCATCGTGCTTGCTCCTGTGTCGAAGAATTCCCACCACAGAACCCGTTCGACCTATTCCGTAGAGTCCGTCCGGCTTTGCGTCGTCCCCGGTTGGGCGCTTCCGAACTCCAAGTTTGGCGTCACTGCCCTTGGTATACATAGAAACTGGCATAATCGTCTGGCTGGTAAGTCACTGAGAACGGCCAAGTTGCTAGCGACAATTGTTCAACAATTTGGTTGATCTCGTGGAAAATAGGGGTAGAACTAGAACCGAGGGTACGATGAAAGACGACGCATTCGACGATCTGCGATGCCCCTTCAACTACAAAGCTGAACTCAAGCGGGTGAGGAGGGCATTAAACGCAAAGGTCGGCAGGTACATCTCAG
>Ga0182024_10015095_pt1 | contig 14848 bp, 13 predicted proteins | sample P32metaG_FD_120480 | JGI IMG/M metagenome (GOLD analysis project Ga0182024, IMG submission 120480) | Permafrost microbial communities from Stordalen Mire, Sweden - P3-2 metaG (Illumina Assembly) | ecosystem: Environmental > Terrestrial > Soil > Wetlands > Permafrost | place: Sweden: Stordalen... | reverse complement strand
GGGCCGAAGCCAATCGCCATCGATATTGCGCCGACGATCGCAGAGTGGGGCTGTTTGAGCGTGCTTCCCGCATAATGAAAAAGCAGGACCGCTAGAATGGCTATGCCGCGGAGACCATCTAGCGCGGGAACTCGCGAGCCCACTTCTCGCTGCTGCGAATCGAAAACCAACGATGATGATCTCTTCCGGCCGTGGCCATTACGTTCAAAGGGACTGTCCCGCCGACGCCCTTTGTAATCGCGCAATTCGGCTAATGAGCTTAGCACTGGCTTCGGAGCCCAGCGCCCGCGCCCCGCCTAGCCGCAAAACCGATTGAACGATCGGATGAAACGAGCGATAGTACAACTCCGGTAGAAGCCGGAGCTGACCTCCAAAGCCCATCTTATAATCGGTGACCCCCGAATAGGAATCCCTGACTTGATACCCACTTAGAATCGCATGCGCATGGTCCGGCCGAATATGCATGAAGTCGAACTGGCTGTACCCGTTCTCCTTGGCCCACTTGATCGCCTCCCAATGAAGTACGTCGTTGGGGTCGCAATCATCATGCTTCCCGGACCAGCCCACCCTCCAAAGCTGCATGGAACTGCGGCTAAGCAAGACGCAGGCGGCCGAGACCGGTTCGCCCAGCACCTCCGCAATAAGGAATTTCACGCCGCCCGTCGGTCCCAACAAACGCCACAATTTGTCAAAGTAGTCTTTCTGCGGCGGGGATGGTGCAATGCCGCGCCGTTGACATGACTGCCACATGAGCATCCGCACGGTCTCGACATCTTCGCCATTTCCGATCCTTACTTTGACTCCTTTGCGGAGACCGCGACGGATATTCTGGCGCTTGGTCATAGACATGCTCGCCAAAATCATATCCAGGTCAGGTTGCAGGTCGATCAGTAGAGTGGCCCTTCCGACTCCGGTCGGTGGAAGACTTTCGGGCTTTCGGTGGAAGTGCATGGCCTGCAACGTCGCACTGATCTCCTCTCCGTCATATGGTGGGGCAATGACGAGATAAGTCAAGCTGCGGGATCGCGCAAATCGGCACACAGCTTCAGTTGAAAGCCCCAGAGACTGTGGATCGTGACGGTTCCAGACCGGACCACGTTCGACGTAGCCGATTGTGGCGAAGGGGCCTAAGGGCCGCGTCAGGATCATCGCGCCTCCGCAAATTTTGCCGCCGCGCTTGGCCCAGACCCAAGTAGGTCTCCAACCATAGTTCCCCCGAAGCCTGCCCCAAACAGTAGTCTGCTCAGTGTGTATATCGGGACGCTCGCCCAGAAATCGATCCCAGGCTATTGCCTCAATATAGTCATCGGACATAACAAATTGGGGCGCCTCCGGGATCATCCGGCACCTCCCGACCGCCAATGTCCAAAGGTGCACCCTGCTGGCTTCAGTTGATCGATTGAAAGCTTCATACAGATCTCCCAACAACGATTTGAGCCTGGAACAAGTTCCGTGAGAATTTCGTGCATTTCGAGAGCCACACTGTTAGACCCTATGCCTGTCTGAATATTGACATTTCGGCCGATGTCCATCATACCTCGGATTTGGTCGAAAAAGTAGTGTCCTTTCGGTCAGTACTTTCTCGGTCTGCGGCCACCTGAAATCATAAAGGCAATTCCATACGAAAATGTTTCGGCCTTTACTAGGCACGCCATCTATCTCGCCGCCTCTATAGAGTTATCTCGATTAACAAATTGAGCCATTTCCGGACCCATCGGCGCCCGATCGCGAGCGCTTACAATCGAGAAGCGCCAAGGCGGATTTCGTTCGATTTGCAGCCTTCATTCAGTTCCGTTTGGAACCATTCGACGCGCTAGCGAAACCAGTTCCTGGAACGGAAGGTCCCGTGCCCGTCGAACGACGTTCGGAGTTGCGAACCCGAGCTTGGTTGCCGAAGCTTGCTGCGTTATGAGACGTCGAATTCTCCGATGTACGGACTCCCATCATACCTCGGACCACCGCATTCAAAGAAACCGCAGGAAACTCGGACGAAACCGCATACCCGTGTCGTTCCCCGGGTAGGTGGATCGTCATCAAAGGACGCCGATCGTATCGTCCCTTCGAGGCGGCTTCGTCTTCCGCAGTCCAAAGCCCTAAACGTTTCCAGATCCACGGACGCCAGGAATGATCCCCACAGACGATGAGCGTCGTCTCCGGCCATTCGGGAGTCTTCTCCAACTTGGCGAGCAATTCGCCCAGGGCTGCGTCTGCAAGAACAAGGTTGTCGAGATACGAGCCCCTGGCGGAAAACGTATGCGTCCTCCGATCGAAAATCGCGGGCGGATGCGGAATGGGTAGATGGATGAATTTGAATCGAATTGCGGATTCCTCGATTAGCGCCTTCGCACGTTCCATTGCGAGTTCGTAATGGCGTTGGCGGAGCGCTACCCACTTTCCGTTGTATTCCCGTCCATTAAATTCCCCAACCGGAAGCGCAGCATGCAACCATTGCAGCGGTATGCTTGCCATGTTGTAGGCCAAGCTGCGGTCCGGATCCATATTGGTTTCTCTAATAACAGGATCATCCTCGGGAAGCCAGTAGCACTCGTCGACCCAATCTGCCATTAAACGGCAATAGGGGTTCGCCCAACCGACGATGGCGCTTGTCCAACCCAACCGGCGCGCATCGGCAAATATCGTCTTGCCGGCGTCAAAACGTTCCCAGCGCCGCGTGTCGTCCATAAACAGGTTCAAGCTCCCAACAATGGAGCTTTTCATCTGCGAAGCGGGACGTCCGAGAAGCATGGACGGGATAGCAATGTCGGTATAATCGCCGGCCGGTTGAACGTTGCCGAATACCTTGCTCTCGCCATACAGACGGTCGAAACTTGGAAGCTCCAATCCACTCGCACGGTGATCGTAGACCTGATCGTAAGAGAGTTCGTCGAACAGAATCCAACAGATCCTCGGTCCGGCGGCGGTCCCCGGTGTAGAACGGGAGAATGACGCTTCTTCGTGGTCGGACGTAACCACCGCCATATACGCGAGTTCGGGCAGCACAAACAGAAGGGGAAAGCCCCATAAGACGGCGCTCCAGCCGACTAATCGAACCGCTCCTTCAAACCACCTACGACTCCACGATCGCAGGCAGAGTGCCAATACGATGAGAATTCCTCCCAGAGCCGCCCACGTTGGGTAGGAATAATCCAACCAATCGCGAGAATAGAGATAGACTCCAGCGTGCAATTCGAGCGTCAAAATGCCCGCCAGCGGGACCGACCAGAGAGCGTTGCTGCGCTCTACGCGATCGATCAAGCCCCACACCAACGAAGCCACGAAACTAATGACGATCAGATCGATCAACACTCCGAGAAAGATCGACGTCAGAGGGAAGCGGTGGAAGTATACGATTAGGTGTGAGGGCCCGAGGCCCTCTTTTACGTATCGAAGGGTCAACAGCAGTCCGCACCCCCCACCCTTGAGCAGAGTGCGGCCGTTCATATGACTCGGAGCAGATGCAGAGAACGACCGTTCTCGAGGACCGCACGCCGAACCGGAACAAAGTAGCGGCCAAAGGCCGCGAGAAATGCGGCTTCCGTCAACTCGCTATACAACGAGTCGCGCCCTCCGCTTAGGGAGCGGAATTTCCCATCCTCGGGACCGACCCACTCTACGAGGAGCCAGCTTCGCGTCAGCTCTCGTGTCAGTTTTGCCACCAGTTCCAGAGGAATCTGATCGTGAACTAAAACATGGTGAAGGACTGCGAGCATCATCACCATGTCGAATCGGCCGCGGGAACGATCCAACAAAGACATTGTCTCTCCGTTGTTCCAACCAGTCGCTGGCGTCGGCCGAGCAAAGTCTGCGACTAACGGCAACACATCGGCCCCCTCGGCACGAGCGTCCAGCCAAGCCCGTTCAGTCGCCTCTACGTCGGCGTCCCAAGCCACCACCCGCGCCCCGCTCGCTGCGGCGATTCTGGAGAAAACCCCAACATTGGCTCCGATGTCCAGCACATGCCGCGGCCCGGCTAGCGATAAACACTCTTGCACAAACGTTATTTTCCGGTCCTTGTCGCCAGCGGAATAGTGTGCGGCGGTTTCCTCATACGTGCTCCATCGAGATTTTCGATGGCGACGAGTCAACTTTCGGAGTGAGCGCCGCAAAGAGCGAACCGAGTGTCCGAGAACATCCTGGGCAAGGTACGGCGGACGTCGCATGCTCTTGTGTTGGCTCCCCGTACCTTGCCCTCCGATCAAAACGGGCAGCGTGACGAGGAGCCGCAACGGCGAACCCATCCGCTGAATCATGCCTAGTTCGGCAAATAAGTCATCTGGCTCGTACCCATCTCGCCGGCTGATCATTGCCGACAACGGCCAGCCCAGGCTTCGGTTCGCGGCCAGGGGCAGAAGAAACGTTCGGACGAATTGGCTATAAGCAATCCACAGCGCCTCCTCCGGGTCGCGTCGCTGGATTGAAAGTATATCGACAAAGACCGGACGCGTACCCTCCAGGAGCACGTTCGACGGTGTTGCATCCTTCAGAATCCAGCCGGCCTCAATCAAATCTTGGCAGAGATCGAGTGTGAGGTCAGCCGCCGCGGCAAGCTGCGATGGCGTCCACTCCCATGGATAAGATGGAAAAAATACCCGGGGGTGCCCGAGCAGCAAATGCGCGCCTTGCTTCCCTTCTTCGAGAACCTCGGTATCGATCAGGTCACCCCGCGAACCCAACTTGTCGGCAATCGGTGAACGCAGAAATGCCAATGTTTCTGCGGAGTACGCGGGCTTCACACTACGAAGCGCAATCTCTTCTTTCACTTCTAAAGATCCGGAAGGGTCGCGGAACGAATACGGGGTCGACATGTGACCTTAACTTTAGGTGTCGCTCTTGCCCGTGAGTTGTAACGTTTTGCGTTCAACGTTCCCGGACTCCGAAGGGCGTGCCTCGACCGGAGACAGTTTGTCGGTCCTACGCGTTATCAATTTCTTCAACCTGTGGCGTAAGAAGAAGAATCCCCCCGCGACTGAGGCGCCCAGCATTTGCAATGTCAACAGGCCGGACCCTGGGTCGACGTAAGCCTCCGCCGAGCGTTCGGTCATGAGAAACAGTCCTATCAGTTGTCCAATTGCTAGAAGTGCTAACAGATTGTACTTTTGCTTCATACTGGAGTTAAGCTGTAGCAATTGACCCGCCACGACGCGCGTTTATTCCGAGGGGTTTAAAAGCCATCAAATGTAAATATTTCAATAGGATGAAGACCGACAACAAAGCTACGCCTAGAATTACCGTCTTGAGCGATTGCGCCCCGGGCAACTCTTTCGAACATTCTCCCGAATAAAGGCGAATACCCGATCGAATTCAGCGCTAGCGTCAGTCCTGCTGTGAGGTGGTCCGCGACGAGCGCTGACCGGCCGCGCAGTTCTTGGCTGCGGCCGCGCACAGCCGACCCTTCGAGCCAAATTGCCTAACGCCAACCTCGCGTTGGCTCCCCACAAAAACCTATCCCGTAAATTTTCGGCTTTGCCCAGCGCGGTAAAGAGAGGTTCGTCTACTATTTGGCTGCATTCTCGTAACTTTGAATGAAATCGCCCAGAGTCACCGGAAACGGCGCGTCTTCGTTGGTCGTAAACGGATCGACGTCTAGGAGATCCTCAAGCCGGGCGACGACGACCGCAAGGCACAGCGAATCGAGGCCGGATTCCAAAAGTTTCAAGTCGTCATCCAGTGGCGCCAGATTCTTGTTATGCTCCTCTGCGACCTGCTTGAATTGATTTATGACTTCAGCCCTGACAGACATCTACAATTATCCTTTTTGTTCTCATAATCTGGCAAAAGGCCGATTCCGTGGGGAGCCCATGTTGGGAATCGACGCATCACTTCGCTGTAAATCCTGAACCCGCAATCCGGGGATAGCGCGCCGCTCGAACTCCGTACCTCTTGAGAAAGGCCGACACTTCGTCGCCAAGATCGTTCGAATCCCGACTTTGCTCTTTGCTGGCAATGTCGATCCACATAACATCTCGCGAACGCAGAGAATCCCTAAGGTCGCCGGGTATTCCAGAAAGACTAAGGACCACGTCGAGACGAGTGCCCAGCGAGCTTTTCACAGCTTCTCGTACGTCCCCGTCCGTAGGAAGCATCCGCCACGACTTTTTTGAACCCAGCCATCGGCGTGCGGGTTTCCGGATCTCGTAACACTCGCCGTCCTTGTCGCAGACCAAACCGGAACCCACCAGGAATTGAATCATTTCCGACACGATGCCTCGGAACATCGCCACCTTCTCTTCATTGGAAAGCTTTTTCGGAAAAACAGGCGCCTTGCCAACAATTCTTGCCGGAAAGCCTACTGCCAACGAATCGGGAGGCAGCGTCCCCGAAACCACCGAATTTGCCCCCACCATCGCGCCGTCACCGATTGTAGTCCCCGGCAGTACAAACGTCCTCCACCCCAAGCCTACCCGGCTCCCAATTTCAACGGGCGCGAATACTGCCGCGTATCCTTCAAACTGGCTCTGAAACGACGAATGACCGAATATCAACGAGTGGCCGCCGATTCCCGAATCGTCGCCAATCACAACTGAGCGCGCAGGATTGATAAACGTGAGCTGCATGATCAGACAGTTCCGGCCGACTACGAAGCGGGAGTCCGGGGACTGCAGTCCGCCCACGAATACCTGCTCGTTGATCTTTGTATCCTCGCCGATTTCGATGTAGGGTGTGTCCAAAAACGTCATCGAACCGATCTGGACATGCGATCCCAGGCAGATTTCCTTTCCTCGAATGATGGTGAGGAATCCGATTGATGTGTGATCTCCTATTTCCACTCGGTCCCCACAAATCACGGAGCCGAGGCCGATCGAGACACCCCGGCCAATACGATAGCCCTTCAGCCTGTATAGAAGGATTTTGATGAACCCAGGCCACAGACCGTACAGCAGCATCGAGCGAATAGGTACACGCGGCTTTTCTGTCAGCATCTGAGAGGTTCTCGATTGATTAGGCGAAGGGCGCTACTTGACCGGCCGCTCCGACCCGCAGGTCCCGTAGCAAACCAGAACCCCGGCAGTTCCCAAAAGGCCGAGTCCGACGGCCGGCGCCAACCGGGCCGAGCACAGCTCTTGAGCAACGCCTGAACTTCTCTTGCGATGCAAATGCGCGCGCAGCCTAACACGCTTGAGCGAATACCATCTTTTCGCCGACCGGATCGACGATGCGTTGGATCAGTTTGCGAAGCAGTGTAACTCCTTCAAACAGATCCGTAATCGATTCAGGCGGGCGGAGCGCCATCTCCGCTTCGAGCGCATTAAAGAGTTCCTGAGTGTGGGTGACATCGCAGACACCGTGCACATCCGTATACTCAAACTCGCCCGAGCCCTGCATCGCGGCAAGCTCGGCCAGGTATACCATGAATCCTTGAATGAATCCTTCGAAGAATGCCATCATGGTTACAATTCGGCAGCCGGAGAGTCGGCCCAGAAAAAGACGGACATTGGTTAAATCGGTATCAATCGCGAGGGCATCTGCGTCCGTTGGGGCGGCGTGCGCGGAAAGCGTGAATGTCCGGAGCATTCTCGGATGCGAATCGCGTACTTCTTCCATGAGATTCTCAAGGATCTTCGATCGAGCCTCTTCCGATCGGACCGACAGATAGGCGCCGGTCATCCAATAGATGAAATTCCCTTCCAGGACGGCTGTGTAGCGTGCGATGATCCCGCGCCGCTGCTCAGGGGATAGTTGTTTTGGATCGGGCAACGATGCCAGCAGATCCTCGATGGCACGGCGGATGTCTTGTTGAATTGTCATCCCGAGCGCGAGGTTCGGGGTTGTAGTTGTGGTAGTGGTTAACGACGCTGTAATCATGGGTTTACCCTCTCGTATTTTTTCGTCACGCTATAGTTTTGGTTCGCCTGCCCGCTCAGAATCATGATTGGGGAGGGTAAGCTACCGCTCTCAGTCACAGTGGAGCGGAGCGTCTCCGCTCCGTGAAAAACAGTTCCCCAGGTCAATCGACACTGCAGTTCGCCTACCACACGCTATCCTATTGAATAAACGTTAGTTACGGTGCCATAGATTACAACCGCTTGGCGAGGCGGGAAAAAAATGGGGAAACGGGGATCAAAATGGGGATGATTCGCGAAGCTGGAGCGCGAAGCGGGCGTGCCGAAAAGGGAGTGCTGGCGAGCCCTTAACGGTAGTCGTGTAGGGGGTAGCGAAGTAATTGAGAGGGTTCAGGTAAGCACAGTACTCCACTTGGGCAGCGATATTGTTCGGCGACGGTCCTAACGGAATCGTAGTTACCCGCGGTAGACTTGGGCAAGTCCTCTTCAATTCCTTCTATGCAGACATCACCATAGTGTGGGGCACGCCCATACCCGGCTCCCCAGAAACAGGAACTGGGCGGGGGAGAGGGCCAACCGCATTCCCTGCAAAACTTCTCAACGAACCGCCTAGCGAACAGAATCGTTTTCGCCGTCAGCTGGGAGGGTCACCAAATCGATAGACCAGGGACCGCCACTTCCACCGCGTTCGTCTCTGATTTCACGATGTAAATGTCGTAGAACCCCTTATTCAGCCCGGGCTACAATTTCCTTGGGGTCCGTAAGCGTGAGACTCGATCTCATAAGACAACTGCCCATCTTTTAGCCGGGCATAGGCCACACGAGCACGCTCTTTGCCAGGTCCTTCTATGATCCATCCTTCTCCGCGACGGAAGAGCCGCATTTCAGCTCGCTGTCTCCACCAATCGTTCACCTCACGCGGAAGCGCCAACCAAGTCCGACCCTCCCGCCCTAACGCGGCCAGGTGGCTCAGCAGTTCCGTATAAACTTTTTGCGCCCCCGCGGACAATAGATAATCGGGATGCACGATAAAACTGATCAGCCCGTGTTCCGCCGAAACAAGCTCGATTTCGCGGCGCCACAAGTCGCAAGTATATTCGCGCAAGACATTGATGAGAGCAAAGTCTTGAGTGGTTGTAAGCGGTAGCTCAAGAATATTTCCGATAAAGTACGGCATTACAGTGCAGCAACCACCCCGCTGCGGTTCCATGTGAGCGACAGCGGGAATAGACATGTCATATGAGACGTCGAGAGCATGATACCAATCCGGATGCCGGTACATAGAACCCGCGCGAAACCCTAGAGCTCCAAACTCTCGAGCATAGCGATTGATCTTCTTGGCGCCCTTGTAAAATGTCTCCTCGTCTTGAAAGAGAGAGCCGTCATGGCTAACATCATGGATGTTGATTTCAAACCCTCGACCGCGTATTCCGTCCAGAAACGTGGCGGGGACTGGATAGCGCTTCTCGGGAACGACCTGAAAACTGGCCTTAATGCCGTACGCGTCGTTCAAGTCCATCAGTTTTGTACAAAAGTCCCGGCCTCCGACTTCCTCTATGTCATGCGTCATAATTGCACAACTTGGAAGCCCTTCCGGCCAGAACCAAATAAAGGGAATACCTTCTGGTTCGTTCTGTAACAGTAGCCGTAGCACGCCCTGTAAAATCCGGTCTACCGAACAATCGACGGGCCAGGACGGAAAGGGGATTCTGTCCCAGCCGGCGTAGTACATCCGCTGGATGCTATGGCGTAAAAAGGCGGGCAGCAGAGAGCGCACGTGGTAGTACGAGCCACGGAGGGCTTTCTTCGGGAGACTTCTCAGGCCGTTTCGATTCGCTAAGTATCGCTCTAGACGTAAGTTATCAACGACTTCATCAGGGTCAAATGGCAGACTTAAGGATTGCCCCACGGAGCGGAGATTCGGCCGGACGTCGTTCACTCCATTGCTACTGGTCCACAAGGAAGAACCGCTTGATATATGGCCGTAGCCTGTGGCGCCCGAGCCGAACCGGAAAAAACTAGGCTCTACAGAGAGCTCAGGTTCGACTCGCACTTTCACTACTTCGTCCGGACACCTAAAATAATCTATGATGGAGCTACTCACTGTGTCTGTTTCTCATTATTGCGCCTGTCCGTGCTACACTAAATCATCTGTGGCCGAAAGATAGTATTTCTTACCGGCAGATTCTTCGGGAAACTCCGGCCGGCCCACCGGGGAGATGCACGGTAGATCGGGCTCTAAACTTAACAGGCCGCGGAATAACTCTCTCGTCATCCGAAATGGCGCTTAGTAAGTCCTGAAGTTGTTGATTCTGCGATCGGGGAAACAGGCGCCGATGGCCGATTTTTCGACGGAAAAAAGGCGTTTTTCCCGCAGCCTGCTGGAACCCCGGGGTTCGGAGCGCCGAGATTCAGATCCGCCTTGGCCACGCTTCCAAGTCGGTGACAATTCTGTGCTGCGCGCAGCCTACGGGTCGCCTCAGTCCTAGTCGGGCTGGTCGTTTATATTCGTCGTCCGCCGGGAGATCGTATCCATGACCGGGAATCGCTTAGAAACCCGCTTACTAAAGGCCTTCTCGTATGCTGCGAGAAGATGGGGAACCGAGTATTCCCACGCCAACTCCTCGGCGATTCTATTCTTGCCAAGCTGGCCCATTCTGCGCCTCGCGTCGGGATTATCGAGTAGCCAGAGAATTTTTGCGGCAAAGTCTGCGATTTGGTTATTGTTGTCCGCGTACAGAGACGACTCCTGAGCGCTGAGCCTTCCTTCTTTCATGTCAAATTGAACGATAGGCTTACCCAAAGCCATGTATTCCATGATTTTAATCATTGTGGAAATGTCGTTCATCCGGCACGGCCTGTCGGGATTTACGCAGACATCGGCCGTCGAAAGGATCTCCAGGAGTTGGCTGTCCGGGACTCGACCGGTGAAATTTACCATATTACTGAGACCGTTCTTCAAGACCAATTCCCTAAGGGTCCCCAGGGCCGGCCCTCCACCGACGCATGTGAAATGAACATCTGTGCGTCCCAGGCTCTTGATGTGCAGCGCCACATCCAACAGAATGTCAAGCCCGTCCTGGGTATCCATGTTTCCGACGTAACCCACCAGGTAACGCTTTCCATAGCTGAGGTCTTGGCGGGGAGCGACGGCTTTGAAGGTATCCAAGTTCGGGCCGTTACGCACAATAAAGACGTCGTCCTGATGAATACCGCCCCTGTTAAGCGCCAAATCGCGATAGCTGGAATTGGTTGCTATTACCACGTCGCTGAAGCGATAGGTGAGTCTCTCAAGCCACAATTGAACTTTGAACAGCAATCCTTCGCGTCCATATTTGGCGAGATACAAGTCCGGAGTAGAATCATGATGGTCGAAAATATATTTGACGCCGAAAAGCTTGAATGGGAGAGCGACCAGAAAAATGTCATCGGGCGGATTACAGCCTTGAATCACCTGGAATCCGCCCCTAAGGTATATCCACCATGCATAGAGCGACTGCCAGACGATCGCAGAGAGATATTCCGAAAGGTAGCCGAGGAGGCCGCTTCTCTCCTTTGGCGTCGGGTATCGGTAGATATGCACGCCCTGCAGATCTTCGTGGCGCCGTCCGTAACGGCTATCGTACGGGCACAACACGGTGACATCATAGCCGTTTGTTTGTAGGGAACAGGCCTCATTCCAAACTCGAGGATCGAAGGGAACCGATGAGTTCTCTTCGATAATCAGAACCTTTCGAGTCTTGCTCATAGGAGTCTATAGAGTCCAGCCAGGGCGCAAAACATTGTCGCCTGCCCCCAATGCAGGGTTGGCGTCTTGTTTGTCAGCCAGGACGAATATCGGCGGTAGTAGAAATAGCCGGTCCGATCCTGCATGTGCGCAATGGTCCATGCGGCTACTTTAGCGGCGAGGAGCAGACTCTCGGGGTCCCGATCGTGGAAGAAGACGAGCGTATCGATCGCTTGGGAACAGCACTGGATATCTAGCGGGAGAGTCTTACAGTCATAGTACCTTGGAGTGCCATCCGGCAGGAAGAAGGTCTTCTTCCAGTAGTAGTAGCCGTTCATAAGACGTTGATCGAACTGGTCATCGCCGGTGCTCTGGGCGTAGTATTTGAAGCAGTCCAAAACGTATCCGGTATGAAAATTGTCAACCCAATGCAGATTCGGGGCTTCACCGTAGTACCAGGAGGAGTCCTCTCTTTGAAAGTTCGCCGTGTAGCGAATCGCCTTTTCGGCTAGAGACCGATACGATTCATTGCGGTTGTAGGAGTACGTACGAGCCAGGAGGCTGGCCCCCAGGGTGTTGGCGTTGTGGACTTTGCTTTTTGAGTTCGGAAAGTAGCGGATGCAGACGGAGTCCCCGTCAGGGAGTGCACCCAGATCGTGTACGATATGCTCACACGAACTGACTGCGACATCCAGAAAACGGTTCTCATGGAAATGGTCGTAGGCGTCCAGAAAAGCGTGGCCGATAAGCGAGGTCCAGACAACGCTAGGTAGCCCCTTAGGAGCGAAACCAGTGCGCGATTGGTAGTCGAAATGGTTTCCCCAGCAAGCGCCACTATAGCCGGGCGAGCGATTCTCGATCAGCCACTCCAGGGCAAATTCGGCCTTGTGCCGCCACACTTCATCGCCGGTGGCGCCGTGAAGGCGCATAAAACCTCTCGCAAGAAACCCCATGCCTTTGGTGGAGCGGCTCTTGGGAATTCCCAAAAGAGGACGCAGGTTGACGGGAAACCTCCGGACGCCCTGCTGGAGAGCGATGTTCAAAAACTTATTATTGAATGTGAAGGGGCGTATGAGCCGTGCGCTTAGGCCATCAAAAGTATCGTAGCCGCGATAATCGTTCTTCTCCAGCCACTCAGAGAGGCGGCCGAGGGATTCGTACGCCCGTGTCTTGACAACGCTGTTTGAGATGGTGGTTTCCCCATTACCAGCATATACCATCATATTTTCCCGCCTCACTCCTTTTGTTGGTTACTCGAACAAAGTCCACGAGGACCTGGTCGTCGCGCAGGCGTCCGGGGACTTGGTGAAAGTCCGGATCGTTGTTGGCGACGACGACGGTCTGAGCATGGGTCAAAACATCGTCCACCGTTTGCATCATGAGCCGGGACACGTGCGGAATGCGGTTCAGGATGAAATCCCGATTCGCGCCGACCAAGCTTGCCAGCCTGACATTTTTGTCATAGATTCGAAGGTCATACCCCTTCCCGATGAGACGCTCGATCAATTCGATTACAGGACTTTCCCGGAGGTCGTCGGTTCCCGCCTTGAAACTGAATCCCAGGATACCTACACGCTTGAACCCCTTCTCGGTAATGATTTGCAGTCCTCTGGCAACTTGCATCTCATTGCTGGGCAGAATGGAGGTGAGAATCGGCAACTGCAGATCGTGCGCTTTAGCCCGATAATTGAATGCGCGGAGATCCTTTGGAAGGCACGAGCCGCCGAAAGCATAGCCCGGCAAGAGGTAAGAGCAGGAGATGTTCAGCTTCTGGTCCTGACAGAAAATCTTCATCACTTCATGTGAATCGATGCCGAACGCCTTGGACACGTTGCCGATCTCATTGGCAAATCCGATTTTGAGCGCGTGCCAGATATTGTCGACGTACTTGACCATCTCCGACGTTTTCAGGTCGGTCCTAATTAGCGGCGCCGGGAGTTTCTCGTAAAGGGCCGCCAGGGTGTCGGCGCTGGATTTATCCAACTCCCCGATCACAGTCTTGGGAGGGCAGTAAAAGTCTTTAACGGACGAACCTTCCCGCAAGAACTCGGGGTTGTAGCAAATGCCGAAGTCCCTTCCCGAGGACTTCCCCGAAAACTCCTCCAGGACCGGAATTACGATATTCTCCATAGTGCCTGGCAGGATGGTGCTACGGATGACGACTATATGGCGCGCGGCCTTATGTTTGAGCGCGTCTCCGATTTCTTCGCACGCTCTCCTGATATAGGCCAAGTCCAGGTTTCCATTCGATTGGCTCGGAGTGCCGACGCAGACGAAGGAAAGTTCCGTTTCGTTTATAGCAGTGAAAGCGTCAGTGGTGGCGCGAAGGCGCCCCCCCGCAGTTGCCGATGCAATGATCTCTCCTATTTCGGCCTCGATGATGGGGGTTTGACCTCTATTGATCAGGTCGACCTTCGCCGGGAGCGGATCCACCCCCACAACTTCGTGACCGCAATTAGCCAAGCATCCCGCCGACACAGCGCCAACGTACCCTAACCCAAAAATGCTAATCTTCACTCCATCTCCCTTTCGTTTAACCACGATTTTGTATCAAGGACCGATTTCGAAGCGTACATTAGCCCGCTAAATGCCGGCAGACAGTTGATGCTGCGGCTAGAGATTGAGCGTCCACCCTGCACACGCAATAATACGGCGATGAAATTCGAAACGTCCTTCTTGTGTCCGATCGTCGCGATTCGGTAGCCGACAGGCCGCCGTCTTGCGGGTCATTCTCGCCGCAGGTAACCGGCCATTGGAACGGTGCATCGGGATTTCTCAATCTTTTGCCTGCCGCCCATGCGATGTGCACATTCTCCCGCCGCCTTCATCGACCGCTTTGGCGAAGGGCGCAGTGTAGGCGCCTCCATCCAATCGATCGCTTGCTCCGAAGATCGAATCCGTCACGCTCGCGCTATAGCTCGACCGCCGGCAGGCCGGTGCTTAGTCTGTGAATACAGATCATCGGCCGGTTTTGGTACAAAGTAGGTCGATCCCGGACCTAAGGTTCTTGACGTATACGCAACCTAAACTTTGAAATCCCGGCTCCTATGAACCACATCTAAAGGGTCGTTGTCCCGTCGCAGGATTCAGCCCCAAAGCCGAAAACTCAGCCGAATATCCAATATTTTGTCTCTTAGGGAGGCGGGACTCGGTAGTCATTACTCTCAAACCAACCTGCCAGCCGACCGATCGACTCGTATAAACCTCAGCTTTTTGTCCCCGCCATGCCATCCGACGGCAGGCGCCTTACCAGAAAATATCTTCATAGTTGCCTTTGTCGCTTCTATGATCGATGATTCGCACAAGATCTGCAGGGACTTGATCTGGACGGAGGCTGTGC
>Ga0182024_10015093_pt1 | contig 14849 bp, 11 predicted proteins | sample P32metaG_FD_120480 | JGI IMG/M metagenome (GOLD analysis project Ga0182024, IMG submission 120480) | Permafrost microbial communities from Stordalen Mire, Sweden - P3-2 metaG (Illumina Assembly) | ecosystem: Environmental > Terrestrial > Soil > Wetlands > Permafrost | place: Sweden: Stordalen... | reverse complement strand
GCGCGCTGGGTTGCGCGCTGGGTTGCGCGCTGCGCCGCGGCAGCTCGCGTTGCAATCCGGTGGTCGACGTGCGGGGCGAAGTCGGCGCGTTGCCGCGCGGCGCGCAATCCCGGGTCATCGAGGAGCCCGGTGAAGCGCGGGTAGGCGTCTGCGACGACATAAGCGCGCTGGAAGACGTAGCTGAACGTCATGAGATCGCATCCGACGACGGTCGAGCCGCGAGACTTGAGAAATGCGCCTACGGCGGCGGTGCCTGCAAAAGCATCGAGCGAGTGTGCCCCAGGCGGGACGCCGAGGCGGTCCAGCGCGCCGGCGATAAAGGGCAGCAGCTTGGTCTTGTTGCCGATGTAGCGCATGAACGAGAGGCGATCAGAGGCCGAACCGCCGGAAACAAATGTTTATGTTCCACGTGGAACATCACAGACGGCGGGGCAGGGCAGGGGAGCAGAATCGAACATAGCGGAAAGGCGCCCGGCGGCGAATTCCGGCGCTATATTCACGCGCCGTGACCCATGTCCTTGCGATCGCCAACCAGAAAGGCGGAGTCGGGAAAACAACGACTGCCGTGAACCTCGCGGCCAGCCTCGCGGCCGCTGAACAGCGGACGCTCCTGATCGATGGCGATCCACAGGGGAACGCGACGAGCGGCATTGGGATCGCGCGGGAGACACTAGGGGCGACGGTGTACGACCTGCTGACCGGCGACGCCACCGCGACCGATGCCCGGCACCGCAGCGTGCAGTTCACCCATCTCGACGTGATTCCGGCCACTCCGGATCTCGCGGGGGCGGAGGTCGAGTTGATCTCGCGCCATCGCCGGGACCAGGCGATGCGAGATGCGCTCGCCCCGATCGCGCCGGAATACGATTACGTGCTGATCGACTGCCCGCCATCCCTCGGGCTGATCACGATCAATATGCTCGCCGCGGCCGACGCGCTGTTGATTCCGGTCCAATGCGAGTACTACGCGCTGGAGGGGCTCTCGCAGCTGCTCAACACTGTCCACCTGGTCCAGCAAAGCGTGAACGAGCTGCTCTCGATCGATGGCGTGCTATTGACCATGTTCGACGGGCGCCTCAATCTGTCGCGCCAGGTCGCCGCCGACGCCCGGGAGTATTTCGGCCCGAAGGTCTATTCCAACGTGATCCCGAGGAACGTACGGCTGGCGGAGGCACCGAGCTTCGGCAAGCCGATCATTCTGTACGACGTGACGTCGGCCGGGGCGGTGGCATACATGGCGGTCGCCCGTGAGATGCTCGAGCGTCACCAGTCGGCGGTCACCGCGGCGCAGCGGCGGGCGAGTGCAGGCGGGCGGGGCGCGCCGGCGGGACGGGAGCGCACTGCCGCCGCGGATGCTCGCGGCCGCGAAGAGCGAGCTGGCGGTCTGGAGCGTCCGGCGGAACGCTGAGCTGTTGATTCGCCCGGTGACGACGCGTTGCCGGACATCGTCCCGTGAGAGCGATGACTCTCTGATCGCAGGGCAGGGAAGCAAGGGGTGAAGCAAGGGGTGAGGAGTGAGAGTCGCGCCGCACCGGGCCACCGTTTCGAGGGAGATGTTCCACGTGAAACATTCGATCGGGACGGTGCGGTAATGCCCTCGGAAACGCCGCGGCGGCTGGGCAAGGGACTGGGTGCGCTACTCGCACCGCCGAGTCCGGCGGAGATCGAGGCGCGGACCAGGATCGGAGGTCACGCCCCGGACGCGATCGTCGAACGGCTCCCGGTCGCCCAGATCCGCCCCAATACGTTCCAACCGCGGAAAGAGTTCGCCCCGGCTGAACTCGCGGATCTGGCCAATAGCCTCAGGTCGTCGGGGCTACTGCAGCCCATCACCGTGCGCCCTGTCCGGCGCACGGTGGGCGACATACTGGGTGGCATCCGGTTCGAGATACTCGCCGGAGAACGCCGGTATCGCGCGGCGGTCAGTCTTGGATGGACCGAGATTCCAGCGATCGTACGAGAGGCCGACGACCGCACGGCGCTGACGCTGGCTTTGGTGGAGAATCTCGAGCGGGCTGATCTAAATCCAATTGATGAGGCTGAAGGCTACGCGCGACTGGTTCACGAGTTCTCACTGACCCAGCAGCAGGTCGCGGAGGCGGTCGGGAAGGACCGGTCCACCGTCGCCAACATCCTGCGACTGCTCAACTTACCGGCGCCGGTTCGCGCGATGTTGCGCGACGGCCAACTCTCCCTGGGACACGCCCGGGCGTTGCTGGCCCTTAGCTCGGAGCGCGAGATCATATCCGCCGCACAGGCCACAGTCGCCCGCGGTCTGACAGTTCGTGACGTCGAGGACATCGGAAGGGAGAAAAATGGCGCTTCTAAGCGCCATAAACGAGCCATTAAGCCGTCACTCAAGCTGAAAACACACGTTCGTGAGATCCAGGACCGGCTGAGAAGGCACCTCCAGACTGACGTCAACCTCACGGTCTCCGATAAGGACCGAGGCCAGATCACCATCGTCTTCTACTCCAACGACGATCTCGAACGCCTCCTCGATCTCATCGTCGGCCGGTCGGGAGACACCTTGTGACGCCGGATTCGTCCGGCCCCACGTCCACGACCGAAGCGCCGCGGTACCAGGCCGGCGGGATGCCCTCCGCAGCGGCGCGAGCCGTCACGCCACATCCGGGCCCCGGTGCCGCACGAGGTGGAGGATACGGCAACATCTACACGCCGCACGCCGGGTCGATGATCATCCAGGTGCAGCGTGAGAGCGGACTCCAGAGCCGAACGATCGTGCTCTCCGCCCGGCAAATCCGCATCCTGCGATTCATCATGTCACGCACCGGAAAACTCATCGCCGCCGGCATCGCTGCGATCGTCGTGCTCCTGGTCGTGGAGGCCGCACGGATCCCGGTGCTCACGGGCCGGATCGCCCGCATGGAGCACACTACGCAGCGCCTCGATACACTCGAGCACTCGCTGTCCGAGCTACAGAAGCGATACGACCAGGTCCGGACGATGATGGGCAGCGACGCACCGGCTGATGGCGAACACGCGGCGAGTGCAGCTCCGGGATTCGCGCCCGCGCCCGCCATCCAGACCCGCGCCCTCGGAGACGCCTACACACGCACCGCCGCACACACCGCTTCGCGGGCCGCCACGGCAACCGCCACGGCAACAGACGCGCCGGCCGATGCAGGCACAGCCTCGAACGACGCGGCAGGCACCGATGCATCAACAGATTCGGGAGCGGCCGCGACGGCCGCCGCACCGCTGCGCCACGGCCGTGCGCACAGTGGCGCGGCGGCCGCCACACCGCAGTCCGTCATCGTGCCACCACCGCCCGACTCCGGCACGCCACCCAGCCCGCAGGCAGAGCCCCAGTAGGTATCCGGTGCGGCGGCGAAGCCGCCAGGCGCAGGCTTGGTCTTTCGCTAGATTTTCCGCTGCGTCGCTCGGGACGGGGCGCGTGCCCTGGCGGGCGGACGGATCGTCACAGAAACGTCCAGGTGCCGCACGTGCGAGCGTAGCACGCAGCGCAGCGCGCAACAACGCCAAGCGCCAACTGCCCTCGTCGCGCGGTCACAGAGCACCGACTCACCTCTCACGACTGCATCCATGGCCATGTTTACGAAGGACGCACCCGACAAGCCGGACTTGAAGCCGGGCGTACCGGCCGAAGCCGCACTCTCGATTATCGCATTCGGGATGAAGGTCCAAGGGGACATCGACACGAACGGCGTGATCAAGATCGAAGGCAGTGTCGAGGGCACCATCCGCGGCGCCCGGCAGGTGCTCGTCGGCCGCCAGGGCGAGGTCAAAGGCGATGTGAGTGCGCGCGAAGTCGTCGTCGGCGGCCGTATCGACGGGACGGTCACCGCGTCCGAGCGTGTCGAGATTCAGGGCACCTCCGCAGTGAGCGGCGACATCTATACCAAATCGATCGTCGTACTCGAAGGCGGCCGAATCAACGGCGCCGTACGTATGGATGAGACGGGCCGATCGATCGGCTCAGCGCCCAAGCCCGAACAGAAACCAATGCCGGTCGCGGTGGTGAGGTAGCACGCAGTAACTGCCGCTCGCACGCCATCCGTGTGCCCATGCGTGTGCTCATGCGTGTGCCCATGCGTGTCTCGTCGCTTCTCCACATCGCGCTGTGCATAAGTCTCTGTGCGTGTGGGCAACTGCGTGACACGCACCCGCGCCGAGCGGGGCGGGACCGCACGGCAGGCAAAGCCCAGAGCGCATTCAAAGTCGCCCTGCTGACGCCCGGCCCGATCTCCGACCAGGCCTGGAACGCCGCCGCGTATCGCGGCCTCCTTCGAATTCGTGACAGCCTCGGCGCTCAGATCAGCAACGTCGAGACGAAGACACCGGCCGAGTTCGACGAGAACTTCCGCCAGTACGGGGCGCAGGGATACAACCTCGTCATCGCCAACGGATTCGAATATCAGGACGCGGTACAGCGTGTCGCCCCGGACTATCCGCAAACGATGTACGTGACGACGTCCGGCGATCGCACGGGGCAGAACTGGGCTGGGATCGATTTTCGTTTCGAGGAAGGCGCGTATCTGGCCGGCATCATCGCCGCCAGTGTCACGAAGAGTGGCGTGATCGGCACGATCGGCGGCACTGAGCTGCCGCCGGTCAAACGTGGCTTCGCCGGCTTCGCCGCGGGCGCACATGCCGTGAATCCGCGGATCCGGATTCTGTCGTCGTACGTCGGGAATTGGGATGACGCCAGCGCCGCCAAGGAGCAGGCGCTCGCGCAGATCACGCAGGGCGCCGACGTCATTTTCCAGAATGCCGACGCCGCGGGGCTCGGCGTGTTCCAGGCGGCGAAAGACTCGAAAGACGTGTGGGTGATCGGATCGAACTCAGATCAGAACGGCGTGGCGCCGGCCGTGACACTGGCCAGCGTGGTGATCGATTTGCCGCACGCCCTGTTCATGATCGGCCAGCAAATCCGCGATGGGCTCTTCACCCCCGCCGTGATCAGGCTCGGTGCCGAGCAGCAAGTGATCAAACTCATGATCAACCCGGCCCTTGGCCCGCAAATTCCAGGAGCGGCGCGCATCGCCGTCGACTCGATCGAGGCGATCCTCATGACCGGCAAGTTCGTCGTGCCGGGAGATACAGGCGTGGGTGGGAGCCCGCCCGTCGTGGCGCCTGTCCCGGCCGCCGCATCGGGAGACAGCGCGGCGAAACACTAGGGAAGTCGCCCCGGTAATTCGCGAAGCTTGATCGCCGCAGTAGACTTTGGGACCGGTTGCGACCTATCGCGGCCGGTCCCTCGCGCATCGGCGTCCATCACACGCAGGCCTGAGACCGGCTCCTTCACCCAGAGTCCCGTGCCCCCGACCACCGACATCATTGCGTATCTCGATCGCCTGCTCGGCATCCCGGCTACGCCAGACGCTCCGACGGCGATGAACGGGCTGCAGGTCGCGAACCGCGGTGAGGTAACCAGGATCGCCGCCGCGGTCGACGCCTCCCAACGAACCATCGACGGCGCCGTTGCCGAAGGCGCCAACTTCCTGCTCGTCCACCACGGCCTGTTCTGGAAAGGCGTGCTGCCGATCGCCGGCGCCCAGTACCGCCGGCTGCGGTCTCTCTTTGACCACGACGTGGCGGTGTATTCGGCGCATTTGCCGCTGGACCTTCACCCGGAGTTCGGCAACAACGTGTTGCTCGCGAAAGCGCTGGGGCTGGTGCCGTCCGGGGAGTTCGCGCAGTTCCACTCGATCGCGATCGGGGTGCGAGGCAGCGCGGATGTGGCGACCGCCGACCTCGTGGCGAGGGCCGCGCGCTTCGCGCAACAGCACGGCGGCGATGCCCACGGGACGGAGTGCGCACCCGGACGACGGACGCGAACGTGGGCGATGTGCAGCGGCGCGGGCGCATCCGCCGAGACCCTGGACGAAGCAGCGGCGCTCGGGGTCGACACGTTGATCGTGGGGGAAGGGCCGCACTGGACCGCCGTCGATGCTCCCGAGCGAGGACTCGTGATCATCTACGCCGGCCACTATGCCACCGAGACACTCGGGGTGCGCGCCCTCGCACAGGACCTGTCGGATCGCTTCGCCGTTCCCTGGGCGTTCGTCCCAGCACCGACCGGGCGGTGATTCCCGGGACCGAGGGCCGCGAGCAGCGGACAGTGACGAAGCGATTGCCGGCCGCACTCGTGATGCGCGGTATCTCCAAACGATTTGGTGACGTGGCGGCCCTCGATGCGGCCGATCTCGTCGTCCGGGCGGGCACCGTGCACGCATTGCTCGGCGAGAACGGCGCCGGCAAGACGACGCTCATGCGGATCGCATTTGGATTGGTCAGACCCGACGCCGGCTCGATCGCCATCGCGGGCAGCACGCGGCCGATCACATCGGTCGCTGCCGCGATCGCCGCGGGCATCGGGATGGTCCATCAGCACTACACGCTCGTACCCGCGATGAGCGTCGCCGACAACGTCGCCCTGGGGCTCGGAGGCCGCTACGACCGGCGGGCCGTGAGCGACCGCATCCGGTCGATCGGCAGCGAAACCGGGCTCAGACTGGACCCCGCAGCCAGCGTCGCGGGCCTCTCCGTCGAAGCGCAGCAACGGCTCGAGATCGTCAAGGCACTCGCACGCAACGCACGGCTCCTCATCCTCGATGAACCGACGGCAGTGCTCGCGCCAGCGTCCGCGGCCGAGCTGTTGCGCTGGCTCCGCACCTTCGCGACTGGCGAGCACGCCGTCGTTCTCATCACGCACAAGTTGCGGGAGGCCATGTCAGTCGCGGATGACGTCACGGTGCTGCGCCGCGGGCGGACCGTCCTGGCGGTAGCCGCCGCTGGAGAAACCGAAGCCGCCCTGGCAGACGCGATGCTGGGAACAGCACCTCGCGAGCGTGACCGCGATTGGGCTCTCGGAGCGCCAGCTTCAGTGGCGGCAACCGTCATCGCGGCAACAGACGTGACGATCAAGGATGCGAATGGGATCACCAGGCTTTCCGGCGTCTCGTTCGTCGTCCGCGCGGGTGAGATCGTGGGCATCGCTGGCGTCGAGGGACAGGGCCAGCATGAGTTGCTGCGCGCAGTGGCTGGGCGGATGCCAGTAGCAAGCGGGACGCTTGTGGCTCCGGCGGATGTGGGGTTCGTGCCTGAGGACCGGCAGCGGGACGCCCTCGTGCTGGAGTTTCCCCTGTACGAGAACGTCGCACTACGAGGCGCCGGCGCACGCCGCGGGCGGATCCATTGGGGGCGGATGCGAGAAGAGACGCGGCAGCTGATCAACGACTTCGACGTCCGGGCGGCCGGCGACGATGTGCCGGCGTCCACGCTCTCGGGCGGGAATCAGCAGAAGCTCGTGCTGGGCCGGGAGCTCAGCGCCGGGCCGCCTGCGCTGGTCGTGGAGAACCCAAGCCGGGGACTCGACATTCAGGCGACGGCGGCGGTTCACGCGCGGCTCATGGACGCACGGAACGGCGGATGCGCTGTGATGTTCTACGCGAGTGATGTGGACGAGGCGCTGTCTCTCGCAGACCGGGTGTTGGTCGTTGCCCAGGGTACCGTCCGCCAGGTCGCCAAGGACCGGGATGCAGCCGGACGCGCGATGCTGGGGCTCAGCGGCTGACAAGGGAGCGCCAGCCAAAGAGGAAGGGCCAGCTGCGATCGTCTGCAGCTGGCCCTCACTTATTCTCAGAGCGTTATCTGGTCTCTCGAATCCCTGCTTGGCTGGCTAGCTCGCGATCCCGATTCCGCACGGCGTCGGCAGATTCCGGGCGTCGCACTCGGTGGTCGGTATCGGCATGACCGTCGGAACACTTCCGCCGGGGACGGCCACGGGGATCGTATTCAGAATCCCGAACCGCCGGGCGTCATTCCATCGGGTGCCCTGTTCCCACATCAGCGAGTACCGGCGCTCGTACACCAGCTCCGTAATGAGCGCCGCTGGCGTCGTCGCGCCGCTGTACGGCGGGAGGTTGCCGGAGTTCTCCCGGACGAAATTGAGATCGTTGACCGCGGCGGAGACATTCCCCGTCCCAATCTCCGCCTCGGCGCGCAGGAGGATCAGCTCCTCGTAGCGCAGAATCGGGATGGGCGCGCCCGGGTTGGGATTTCCTCCCTCGAAATACACCGTGAACTTGAGCGTACCCTGGATCGGCACTCCGGAAATGACCTGGGGTGACGCCCCGGGCGGGATCGGCACGATCTTGGCGAGCGCCCGGGCGTCAATCAATGTGCCGCCCACCTGCAGTTGGGCATCGCTGTCGGCCTCGGCGAGCGCGAAGAACGTGACGCCGGTGAGGGGGTCCGAGAGCGTGTTCTGGACGTCGCCCAGCCCCGTCGAGTAATCGAAATACGCCCCCAGGGCAAAGTTCGAGCTGGATGGCGCGCCGTTCGGCAGGAACGACGAAGCAAGGGCGGTCAGGGCCTGTGAGTAGTACGTCGCGGAGCCAGGCTGGCCTGCCGCGTGAGGCTGAGCGGTTGCGCGGTCCACGAGGGCCTTTGCGGTCATGCCCCAGGTGAGCTGAGCGAACGTCGCCGGGGAGGTGAAGTTCGAGTAGCCAGGCGGGATCGGAAAAGGGAAGGCGGCCGATGCACCCGCCGTGAGGTTGGCCCGGGCCGAATCGAGCGTGTGGAGCACGGTGGCGTAGACGCTATCCTCACTGACAAGCGGCGCCGGCGTGGCGGACGCCGGGCGATCGACGTCTATCGGTGCGCCGAGTTGCGCGCGAGTCTGCACCACGCGGAGGAACATGAGCGCCTTGGATGTCTGGGCCACGGCCGTGGTGAGCGCCTTCTCGGCCGTCGACATGTCCGGCGCCTTGCCCACCGCGTCGATGACGATGTTCGCGTCGCGGATTGCGACGTACTCGGCGTTCCAATCCGAGGCGCCGAACTCGGTGCTCGAGAGCGGGCCGTAGTAGGGCTCCTGATAGTCGGGCTGGTTGTTGCCCGAGAGATTGATCCCTTCACGTCCCATCGAACCGAGGCGCCAGATGAACGAGGCACCGTCCTGGCGCTGCGCATCGAAGATGCCGGTGACCGCTGCGCCGATACTCGCGCGCGTCGGGTTGCCGGTCAGCGAGCTCAGTGACTGGTTGTTCGGATCCGTGAGATTGAAGTTATAGCACGCCGTGAAGAGGAGCATCGCGGCCAGCGCCGGCAGCGCACTGCGTCCGAGCGACATGTGGCGTGCGGCGGCGCTGGGAGTGCGTCGAAGAGTGCGCATCATCTCAGAGCCTCGCGTTGACGGAGAAGTAGAACGTGCGGGACGGTGGATACGGAGCCAGGTCGATGCCTCGCGTGATCGCCGATTGTCCGTAGTTGCTAACCTCTGGATCGTAGCCGTAGTAATTCGTGATGAGGATCAGGTTACGTCCTGAGACGTTGAGCGAGACCACATCGGAGCCGAAGAAGCGGTGCGACGCCGCGGGGGACAGCGAGTAACTGAGCCGCACTTCCCGCAGCTTGAGGAACGTCGTCGATTGCACGAAGGGCGTCGCGATGCCGTTGAAGGCGTCGGCGACCCGGGCGGCTCCGGCAGGAGTCCCGTCATCAGCCGCGAGCTCGTTGAAGTCGTAGAGCGAGAGCGTCTGATTCTGCTCGACGCCGCCCTTCTGCCAATCCCAGAGCATCGAGAGCCCGAAATGGCGGTACGTGAAATCGTTCGACCACGACCAGTCGTAATCCGGCTTGAGCTGCCCCATGTAGGTGACGTTGAACACGCCGTTCGGATTGACCGAGGTCTGCCCGATGAGTTGCGTGATAGGGCGGCCCGGCTGGATGAGGAACTGTCCGAACGCGAGACCAAACCCCGGCGTGGCCGGCGTGAACGACGGGAATGGCAGCGAAATGACATCGTTGCTGATCGACGTAAAGCTCGTCCCGAAGGTCCACGTGAAGTACCGGGTCCGGACCGGCACCAGCGTGCCGCCGATCTCGATACCCTGGTTCTCGAAGACGCCACCATTGGCGATGATCGACGCGAAGCCGGTCGACGGCGCCGGCGTGCGCGGGAGGAACAGGTTGCTGGTCTCGCGGTGGAAGTAGGTGACCTCGAGATCCAGGCGGCCGGTCAGCGCCGAAATGTCGGTGCCGAACTCGTACTCGCGAGTCGTTTCCGGCTGAATGTTGGCATCGCCCGCGGCCGCGTTGTTGCCGAGGCCCGTCGCGGTGACACCGCCGATCGCGGTGTTGCTCTGGAGCAGCGTAAACTTCTGCCCGAAGAGCGGCTGGTTGCCAGTGATGCCTTCGTCGGCCCGCAGCTTGACGTTGCTACCTGAGCCCAGGAGGTTGGGGAAGTTGTACGCGGCCGCGACCTTCGGATACAGGTAGTACGCGCCGTCGATGCCGTTGGCGCTGCTCCGCTCGGCGCGCAGCCCGACTTCGACGAGCAGCCGGTCGTTGAGCGCCGTGACCTGCTCCTGGCCATACACCGAGAACGTTCGTTCGTGCTCGCGCTCCTCGAAGAGCTGGGGCACGGTGCCTTCGTCTACGTCCACGGCGCCGCCCGCCAATCCCGTCACCGACGTGTTACTCAGATCCAACTCGCGGTCCTCGAACGTCGTCCCGATCGAGCTCGTGGCCCGGAAGGCGGGCTCGGTCAGCGTATGGATCGCGTTCAGATTCCAGTTGTATTGCTGACTGGCGCCGGTCGCGAGCGTGGAGACGCCGGGCGAGGGCTGATTCGCCTCGAAGTACAGGTTTGAGGGTGCGACGACGCGCGAGTTGTCGTTGAAGACGTCGAGCCCCCCAGCGGCGACGAGCCGGAGCGCATTGTGGTCGGTCGTCAGCGCGTTGTAGCTCACCGTCCCGCCGGTGGTAAAGCGATTGACCTCGTCCGAGTTCTGCCCGTCGGCGATCGTCTGCAGCGGGTTGGCGCTCAGGTAGGTGAGGGGGAGTTGGGGGTAGATCCCGTTTTGCGGCTTGATGTTCTCGAAGCTCGGGATGTAGGCCAGCGCATAGGGGACGCTCGCCCCACTGTTGTCATTGTTGACGAATCCGCGGTCCGCGCTGTTGTGCGCGTAGTTGGCGTTGAAGCTGCCCTCGACATTGTGAGCGAGCTGCTGGTCGAGATTCACCCGCAGCGTCTGCCGCGCGTTGCTGGTATTGCCGATGATGCCGCCCGTATAGTCGATATCGCCGGACGCGTAGTAACGCGTCCGTTCATTTCCACCGCTCAGATCGAGCAGCGTCTCATAGTCGATGGGGGTCTGGCCTTCGGCTTCGTTCAAGTGGTCGTAAAAGGGCAACGTGCCGTTGACCAGGAATGGCTGGACGGTGGACGCGCCGTAGACCGAGTCGGCCTGGGCGACGTCGAACCGCCGCTCTGCCGGACCACGCAGCAGGTGGGCCGTGCCGACCCGCTGCGTGATATCGGCCTTGGGCTTGCCAGCCTGTCCCTTCTTGGTCGTGATGATCACGACGCCGTTCGCGGCTTTGGACCCGTAGATCGAGGATGCGGCCGCGCTCTTCAGGATCTCGATCGACGCGATGTCCTCGGGATTGAGATCGGCGAGGCGGTTGGCGCCGTCATCCTGCAGCGGACCGCTTCCCGACAGGGTACCGCTCTTGGTGACGGTGAACAGGCCGGTGGGGACCGTCTCGTTGCTATAGATGATGCCATCGACCACGAAGAGCGGGTCGGAGGCGCCGATCGCGGTGTTGACGCCGCGGATCTGGATCTGGACGCCGCCGCCCGGCGCACCGGAGTTGGTCTGGATGTTGGCGCCCGGGACCTTGCCTTGCAGCGCCTCGTCTACCGTTGTCGCGGGCGCGCGCGTCAGGGAGGCGCTGTCCACGACCGCGGTGGACGTCGGCGCGTCCTTCCGCGAGATCCCCGTCGCCTGTCCGGTGACCACGATCTGTTCGAGCTGTGCCGGGTCATCGTCGAGGGCGACCGCGACCGTCTGGTCACCTGCAGCGAGCGACACATCACGGGGCAGCGACCCAATCGCCCGTACCGTAAGCTGCACCGGGCCGTCGGGCACGGCGAGATGGAAGTGGCCCTCAGCGTCCGTCTGCGTGCCGCGCGCCGATCCCTTGATCAGGACCGTCGCGTAGGAGATCGGAGGTCCTCCGCCACCACTGACCGAACGAATGACCGTGCCCGTCACGACTCGCACCTGATTGGCGGGTGCGGCCTGCGCCGCAATGCGCGCCGGCGGCCACAACCCCGCGGCGCACGCCATCAGCCATACCGCTCGACGAACGAAACTTCGCGTCACGAGACCCTCCCCCGCGATGGGGCAATTGGGTATCAACCGCTGGTCCGATGGGACCGGCGCAATACTGGATGGAGCGCAGCGCGAGAACACCTGTGATCCGCGCCCTGCACGCGGCGCCAGACGCCGCTCGCGCAACGTGCCGGCCAAGAGCGCGCGGCGGTGCAAGAGCAGCCGTCGGTCACGCCGGGCGATGGGGGCCTATGATCTTGCCGATTGTATACGTTGTCAAGAGCCGCACGCGGTACTATTCCGCTGTGTTCAGCGCGTCCGCGGGCCGGCGCGCGCCATCTCGCTCTCCTGTCCGAGCCTGAAGCCTGTGGAGAACTCGAGGAACCCTCAAATGGCGATCGGCCCGCTGGCCGCAGTTCAGGACACCCGCCCGGTACCATGCGCGGCTCGGGCGCCGCGGGCCACCAGGATGCATTGGTCCAGAAAATGGGATTAATGGTCACCGAGCCGGCCAGCGTCACGCATGCGCTCAGCGCGTTCTGGCGCGGGTCGCTCGGTTCCGAATACGCGATCGTCTCCGCCACGCTGGTGCGGGCGACCCCGCTCATTCTGACCGGATTGGCAGTCGCGACCGCGTTTCGCGCGGGGGTGCTCAACATCGGCGCCGAGGGGCAGTTTCTGGCCGGCGCGACAGCGGCGACCGTATTTGCAGGATTGGCATCCGCCTGGCCTCCCGTAGCCCAATCCGCCATCGCCCTGCCGCTCGCCTTGTGCGGCGGAGCGGCGGCCGGCGCCGCATGGTCGGGGGTCGCGGCGTGGCTGAGACAGCGATTCGGCGTGCTGGAGGTCATCAGCACCATCATGCTCAATTTCATCGCCGCTGAAGCGGTCGCCTATCTCGTGCGCGGCCCGCTACAGGAGCCGTCGCATGTCTATCCGCAGACACCATCGCTCCCCGCAGGGTTGCATCTCGCGAAGCTCGTCCCGCACAGCCGGCTGCACATCGGCTTCGCGCTCGCGGTCATCTCAGCGGTGGGCGCCTGGTGGATGATTCGCGAGACCGCCTCCGGATTCCGCCTGCGCGCGACCGGCGCCAACCCGCTGGCCGCGGCGAGCGCCGGACAGATCGATGTCCGCGGGGCGACCTTGCGGGCATTTCTCGTGAGCGGTGCCATCGCCGGGCTGGCCGGCGGCATCGAAGTCACGGGTGCGACGTACGCTCTCTACGAGAACATCTCGCCCGGGTACGGCTATACCGCGATCGCGGTGGCGCTACTCGCAAACCTCGATCCGCTCGCAGTCATTGCCAGCGGCGTGTTCTTCGGCGCGCTGGAGGCCGGCGCGGCCGGCATGCAGCGGGATGCCGGCGTGCCGTCTGTCGTGGTGTCGGCGGTCGAGGCGGCGATCATTCTGGCCATTCTCGCCGCAGCCGCCAGCCGGTCACGATGGCTCTCACACCGGGGTCGCTGGCTTCACCGGCGGCCCGTCCCGCCCCGCGGCGCGGAGGGCCGAGTGGCGTGAGTGCAACGGTCACCGCGTTCCTGCAGGCCACGGTGCGAACCGCGACGCCCCTCCTGTTCGCCGGCCTCGGTGAGACGCTGGCCGAGCAGTCGGGCGTCATCAACGTCGGACTCGAAGGCATCATTATTGCCGGCGCATTCGGCGCGGTGGCCGGCGCATCCGCCGGCGGCGTTGCGACAGGATTCCTGGCGGCTGCCGCCAGCGGCGCAGCAATAGCCGCGGTATTCGCCGTGTTTGCCGCGATGCTCCGCTCCGACCAGATCATCGCAGGCACGGCGGTCACGCTGTTCGGCCTGGGGATCACCGGCACGTTGTACCGGTGGGAGTTCGGACCGGCGGGCGCGGCACTGACGATTCCCACGATGCGCCCGCTGGCAGTCCCGGGTCTGGACCGTATACCGGTGCTGGGGCCGGCGCTCTTCGACCAACCGCTCATCGCATATGCGGCGTATGTGCTCGTGCCGCTCGTCTGGTGGTGGACCTACCGGACATATGGCGGCCTGGCGTTGCGCGCGGTGGGGGAGAATCCGGACGCCGCACGGGTGGCGGGAATCGCGGTTCGCCGGGTGCAGTTCAGTGCCATCATGGCCGGCGGTGTACTCGGCGGCATCAGCGGCGGAACCCTCGTACTCGCGCAGGTCGGCACGTTCGCCGAAGGGATGTCGGCCGGCAGAGGGTTCATCGCCATTGCAATCGTGGCCCTCGGGCGATGGAATCCCGCCGGTACCGCGGCGGCCGCCGTAATATTCGGGGCGGCGAGCGCGTTGCAGTTTCTCTTTCAGGCGATGGGCTGGCACGCGCCGTACCAGTTGTTCCTGGCGTTTCCCTACGCGCTCACTCTTGCTGCGCTGGCGTTTGCCGGGTCTGCGCGGCAGGGGGGAGCACCCGCCGCGTTGGGCCGGGCGCGGATCTAGATGTCAGTGGCAGGTGTTTGGTGGCGCGTGGTTGGTGGAACGTTGGCCGGCGCATGCGACCGGCATCGCAGCTCGTGGCGGGTTCGGTCGTCGTCATGAAACCAGGAGGCGACACAGCGTGTTAGGATCGTTGCCGCTGTCACCGCAGCCCACGGCGCGCGAGACCCGTGACATCGCGTTTCGGCTGGGGCACGAGCTCGCCGCGCGCGGGGCCAAGGTCCATCACGACGTCATCGGCGGATTTCGCTTCCGGATGCCGGCACCCTGGGACGGCAAGCGCGCCGGAGCCCTGCGCGCGATCTGG
>Ga0182024_10015092_pt1 | contig 14850 bp, 14 predicted proteins | sample P32metaG_FD_120480 | JGI IMG/M metagenome (GOLD analysis project Ga0182024, IMG submission 120480) | Permafrost microbial communities from Stordalen Mire, Sweden - P3-2 metaG (Illumina Assembly) | ecosystem: Environmental > Terrestrial > Soil > Wetlands > Permafrost | place: Sweden: Stordalen... | reverse complement strand
TCTTGCTGGTGCCGAAGAAAGCCAGCATGGATCCTGAAATCCAATATCCAATGCGGAGCATCAAACGGGTAACTCGTCTTTCGGATTTGATCTGTCAATTTGAAGACGCAGGTTTAGGAATCGTACTTCCTGACACGGGGAAAGTGGAAGCAAAAATCATCGCCCGCAGGATGTTGGAACAATTAGCTCTGGACCAGTCCAAAAGAGGCGACCTCCACAAAGCGCTGTGGATCAGGATTGGTGGTGTGACTGTCCCTGAGGATTGCAACTCCATCAATGAACTGCCATTGGTGGCACTGGATAAAGATCACTCGTCGGTTCTTAAACTTGGATGAGCGGAGAAAATTGTGGTAGCACGTGCGGTGTCAATCAGACACGTTTGTAACTAACGACTGCCCTCTGTGTCTATGATGTCTAAGACGAGCCTTTAGATGATCCAACGCGTCATGAAGCCCCTGACTGGACACGTCAAAGTGATCGACTCAAAGGCTCCAGCTGCGACAGCGGCTTGTCGGGACACAGAACCCAGTCCAGGGTGAACCATCAGGCAATAAAGCTCGTACGTCTGGAACCAACGTGTCATCGTAAACGTCCAACCATTTTAATTGGCTGCCCCAAAGGAATTCTTCTATGAGTACAAAAGCACCACATACGCATCTTTACAAATGCCTGGGCGAAGTCGTTAGCCTAAAGCGCAAGCGTCTGCACCTTTCCCAACAAGAACTGGCCGAAGAATCCGGCGTAGATAGAGCGTTTATCAGCAATATAGAGCAAGGCAAGCGCAAGCCAAGCTTTGGTGCCGTTTCAAGTCTTGCACATGGTCTTAAATTACGCTATTCAAGACTGGTCGAAAAATGCGAAGAGTGCATGCAAAAGTCTGCTTGACTCCATGGGTGGTGGCTCTAAAAAGCCAACAGTTCGCTAAGCGATAAGGAAGACATCGTTTTTGTGCTGTCTAATTTTGCGCATTAACCAGCCTTTGTTAGTGTCAGCGGCAAGCTGTCACTGCTGTCGGGGTAATTGCTTGGAAATGCATCATTAATTCATGCTAGCATTGTAACAAACCGGCGACAAGATTAATTTTGAAAATCCGGTGTACCCCTGCCGGAGACGGGCTATTCGTCTTAAAATAAAACATACTACTGGAAGTATGGGGTGTACAGTGGAGGATAAAGACCGTAAGAAGGGCGAAACATGCAAGACAGAGATCCTACTTTTGAAGAGCTTGAAAAAATTCGACAAAGGTTGATCAAAGAGATAGAAGAAGCGGAGAAGCTTTTTGCTAACGATCCCGAAGAACTCTGCACCCTGAATACAGTGAAGAGCGGCTTAAAACTGATCGAAGAAAAGATCGAAGCATTGAAGAAGCAAGGCATCAATGGAGCCGACGGTACAAGTACGTGACGGTTCATCGCGCTCATATTTTAGCGGTTTTTTGACTTCCTGCGCTGGGTTAAGGGCGATCCGCTTCTGCGCTGATTCCCAAAGAGACGTTATAACGACGCAGTGAGGATACTTGTTCTCACGACCGGTGTTTGGATTTAACAAGCTGGGCCGCCATCAATTGATGTAGCAGATTGATTGCCTTGAGTGGACGCACCATCACTTTGAACTGTACGATACGGTCATCCTCGTTCCAGGTAATGAAATCAGCCCCATTAATTTCAATACCGTCGATTGTTGTGACGAATTCCAACACCGCCGAATCTGTGCCGAACCATTGCCCAACATAGCTAAACGACCTACTGTCTAGCACGTGTATCGCAGCGGTGAGATACGTCTTAGTCAGCTCCTTACCGACCTGCGGATGGTGCACGATGGGCGATAGAAACACCACATCATCGGCGAGCAACGCATCAAGAAGTGCCGGGTCGCGCTGTTGCACGATTTTGTGCCATTCAATGACTGCTTGTGGATTCATGTTGATTGTTGTCCTTTGTGTTTCGTAGGGCTTAATTCAAACTTCAACTTGCAGCATTATCCTCATTGCCCGTGGCTGCGACTCGCGGCAATTCTAGGGGAAATACCGAGCTATGTCTGGGCCGCGACCCGTATCAATCCTATAGTGCGCAGCTATGCTAGGCGCGTGAACTCATGATCTGGATAGTGCATAATGAAAGTTAGGCATCGATCGGTCTACAACCTATTGTGTTTTCTCGTATGGTGCTTGCTCGCCATACCGCAGTCATCCGCGGGTGTTTTGAGGAAGGCGCCTCTATTTGATCGTACGAAATCGGGTTTCTTAATAGTCCGATTGTCCGCTGGCAACGAGGACGCTCCCCTTGCCGTAGCAGGCGACACCGTCACTGTTCGTTACGAGGGATTGTTTGGGGAGGAGAGCGCGAAATGGGACAGTGCTTTCCTAAAAGCCCAGCCGCAAAAGTTTGTTCTCGGACAGAACAAGGCGTTCAAAGCAATCGAAGAAGCTTTACCTCATATGCGTATCGGCTGCCGAGCCACTGTGTGGGTTCCTTCTGGAGTCGCATGCCCTGAGCTTCGAGTTCCGCCAATACCTCCTACAGCGGAAGTTGGATTCGACATTGAGGTCGTAAAAATTGAAGGATCCGACTACATGCAAAGGTCAAAGTTCAGAGCACGAAGTAATTCGCAGAAAAGGTTGTTCTGACGTGAGGTACGAATAATATGCTGCCGGGAACGGATCCGCTCATACTGGAGCCAATCGCCAAGGTGGGGCTTTACGATCCAGATCTTGAGGTCCGCTGGGAGACGGTTAGTGCGCTAGGGCGAGCGAAACAGGTGTTATATAAACCCTGGTCTTACCAACGTGAGTTCGAAAAAAATCAGGCCGAAGGCGTTGATTTTTGGCGGCGCATGGTTGGCATCAGAGCCTTGCGCATTGAGATAGTTGACTTGTATCAGTCATAACCTGGTGGGTATTTTCGTGCCGGTGAGACCAGCCTCGATGAAATTCGCAGCCAGTGCCTGGCGCATGGCAATGTGGATTTTTGGCGCCGCGTCTGGAAGTTGGAAGGGAATGTCGATCTCGACTCTGCTTCCGGGATGAACAGCGCCGATGTTATTGTCGAGCGTTCCGGCAAGGCACATAACGTAGCCCTTTCCGTATGGGAATAATGTCGCCAGAACACCATTTGTCTCTGGGGCTTCTTTCGCCAACTCATGACTGGAACTCAAAACACGCACCGCATCGGCATTCAAGACTTTCAACAGCGGATAATGCTGAGGCACATACCAACGAGCATCAGTGACAAGATTGTCGCCCAGCACGGGATCTGGCTTCACCAGCTCAGCATCGTAGAGATGGTCGTGATCTCCGACCCCCTTGAGCGGAGCAACCATACCCGGAAAGATTTTGTCGATGCTATCCAGGTCACGCCCGGTGATCAGCATGTAGCCGCCCTTATCAACGAAGTCACGGATTGACTGAGCATCTTCGCTAAAATCGCGGGGCGGTTGCTCGAACATGTGGCAAGCACAAGAAGAATGGCTTATTAGCACCTGGGGGCCTTTGGACACCAACACCTTACTTGTAGCAGCAGAGAAATCGTTCAAAGTTACGCGGTTGCATGCGATTCCGCAGATGTGACGATCGCTTCTACCTTTTTCATGATTGCCGACGACTTCTAACAAAGCGGTGGAGTCGTTCTTGTAGGCCGATAGCTGAAAGTCCGGATGCGCTTGTTTCATCCACTTTTCGAATGCCCCTCTGCCTTCCATCGGGCTGAAGATCCATCGCAACAAATTAGCGTTTCCCGTGACCGGTTTTGTCTCAATAAGTCCATTTATTTTGGCGCCTGGATCATCCTTTGATTCCTTACGATCGACAAATCCTCTCAAGCAATGCAAGCCATTTGCCCCTGGCTGACCGGGTTGCAGGCTAGTATTCGAACCTCCTCCTGCCGAGTCGGGGCTGCTGTTTGCGGCTGACACAGCCTGCGCCTGGCTGACCTCGTCTGGCATATTTTGAGCGTATGCGTGAGAACAGACGGAGAAACTCAACGCGATTGCACTAATCGCATACAGATATGCTTTCTTCATGCTTCCACCCCTTAGTTGGCAGTAGTCTGGAATTGATCTCAGTTGCATGGATCTTGCCCACAGGCACCACCAGCAGTGGCACTTGCGCAGACTGTTTGTTATCTGGAAACTGTTTGTGGGTCTAAATAGCGCACTATGGTGCGTGAAGCTATAGCTGGAATAAGACGGATTACTTTTAAGTGTGACGTAATAGCGTGCATTTCTTGTGAATGCAAGAACTACCAAATCTTCAATGAGCGGCAAAGAAAACAAAGTCCGGCACTACGAATGCTGCCAAGTGCAGCAGTTCTCAAAATGTGCTCACCGTCAACACATTCAGCATCTACAATGATGAGGTTAAAAGCGAGCGTAAGTTGCGATGCCCAGGCTAAATCAAAAAAGAAAAGAACTTGAAATCAAGATCGTTTATTATGGCGCCGGTCTCAGTGGAAAAACCACCAATGTACAGTGCATTAACGGCTCCGTCGAGCCAGGATCGCGATCTGAGTTGGTTTCATTGGCTACCCAGCAGGATCGAACGTTGTATTTCGATTATTTGGCAATTGATGCTGGACAGGTCAACGGATACAACATCAGAGTCAGTCTCTTTACCGTGCCTGGTCAACACCCTTACAACCGCACCAGAAAAGAGGTTCTCAAAGAGGTAGACGGCATCGTCTTCGTGGCCGACTCCTCAGAGGCTAAATGGGCATCCAATATCGATTCCTTCAACAACTTGCTCGACAATCTGAAGTCGCTCAACATTGATGCCGAGAAGCTGCCTCTGGTCATCCAGTACAACAAGCGCGACCTTTCCGACGCCATGCCGGTCGAAAAGATGGAGAACGATCTGAACAGAGCAGGCAAAGTGCCATCCTTCGAGTGTATAGCGCTTCAAGGCAAAGGTGTGATGGGGACCTTGAAGAAAATAGTGCAACTGGTGATTGCTACACTCCATGCCGGTCTAGCTTCCTGATTGGAAAAGAGCGCGCTGTCTGGCATCAATCACCGCTTTCGCAAGTACCATTCGAAAAACTCGTGAGCCATAGAAATGTGATGGGAGCCCCACATATAGGCGTTGTGATGCCCGTCTCTGATTATGTGCAGACTGACGCGCACCCCTTTCTTTTGCAATGCCTCATAGAAAACTTCACTTGAAACCAGCGGAACATAATTGTCTTTTGCGCCATGCATAAGTAGCACTGGTGGACAGTTTTTTGTTGCATGGAGGATGGGATTTGCCAGTCGCGCAATTCTTTGGCAACGAGCTACGCTGCCTCCTACCAGCTTACCTTCGCATGATTGCTCATCCATGTTTGCTAGCGCCGGCACTACGTCTTCCGGAAACTTGTCCATCAAATTGAGATCGGTCGGTCCATACCATGAGCAACAAGCTTGGACTGCGCTGCTGTAGTTGTTCCAGCCGCAGTTTCCTGCCATCGATTTCTTGTTGCCTGTAGTGGCTAACAAAGATGCTAAGTGCCCGCCCGCGGACGCGCCCCACACGCCTATCCTGGTCGGGTCGATGTTCAGTTTGTCTGCATGAGCGCGCAAGAACCTCACTGCCGCTTTGCAATCGTGCAATTGTGCGGGGAATATGGCCACGTGCGAAAGCCGGTAGTTAATTGAAACGCCCACGAATCCACTTCGCACAAGCGAAAATATTCGCTCCACTCCATTGAATTTGTCGCCGCTCATCCATCCGCCACCATGAATCCAAATGATTACGGGTTGTTTTTCATCATAGTGAGCATCCCTCAGTCGAAACAGATCAAGAGTCAACGGATCGCAGCCCCGCACATAGTTGAGGTCGAAGTCAACCATGATGTCGTCTGGAATGAATTGCTTATAGGCGTTTTCGATCATATGGCCACAGGTTCTCGGTTATTCTTACTATTAAGACGCTGATTTGAGGGAGGTTCGATGGGAGATTCAGAGCCAGAAGATACAATTACCATTGTCGCAGCAACTGGATGGTCCGCTTAAAGTGTTGCTTGAGCGCAAGACTTACTCGACAGATCTTGGCTGCGTGAACATTCGAAATGGTCGTCCATGTTTCACCAAAACGTGCCAGAGGATTTTTAACTCCTGAAGAACCTCTTCGTAAGTGCCGCGCTCGCTCCAAGAATTTGGATCTCGCTTTAACTCGAACGCCGCAGGTCCAATCATACTCACATCAACATATTCTTCTGTGGCGATACGCTTGGCCAATGAAGGCATAGTTGCACCTCTAAAATCATCCGGCACATCAGTTACCGGCAGTGCGAAACCGCAGTGCCAATAGAGTTTGATCTGGTATCTCAAACAGATCTCTTCCAGAATCTGACCTGTTTTTGTCTTTTGGAAGGATGGATCAGCAACAAGAATATCCACATCTTCTTGCAGAGAAACATCGCCGTGGATCTGAGCCTCAATGTAATGGTTAAGATTACGCACCGCAGCTCTGTTCGATGGGTCTGAGAACGGCTGCTCCAGATTGATCAAAAGATGATCTATCAATTTCCCTGGTGTTAATCCGCTCTGCCCGATGGCAAAATCACGAACAAAAACTTCAACCATCAAAGCTCCGACAATGTCGTCGAACTCCTCGTAGGTCCCCTTTTCCTGAGGATCATAGTGCGAATCCAAATATGTAAATGTACAGCGTCGGGAAACAGCGGGATTCAATAGAAAATAGCATGAGCCGAAACGTGGAGAAGGACCATCGGGATGCAACATCAAGTTTAGCGCTCCATATTTGGGACGCTCACTGTTTGTGCTGCTCTCAGCGTGATAGGCACCGCCAAAGATCTTGTTCTCCCATTGATCTCTTTCGCCACCTGGGAATGCTGATACGCTGCCGCTTGATAATAATGTTTCGAATTGGTTCTTATATAAACCACTCTCCAAGAGCGCTTCAGCAACGGTCTTCAAATTCGGATCCGGGCGATCCGGATGAAAGTGCAACGCCACTCTGGCGTAACTCTTCAGCTTGTCTATGGCACTTTCAAACAATGTCTGGGCAATATTCGACATTTGCAACACGTGCCTGGTTTCTTTCTGCGCTCTTTCCTTTCGGGATCTTGCGTAGTTGGTTATGTGTTCCAACGCGGCCGCTTGCGGTTTTGATAGTTTGGTCCGCTCGCTCATGATGCCCACCGCTGCCTTTCCTTGACGTGCAAAAGTTAAGCTCCGAGTTTATCGAAGTATCGGGCCATTGTTTCGATACCGCGATAGAAGTTGGACAAGTTGAGCTTCTCGTTTGGTGCATGCGTATTGTCGTCAGGTAAGCCGAATCCAACCATGACGACAGGGATACCCAGCTGTTCACTTATTATCGCCGCCACTGGTATAGAGCCACCACAGCGAACATACACAGGCTGCGTCGCGAACACTTCTTCCAGCGCTTGCGCCGCCATCTTCACAAAGCGATTCTCAGTTGTGACAACCATGCCCCGTGAAGCGCTGAGAATGCGAATCTCGGTTGTGATTCCAGGCGGCGTCAACTCATTCACAGAAGCCTTCATTGAGGCGATGATCTCATCTGGCTGCATGTCGGGCACCAGCCGCATGCTGATTTTGGCTTTAGCCACAGCCGGAATGATTGTCTTTGCCCCGTCGCCTGCGAAGCCGCCAGGCATGCCGTGAACCTCTAGAGTCGGGCGCGCCCAAATTCGATGCAGCACGCAGTATCCACTCTCGCCGACAAGCGCAGTGCCACCAATCTGTTTTTCGAGAAATTCTTGCTCGTCGAAGGGGAGTCTTTTCCAGGCATCCAGTTCTTCTGCGCTTGGTGGTGCCACGCGCTCATAGAAATTGGCAATATTCACCTTTCCATTGCGGTCTTTAAGCCCAGTAATAATTTCCGCCAGCGCCTGGAATGGATTTGCCGCAGCTCCTCCATAGCCACCGGAATGCAAGTCCTGGCGTGCGGCGCGACACTCAACCTCTGTATAGACTAATCCACGCAGACCGGTCGTAATGGTTGGCAATCCCGGCGCGAACATTTCGGTGTCACAGATCAGAACTGCGTCTGCCTCGACGTGCTGCGGAAACTCACGCACGAAATTGGCAATGTGAATGCTGCCGATTTCCTCTTCGCCTTCGATCAGAAACTTGATGTTGATGGGAAGCCGGCCTTGCGTGGCCAGGAAACTTTGCACCGCTTTGAGCAAAAGGTAGGTTTGTCCTTTGTCGTCTGCAGCACCACGAGCATAAATGCTGTCATTGCGTACATCAGGCTCGAAGGGAGGAGTCGTCCATTGATCGGGCGGGTCTGCGGGCTGCACATCATAATGCCCATAAATAAGCAAGGTTGGCTTACCGGGCGCATCTAACCAATCTGCATAGACGAATGGATTGCTTTGTTCTGAAACTGTCTGGAGCAGCTGAACGTTGCGCATTCCTATCGTGCGCAGTTCATGTGCTACAAACTCCGCCGCTTTGCTTATCTGCGCCGCATATTGCGGCAGTGTGCTGATGCTTTCGATGCGCAAGAACTCCTTCAATCCGGTCAGAAATTCCTCTCGATTGGCTTCGATATAACTTGTCAGTGTTTGCATGCTTGTTTCGTTTGCTGTGTTCATCGCCTGATTGCCTTTCGTCTGGTAGCTGAGAACTGTCTATTGTACTTGCAGTTGTGCGCAGTAGCTCAGCCGTTCATAACTTAAACATTGGTCGGTTCGCGCTTGTTTAACTGCAAGCGTGGAATGAAGGCAGGATGTTAGTTCATGGGGTGCGCAAATGCCAATTGTAGAGCTGAATACATTCCTCAACAGTGCAGGTATTGATGCGGCAAGCCTTGAGGACATTTCTCCCGAGGAGACTGTTCTCAAGGTCTACACGTTGATCGTTCCTGGAGCTGAAGCGATGAGTACCTGGAGTAAGCTGCGCAGTGCCGTTGACGAAACTGGTTATTGGCCAGTGATCGCGGGCAGCCCTGCTGAGTTCAAATCGCGCGACCTGCAAACATTGCTGAAAAAATTGCACGACATTCCTGAGTTCATTGAACGAGGCAAGGCAATGAGCGTAAGCCAGTGGCTTGAAAAAGGGATCGCGCGTGCAGATTTTCGAGAGCAAGAAGTCTGTGCGGAGACGGGAATTGCCATGCACGGCGCCCTTGATAAATACACCGACAATATTTCGCCGCAGTCTTTGCTCAAATTCGAAGAAACCGCCAGGCACCTCGGAGTAGATCCGGACCAATGGCTCGGCGGTGAATACACATGCGTACATTGTCCGGCGATCATTGTCAGCCCCACCAGCGAGGAAGATCTGATCGGGTACAAGAATATTTTGACGAATGAACCATATGATAAAGTCGTGATTCTCCTGGCTCCGACAAAGACACCATGGGAGGTGGCAGCATTTCTCAACATAGGATGCGGAAACCAGCTTCATGAGCCACATGAGCATTTTGCCGTTCACAAGTTCTGGCACGAGAAATATGGCGCTGAAATCGTCAGCTCAGCTAATGACACGGTGGAGATGATTGTGAAGCGGCCGCCTACCTCGAACGATGAGGCCCAGACACTCGCACAACAGCAGTTTGTGTACGCGCCCGACATCGTCAAACATGGAACAGGAAAAACATCCGCGCTCGCTTCTCAGCTAATGAATGGAACTACCTGGTACTTCTGGTGGGACTGACGACGTCCTGCACAAGAAAAATCACCTTTTGTACCGCCATCGTATGTGGTTCACGATGTTTCATTACGGGAACTACTGCCAAGGTAGTGTGGCACTGGTATCAAATTTGGCATTCAGCAGTGTCAACATTCTCTCAAGATCTTTCTTGGCTTGCGGCAAATCAATTGATGCCGGGTCGATATCGGTGCCTACTCTTGCTCACCGTATTTAGTGGCAGCGTGGCAATAGCGGATCCCATTTCCGGGCGGCATAAAGTGACTGATCAGCATCCCCGATAGTAGCCTTTCAATCTGCGTCCCAGCGCATTCGGAAATGCGCACCTCACAATGCCAATCTTGTCCTTTGCGTGCACAATGTCGGCAGCCGAGCCTGCCAGCCTTGCTAAAGTCTTCTGCGCTCTTTGTGCTACAAACGGATTTGAGTCTTCAGCCAGCAAATTCAACGCGCTTGCATGCAGGTTGTGATTCTCAGCGAGTCCGAATCTAACATCTGTGTTCTCGTCTTCTGTAAGTTTTAGAACCACTGCCAATGGAGTGTTCACATGATCTCCAATGTCCATGCGTATTTGCGTGTCATAATGTCCGGCAACAAGTCTGTTCAAGATCTCAGTCTCATTCTGCTTGTGCTGCGTTTGAGAATCTTGGCTTATTTGGTCTAGCCGCCACATAATAGTGTCACTTTCGTAATAGCTGCCTGATTCACAAGTCTCCATTGAATGAATGCCAATAACGGGAACAGGCATAACTAGCGAGTCCGAATTATCTGTTTCTGCGTTCATTTTGTCACCTGAGTGTCTGTGGTGTTACCAGACTTCGGGCGAAAATAACGGCAGCTATCGCAGTGCATCAATCTTGCGCTGCTCGTTCAAAGGACCTTATCTACTGCTCAGCATAGCACACTTTCACGTTCTCCCTGGCAAATGCGGCTGGCAATCAGCATTCGCGCTTGATTCGGGCCTTAACCTGCATCGTTGATTCGATAATTTACTGGCTTCATACATTGACTTAACTCGCAAAGGGAATAGGTCGCTCATAATTGCAGAAGAGTCAAAATATTTCGGAGGGGCACGTACCATGCGTATCTCACTGCCATGTGCGCGTAGCTACCGAGGGCGGCGAAACAACTTACCGTTTTGCACCGACACCGCTGCAGTGATCATTTTATGTGCCTTCTTGTCTGGACTAACGACACCAGTTGTGGTGCCGACAGATTCGCTTGATGCGGTTTTGGATACGCGAGCAAGCGACTGGGAGCGACATAAGAAGAACGGTGAACAAGCATCACAGCTGGGGCGCTATAAGGAGTCTGAACAGGAGTTTTGCGGGGCGCTGGAAATTGCTCAGACATTCGGCTGGCGCGATCCGCGATATGCCATCAGTCTCAATAAGCTTGGTGACAACTATCACGGTTTGGCCAGGTTTGGCGAGGCGGAGAGCACGCTTAAGAGGGCGCTAAAGATTGATCTGGAGGTGCGAGGAGAGAACCATCCCAACACCTCCGAGGACCTCCACGCTCTGGCAATGCTCTACAGATCGCTGGGACGGTTCAAGGAAGCGGAGTCAACTGTCGAGCGTTCGCTTAAGATCGATGAGAAGGTTCGCAGTCATAACGATCCCGTTCTAGCGGAGCATTTGGACGGGTCCGCTTCTCTTTACGCTGCTCTGGGAAAGTATGGGCTTGCAGAGAAGTTACTGAAGCGAGCGCTTTCAATCGACGAGCAGCTTGCAGATCCGAACAATACAGACCTGCCTGACGTGCTAGAGAATCTTGGCCAGTTATACCTAGATCAGGACAGATACGATGAATCCGAGAGGGCTCTAAAGCGCGAGTTGGCGATCAGAGAAATGCTTCCTGGTGGTGCTCTCAATCCTTCCGTGGCAGTTACGTTGACAAGTTTAGCGATTCTATACGAGCAGCAGGGCAAGCCTGAAGAGGCGGAACAGCTGTACAAGAGAGCGTTAGCCGTAACGGAAACGGCTCTGGGACCAGATCACCCAGATGTTTCTGAACGGCTTAGCAATCTAGCGCAATTTTATAACTGCGACGAAAATAAATATGCGCAGGCAGAGCAGCTATACAAACGCGCACTGGCAATAGAAGAAAAGAACTTCGGTGTCAATGGTCCTAACAGCACCGTCACCATAAGCAATCTGGCGACCCTTTACTCAGATCAACATCGGACTAAAGAGGCAATGAACCTCTATGAAAAGTCTCTAGCAATAGCAGTAGCAGCGCTGGGCCCCGACAATAACTCTGCCGCCATTACCCTTCATAACATGGCTTGCCTCTATAAAGAAGAAGGCGACTACGCAAAGGCGCAGCAGTGCTTCAGTCGCTCTCTAGCGATCAGGCAAAAGTTGTTTGCTCCCGATCATCCAGATGTGATTCTAAGCATGCAGAATCTGGCTGATGTGATGAGGAGTCTCGGTAGATACGAGGAGGCAAAATCATTGCTGAGGAAGGCACACGATCTGGAAAACATGTGTAGAAGCAGTTCCGAATGAAAGCAAGTTGCTATTCTCTCATTGGTGGATGCACCGTTGCTAGTTCAGCAAAAATGTCTTGATAAATTCGACTTTTGTGTAAAACAGAAAGTCCTGATTCCGTTTTTTGTGGAAACCATGCCCTTCGTCGTTTGCCAGTAAGAACCAGGCAGGATGACCAGCCTCCTTAACGGCGTGTACTATCTGCTTCGATTCACTTGCGGGAACGCGCGGATCGTTTTTGCCTGCCACCACATAGAGTGGCTTTGTGATTTTGTCGGCGTTATTCACGGGGGCAATTTTCTCGAGGAATGCTCTCATGGCAGGGTCTCGCTCATCTCCGTATTCTGCTCGTCGCATGTCGCGTCCATATGGCGCAGTGTTTTCCAGTTGAGTGACGAAATTGGCGGTGCCCACCTGATCCAGGGCGCATCTGATCTGGTCGCTGTAGGCAACAGCGCATGCCAGTGTCATGTGTCCACCGTAGCTGCCTCCGGTAATCATGATTCGATCGGCATCGAGGTCGGGTTGCGTCTTGATCCATGCCAACAAGGTAGCGATGTCCTTGTAGCTGTCTTCTCTTTTATAACCGTCATCCAACCTCATGAAAGCCTTTCCGTATCCAGTCGAACCGCGTACATTTGGAAAGATCATGGCCACGCCGAGTTCATTGAGGAGGTAGTTGTTGCGCCCTAAATACTCGGGGCGAGCCTGGGCAGCCGGACCTCCGTGGATATCGATGATGACCGGGCGCTTACCTGTGAATCGCGCTGGTGGCCTATACATGAATCCGGAAAGCTGCCGATTATCAAATGTTTTCCAGTGAAAGAGTTTGGCATCGGAAAGTTCAGCGGGATTGATGCCACCAGTTTCGCTTTCGGTCCAGCGATCGACTTTGCCAGTCGAGATGTCGACTGAATAGACGTCTGTTTGAGATCGCGCGTTTTCAAAAGTGAATGCTAGATCTTGATTGTTCTTGTGCCAGGTCAGCCCGTAAATAATTCCTTTGGGCAGGGATGGTGCCGGTTGCTCCTTGCCCGATTTTGTATCAAACATGTGCAAAGTGGACAATCCATCTTCATTTGTGATTGCTGCGATCTTTTGCCCATCCCATGAAAGTGCGAACTGTTCTACATCCCATGGAATATTGGATGTCAGATACGTGTGTTGCTTGGTAGCCAAATCAATGTAGGCAAGTCTCTGGAAATCTGAATCCCTGTCGGTTGTTGTGTAGATACCCTTCCCAGCCTTGCTGAATTTACCGCTGCTGTATACGATTTTCTCGTGTGCATCTGTCGGCATAACTGGTATCTTGGTACCAGATGCGGTATCGACCAGCCATAAATGAGTTTCTTCGAGTGATACATTGTCATTCAGTAAAACTGTTTTGTCATCTGCTGACCAGTCGAAGGTCTCCCACTCGCCGCCTTTGTTTTGCGCAAGCATGTGGTCGGTGGCGGGATTAGTCGGGTCTACTATGTATGCATCGTCATCTTCGCCATTGCGGCGAGTTGAAAGATAGCAATAGCGATCTCCTTTGTTTGACCAAATGCCACCATTATTTCTCGATTGACCATCGCTGAAGAGTTTCGACGTGCCGTTCTTTACATCGAACGTATATTTCTGGAATTGCTCATTTCCGTTTTTGTCTTTCGCGAATGCGAACACATCGCCGGATGTAGGTTCAAAGGCTGCTTCCTGAGGCGTATCACCGAAGAAAGTGAGCTGGGAGCGTGAACCAGCAGGACTCTTGAGCCGATGGATTTGTGTGATTTCCGCGAAGCGAGTTTGAATGAGCATCTCACGGCGAATTGGATGCCAGCATTGAAAGTCGGCATAACGAAAATGGCTGTATCGTTCAATATCGTCGACAAGAGACCGCGGCGGTGGTGGCACACCTTCTGTCACCAGATTTGGAGTGAAGCGCAAAGTCTTTTCGTCAGCGTATGCGTTTGTCCCCGATAGTAAAAGTGTGAGCAGAACAAGCATTGCCCACCGCAAATCGAATCTGGTCATGTTTGATAACTCCAATGGCGCCAAGTGTACAGTATACGACTTATCCGGGAGCGCAGGCGTCCCGCCTGTTTTTATCCGCGTGCCGTTCGAACTTCGCATCGAGCTACTTCTGCAGGATAAAGACCCCTGCCGGCGGTGTGCCACCACGAGCGTTGCTCTTATTCGAATCTTCATGGTGCATGTACAGAAATTTGCCCAATCGCACCAGATATGCAGAGTGCTTGCCGTTGTCATCTGACCAATGTATTTTCCCAAGAGATCCGGTTATGTCTACAGTGGAGTTATGATCGATGGTTACAACTTTGGTTGGATTGTAAGCAGTGCAAGAAAGATCGGCCGTTGTTTTATTGAGGTTTGTCGATGGTCTTATGGTCAAACTCCCTTGAAAATCTTGTGGAATAAAGTAATGGAGTAACCACTTACCGGTAAAACTGCGATTAGCTTGGTCGGTCATTTCCTCCGGTTTAACTGCACGAACTGAGGTTTTGATCGCGCATTTTGCGGCTTCCAAATATCGGTTTTGCCCCCAGTATAGATTTGCATAATCGAGCAGCAGACCGCCAAAGTTGTCACTGTCGGACAGATTTTCAACAGTGATGCTAGCCCCAATGCCGTTGCTTTAGCCGGAATTTAGAAAACTCGAAGAAAAAGAACTGGAAATGGTTTTGCCTGGTTTTAAAGCGATGTCTGCGCCAGCAAGGGAGCGCTGACACTATAAATGGTGCCT
>Ga0182024_10015091_pt1 | contig 14850 bp, 9 predicted proteins | sample P32metaG_FD_120480 | JGI IMG/M metagenome (GOLD analysis project Ga0182024, IMG submission 120480) | Permafrost microbial communities from Stordalen Mire, Sweden - P3-2 metaG (Illumina Assembly) | ecosystem: Environmental > Terrestrial > Soil > Wetlands > Permafrost | place: Sweden: Stordalen... | reverse complement strand
TCTGTCCCGGTTGGACAAGAATCTTTTGTGTGAAATCTTGGTAGCCGTCCTGCCGCACAGTAATTACGTGTTCACCGGGTAGAAGAAGAACTTTTTTCGATCCTTTGAGTTCTTTCAGATACCCTACGTATGCTCCGTCCACCCAGACCCCAGAAGTCTTTTCGACATGGGATTTTCCTTCAAACTGAATCTCTCCCATCACATCGTTTGCAGCGTGCATGAGGGCAGGCAGGAAAGCAGAAACCAACAGCAATACCCACAGTAAGGAGGCCACGCTTCGGAGTGCTTTTTTCATAATTCCCTTCATAGTCAGTCAGGCAGCAAACCACTCCGTAGACTGCAACAACCGGAGCAGCGATCTAATTACCGCTTTCTCGTAAATGACTAATGCCACACTAGCCTCTGAACCATCGTCAAAACTGATCAATTGTGAGCAGATGCGCCTGTTTGCAAGAGACAAAGATTCTATCCGCGATAAAGAAAGGCAGTCAGCCCGAAACAGATAGATAGCAGACGATACGGTATGACATCGCGGAAAAGTCGCGGAACCGACTACTTCAAATGGCGAAGTGGCATCCCTAATGAACATCGCTCCAAGACCGACCTATTCGAACCTGCTGCCTGTCAGAAGCCGACTTCACTGCCGAGTCGTGGGCCCCGTCCTCGCTCATTACTTCAGAGTTGTCCGTCACCGGGGGCGAAAGTGAAGAACTCCAGTTTCCGTGATTGCAAACGAGGATGAAGAGATGTCTGGCTCGCGGCTCTAGACGAAACCTGACAGCGCCGATCAGTGTTGTTCGGTCATGGACACCCTCATTCGGGAATGGACACTGTAGGCCGCCGGGATACTGTTGACGCGCAGGTATCTTCCGTGTTTTTCACCACTTGGTCCCCCTGCAATTTGGTGCACCACTTGCTCACGAACGAAGTATATGGACATCGCTCGTCCTGAATTCAAACTCCAGCAACGTCGCCGCCAGATGGTTCTCTTTGGGGTAGGAGCCGTGGTGGTTGCGGCGGTGTCGATTGGGGTGATGAGGCTGAAACCGGCAGCTCCCTCCGTCGAGCGCGGAACTGTGTGGACGGACGTCGTGAAACGAGGTTCCATGTTGCGGCAGGTCCGGGGACCGGGATCACTGATGCCGGTGCAGGAAGCGGTTCGTCAGATTCCGGCCGAAACCGAGGCGACGGTAGTGCGTATTCGCGTGCTGCCGGGCACCCAGGTGCAGGCTGACACCATTCTGCTCGAGATGAGCAATTCGCAGGTCGAGCAAGCGGCGATTGATGCGCAGCTTCAATTGAAGGCGGCCGAAGCGGAATATCAAAGCCTGCGCGTTCGGCTCGACAGCGACCTCATGACTCAGAAGGCCGGTGCCGCGACCGTGAATGCGGATTACAGCCAGGCGCAACGACAGGCCGACACAGACAAGGCGCTTTACGAGCTCGGCGTGATTTCAGGTCTGGCCTACAAGTCGTCCAAGGGCAAAGCGGACGAACTCACCACGAGGAATGATCTCGAAGGGCAAAGACTGGCGATCAACAAGAAAGCCGTCGAGACTCAGCTCGCGCAGGAGCAGGCGAAGGTGGACCAGGCGCGCACGCTGGCCGCACTGAAGCAAAAGCAACTCGATGCGCTCAGAGTTCGAGCCGGCATCACCGGGGTGTTGGTCGATCTCCCGATGCAGGTAGGCCAGCACGTTCAGCCCGGAACTATGCTGGCCAAAGTGGTGCAGCCAGAACGTCTGATGGCCGCACTGAAGATCGCGGAAACGCAAGCGCGCGATGTGCAATTTGGCGAGCCCGCGTCAATCGACACCCACAACGGCGTCATCAGCGGCACGGTGATGCGGGTCGACCCGGCAGTACAAAACGGAACCGTGACCGTGGACGTCAAACTAACAGGTGACCTCCCAAGAGGAGCCCGGCCCGATCTCAGCGTCGACGGAACCATCGACCTAGAGCGGCTGGACAATGTGCTTTATGTGGGACGGCCGGCATTCGGACAAGAGAACAGCACCATCAGCCTATTCAGGCTCGACACGGACGGCAAAGAGGCCGCTCGCGTCCCGATCAAGGTGGGACGCGAATCGGTGAATTCAATTCAAATTTTTGAGGGGCTTCACGAAGGCGACACGGTGATTCTTTCCGACATGTCGCGCTGGGACAAGACGGATCGCATCCGGCTGGACTGAGAAACCTACACCACGAATTCGAGGCAAATATTTATGACGGAAGCCGGGCAGCCACTGATCCAGATTCAGGATATGACCAAAGTCTTTTATACCGACGAAATCGAAACTCACGCGCTCTCTGGAGTGCACCTCTCCATTAATAAAGGAGAGTACGTGGCCATGTCGGGGCCGTCGGGATGTGGCAAGTCGACGCTGCTGTCCATCATCGGCTTGCTGGATACTCCGACGGAAGGAAAGTATTCGCTGAACGGAAAGACAGTCGAGAACCTCGATTTTGCCGAACGCTCACGCATTCGGAACCAGGAGATCGGATTCATCTTCCAGAGTTTCAACCTGATCGGCGACCTGACCGTGTATGAAAACGTCGAACTGCCGCTCACCTACCGGCAGAGAATGCCTGCTCCCGACCGGAAGAAGCGGGTGATGGAGGCGCTGGAACGCGTGGGTATGGCACACCGCATCCGACACTATCCATCGCAGCTTTCCGGAGGCCAGCAGCAGCGTGTGGCCGTGGCCCGTGCTCTTGCGGGGAAACCCTCCATCCTGCTGGCCGACGAACCTACCGGAAACCTCGACTCGCGAAACGGCGAGGCCGTGATGGAACTGCTGCAGAACCTGCATCGTGAGGGGGCGACGATCTGCATGGTGACGCACGATCCGCGCTTCGCCAAACATGCGCAGCGCGAAGTTCATCTGTTCGACGGCAAGGTAGTTGCGGAGGAAGATCTGAAAAAGCTGATGGCGGATGTGCACGCATGACCGGATTGATCCAAGACCTACGCTATGCGATTCGCCAACTGCGCAAGAGTCCCGGCTTCACTGCCATTGCTGTAGTCACATTGGCGCTTGGAATTGGAGCGAATACCGCAATCTTCAGCGTCGTGAACGGGGCATTACTGCGTCCGCTGGCATTCAGAGAACCAGACCGCCTGGTCCATGTTTGGCATGTCCCCCCGGCAAAGAGTTTTCCTGGAATGACCACATTCGCGGTTTCCGCAGCGAACTACCTGGACTGGCAAAGTCAGAACCAGGTTTTCGAGAACATGGCCATTTATACCTACCACGGCTTCACGCTGACGGGCGGGGAGAAACCGGAGCAGGTAGACGCCAGCGCGGTATCGTCCAATTTTTTTGAGACCCTGGGCGTTCAACCAATGCTGGGCCACGTCTTTTCACCGCAGGAGGATCAGCCGGGCCGCTCCAACGTGGTGGTTCTTAGTTTTCGATTTTGGCAGGAGCATTTCGGCTCGAATGTTGAGATCGTCGGCCACAACATCAACATCGACGGTCAGAGTTTTTTCGTTACTGGTGTCATGCCACGCTCGTTCCGCTATCCGGACTTTGCACAAGTCTGGACGCCGATGGCTTGGACAGATAAGGAACGCGCGGTCCGGGGAGAGCATCACTATTCCGTCGTCGCGCGCCTTAAGTCCGGCGTTGCTCTGAAGCAAGCCCAGGCCGCGATGAATACTATCTCCAGCCGCCTGGAGCAGTTGTATCCCGACGACGACCGGGGATGGGGCGCTGTCGTCGTGCCCTTGCACTACGATCTGGTGAGTGATGTGCGACCGGCGCTGTTGGTTCTGCTGGGCGCCGTGGCCTTCGTTCTGCTTATCGCTTGCGTCAATGTTGCCAATCTTGCGCTGGCGAAGACTTTGAGCCGGCGAAAAGAGATCGCTATCCGAACCGCACTTGGTGCATCCTCGGCACGTGTGCTCCGGCAAATCCTGGCTGAGACGGTGCTGCTCGCGCTTGCAGGAGGTGCTATCGGCTCGACCTACGCTCAGTTTGGCGTTCGCCTGATCATGGCGTTCTTGGGAGACAAGTTACCGCGCTCGGTCGACGTCGGGCTTGACGTTCGGGTCTTAGGCTTCACGGCGGTCATCTCCATACTCACCGGCATCATCGCCGGAGTTCTGCCCGCTCTGCGCTTGACCAGAGGGGACGTCAACCAAGCACTCAAAGAAGGACTGGGTCGAACCGATTCAGACTCCGGCGGCCACCGCACTCGCAGCGTACTGGTGGTAGCCGAGGTCGCACTCTCGCTTGTCTTGCTGATAGGCGCGGGGTTGATGATCCGAAGTTTCCAGCAGCTCCATGGTGTGAACCCAGGGTTTGAGACTCACGGTGTTCTTACCATGACCGCTGCAGTCTCGCGGGCCAAGTTCCCTCTGCCGACACAGCAGATCAGCTTCTTCGAACGAGTACTCCAGCGGGTCCGCACGTTGCCTGGCGTCGAATCTGCCGGGGTCATTGACGACATCCCGTTAAACGGAAACGGGTCACACCAGCCCATTGCGATCGAGGGACGTCCGGTTGTGGCGATGTCCGAGCAGCCAGAAGTCGACGTGCGTCTCATTAGTCCGGGTTACATGAGCGCCATGCGTATCCCCATCGTGCGTGGCCGCGATTTCGGTGATACGGACATCGCCGGCAGGCCGGCGGCCATCCTCATCAGCGAATCTATGGCCCAGCATTTCTGGCCTGGCGAAGATCCGATCGGAAAGCGCCTCACCCTGACTTTTTTCCCCGATGTTGCTCGCGAGGTCGTGGGAGTTGTGGGTGATGTCAAGCTCGACGGTTTGGACCAGGCTCGTCCTTCCACAACTCTGTACATGCCCTTAGGCCAGGCTTCGGCGCCCGCGACGGGAGGCTGGAATTCTTTCCCCATGACTCTGGTTGTTCGTTCTGCTACCAACCCCTCAGGCATTGTCTCTGCCGTGGCAAACGCGGTGCACGAGGTCGATCGCGAAATTCCAGTGCGCGACATTCTCACCGTGGATGAACTCGTTACCAATTCGATGTCACAACAGCGATTCAACATGCTGCTACTGGGAGCGTTCGCCGGGCTCGCACTGCTGTTGGCGGCGATCGGAATCTACAGCGTGCTCTCGTACAGCGTGAAACGGCGCGTGCCGGAAATCGGAATCCGTTTGGCTTTAGGCGCACGCATTGGGGATGTGCTGCGCATGGTGGTGTTCGACAGTATGAAGCCAACCTTGCTGGGTGTGGCCATAGGAACCGTCGGCGCCTTGGCGATGGGGCACGTTTTGCCGAGCCTCATCTACGGTGTGAAGCCGACCGATCCCGTTACTTTTCTGGTGGTTGTGTTTCTTCTTGCCGCGACCGCTCTGTTTGCCAGCATCATTCCGGCATACCGGGCGACCAAGGTGGATCCCATGGCGGCGTTGCGGTATGAGTAGGAGCTTTAATGAGTGGAATATTTCACGATCTCCGCTACGCTCTGCGCCAACTGCGCAAGAGTCCCGGCTTCACCGCTGTTGCGGTGGTCACGTTGGCCCTCGGAATCGGCGCCACCACCGCCATCTACACGGTGCTGTACGCCACTTTCCTGGCCCCCATGCCCTATCCGGATTCCGAACAACTGGTCATGGTGTGGTCCAAATTAAATGGCGAACGCACGATCGTCTCGGCCGCGGATTTTCTCGACTGGAAGCGGCAGAGCAATGTGTTTCAGGATCTGGCCGCCTGGAATGACGGCATGTTTAACCTGGCCGCTTCGGACCGCCCCCAACATGTTCCCGGTCAGCTGACCACTCCGGGTTGGTACCGGATGCAAGGCTTTCGCTTCTTCCTGGGACGCGACTTCCTGCCAGAAGAGGGTGAGCCCGGAAAAGATCGCGTCGTGATTCTGGCCCACAGTCTGTGGCAACGGCTGGGCGCAAACACCAACATCATCGGCCAGCAGCTTCGTATCAATAGCGAGCCTTACACAGTGGTGGGCGTCTTGGCGCCTGGCCTGGCAGACCGGCTGACTGTGGAACTTGCGGTGCCGCTGGCTTTCAAACCGGAGCAACTCGATCACAGCTCTCGCTCATTAACCGTGCTTGGTCGCATGAAGGCAGGACTCTCCATAGCACAAGCCCAGGCTGACATGGATGTCGTCGCGCGCCGCCTTGGCTACGATCATCCGGATTCGAACAAGAATTGGAGTGTGAGCGTCGAACCTCTGCGCAATGACTTCCTTCCGCCCGTAACCCTGAAAACTCTTTGGCTGTTGATGGGTGCGGTGGGCTTTGTGCTGTTAATCGCGTGCGTCAACGTGGCCAATCTGCTGCTGGCTCGAGCCACAACGCGGCAGAAAGAAATTGCCGTACGGGCTTCGCTCGGCGCGAGCCGTTGGGAATTGTTTGTTCAGTTTCTGGTCGAAAGCCTGGTTTTGGCGAGCATGGGAGGCCTCCTTGGCGCTGGTTTGGCAGAGGCTCTGGTTAAGGGGGTGATGGCGATCATGCCCCCTTTCATAGTGACTTCAGAGGCCGATATCCGTCTGAGTATCCCAGTCCTTCTGTTTACGCTGGCAATAACCGTGATGGCTGCCGTCGGATTCGGCTGTGCCCCAGCTTGGCAGGCATCGGGCGTCGATCCGATTGATGCGTTGAAAGAAGGAGGCCGTGCCGGAATCAGTGCCGGTACCCGCTCTTTGCGCAGGGCGCTGGTCGTGACGGAATTTGCGCTGGCGCTCACCCTGCTTGGCGGCGCGGGGTTGGCAATCCATAGTTTCGTGAACCTCACGCACGTCGACCTCGGTGTTCGCAGTGATCACATTCTGACCTTCACCCTTCCGGTACCGCGGGTTCGGTTCGCGCAGCCACAGCAGATTGTTGTGTTTTACCGCCGACTCCTGGAGAAGCTCGAATCCATTCCAGGCGTATCGCGCGCCGAAGCGGCAACTGCCACGCCGGTGCGAGGCAGATGGTTCGGAATGGCCTTCACCATCGTCGGCAAACCACCCGTGGATCGCGCCTCGCGACCCGATGCCGGATTTCAAATGGTCACGCCCGGATACTTTGACACCTTTGGCATTCGCGTCGTCCGGGGTCGCAGCTTCACCGAGCTAGACACTGCTGAAAATGTAAGGGTGGCAATGGTCAACGAAGACTTTGTCCATCGCTACTTGCCGGGCGTGGACCCCCTGACCCAACGCATTGCCGTCGATCAACTTGTCCCGGGCATCGCCCGCAACGAGCCCGCGGTCCTATGGCAAATCGTCGGTATCTTCCATAACGTGCGGACCGGCGACCTTCGCGAAGACTTCCCTGAGATTGACGTCCCCTTCTGGCAGTCTCCTTGGCCCCAAGCCGCCATGGCGGTTCGCACCTCTGGCGATCCCGACGCGATGGCCAACAGCATCGCCGATGTCGTCAAGTCCATGGACCCCGATCTACCTCTCGCCCAAGTCCGCACCATGGAGCAGATCGTGATGGAGTCGCGTTCTTACGAGCGCTTCGAGACCGCGCTCTATGGCGGCTTCGCGGGGTTGGCTCTTCTGCTGGCAGCGGTGGGAATTTACGGTGTCATGGCGTTCGCAGTGGCTCAGCGAACTCACGAGATCGGATTACGCATAGCCTTGGGTGCCGGGCGTGATGCGGTGTTCAGCCTGATCTTGAAGGAGGGCGCAGTTTTGGCTCTGGCTGGTTCGCTACTCGGCTTGGTCGGCGCCTGTCTGGTAGGTCGCACGATGAGGGGCATGTTGTATGGCGTAGGGACGATCGATCTCGCCGCATTCGCGACGGTCGTGGTGGTGCTGTTCGCGTCCGCAATGCTGGCGTGCTACCTTCCCGCACGCCGCGCAGCCAGCGTAGATCCCATGGTGGCTCTGCGCTATGAGTAAGACATGTGAATTGAGAGTGAAATGATCCAGCTAAAAAATATCGAACGCAAATACCAGACCGGCGCTGGATATACCTGGGTACTGCGCCGGGTCAATCTCGACATTCGGCAGGGCGAATTTGTCACCGTGATGGGACCATCCGGAGCGGGAAAGTCCTCCCTGCTGAACGTGCTGGCGCTTCTCGACGACCAGTGGACCGGCGAATACTGGTTCCGCGAGCAAGCCGCCCACCTCATGAAACGCAAGCAGCGGGGCGAGCTGGCCAAGAGCAATGTCGGAATGGTCTTCCAGAGCTATCACCTGCTCGACGACCTTACCGTTCAGGAAAACATTGATCTGCCACTTTCTTATAAAGACATTCCGCGAAGTCAGCGGCAGAGCGCGGTCGCCGACACTCTCGATCGCTTCCAGATCGTGGCGAAGAAAGATCTCTATCCCAGCCAGCTTTCCGGGGGGCAGCAGCAACTTGTAGGGATCGCGCGCGCCGTAATCCACAACCCATCACTCCTGCTCGCCGATGAGCCGACGGGAAATCTGCATTCCCCTCAGGCCAAAGAAATCATGGAACTCTTTCGTGACCTGAGCCAACACGGAACAACCATCGTGCAGGTCACTCACTCGGAAGCGAACGCGGCCTATGGGAGCCGCACCATTCAACTGCGCGACGGTTGGTTGGTTGGTGATACAGCGAATCCCGCACTTACTCCACCAACGGAGGTCAGCGCATCGTGAGGTTCCAGGGTTCTGGTTTCTGGCGACGCGGAATCGCCCTCTTTTGTGTGTATGGGACGTTGGTCGGCAGCCTCCGGGCGCAAGTTGCAACCTCTTCCCAGACGCAGAGTTCAACCGCGTCCCCGAAGACCGCGCCGCTTCGCTTTGAGATGCAAAAATCTCGCAGTCCATTTAGCGCCTACTCGCCCGAGACCGTCCCGGAACCCCCACTTGCGAACTCCCCGCGTCTTGTAGAACTGATACGCGACGGCAAGCTTTATCTCTCACTGAAAGACGCGATCGATCTTGCCCTGGAGAATAACCTCGATTTGGCCATTGCCCGCTACAACCTGCCCATCGCCGATACCGACATTCTGCGTACCCAGGCAGGTGGATTCTTCCGCGGCGTCAACACCGGAGTAGTGCAGGGAACTCCAGGTGGCGGAGTGGGAGGTTTTGGTACAGGCGCTCCAGGCGCCGGCGGTACGTCGAGCGGTGCGGGCGGCGCCGGTGCAGGCGCCTCGGGGTTGGTTCAATCCACTCTCGGAGCTGGCACTCCGGTGTCGTCCTATGATCCCGCGGTTACTGTCTCCGTCGGATCTGAACATCAGACCACGCCACTGGCTAACCTGCAAATTTACGGAGTGCCTTCGCTCCAATTGAATACCGGTCAGGCCACCTTCGGTTACCTGCAGGCGTTTCCAACGGGTACCAGCATTTCCTTCCAGTTCAGCAATAGTCGCCAGTCTACCAACAGCCCTTTTCTTTTTCTGTCGCCGGCCACCAGCGGGATGTTTCGATTCACCATCCAGCAGGAAATATTAGCCGGCTTCGGCTTCGGTCCCAATCTGCGCTACCTTCGCATCGCACGTAACAACAAGAAGATTTCCGACATCGCCTTCAAGGATCAGGTCATTGCCACGGTCACGCAGATCGAAAACATCTATTGGGACCTCGTGAGCGCCTACGAGCAGACGCAGGTCAACGAGCAATCTTCCGCCTTCGCTCAACAGACTCTCGAGAATGCCCGGAAACAGTTGAAACTGGAGAGCATTCCTGAGATCGATGTGATGCGGGCAGAAGCCGAACTCTCAAGACGTGATCAGGATTTAACGGTGGCGCGCACCAGCCTGGAACTGCAAGAAACTCTCATGAAGAATGCTGTCACCAAGAATCTGTCCGACCCGCTTCTGGAGGCAATGCCCGTCATTCCCACGGACCGCACGCAGGCTAACCAGGTGCAGGCCGCTTCGGATATTCAGGAGTTGATTGCCCAAGCCTTGCAGCACCGTCCGGAACTGGCTGAGACTGATGTCGACCTGCTGAACCGCCAGATCAGCCGGAAAGCGGCGCGCAATGCCTTGCTGCCATCGCTATCGCTGGTAGGGTTCTACGGAGGGTCGGGACTAGCCGGGCCGCTGAATCCTCTGTGTCAGGGCTGCACTTCAAGCGTGCCGGTAGATTTCGCGGGAGCACTGGGAAACACATTCAATAATTCCTCCCCCGATTACTATATTGGGTTGAACCTAAACATCCCCATCCGGAACCGTGTCGCCAAAGCTGATCAGTATCGTTCCGAGCTTGAGTATCGCCAAGCCGAGCTACGCAGAGAGCAGCTGAAAAAACAGGTTCGCATCGAGGTTCGCAACGCGCAATATGCGCTCGAACAAACCGGTGCCAGGGTGGACGCCGCGCGCAAGGCCCGAGACCTGGCGCAACGCACATTCGATATCACGAAGAAGGAACAGGAATTGGGGGCGGGATCGAGCTATCAGACCCTCACTTCCCAGCGCGATCTTTCGCTGGCTGAGTTGGATCTGGTCGGCGCAATGACCAGTCATGAGAAGGCCAAAGTCGAACTTGATCGTGCCACCGGAGCGACTCTGGAACATAATGGAATCCAGATCCAGGACGCTCTGAATGGTACTGTTAGCACCGCGAGTCCATAGTTGAACATTCAAGTTAGACATACAAGTTAAACATGCAGCCTTTGACCAAGTCGGAAGAGATTTTCACCGCCACGGCGCTAACGAGTAGCAAGGACCGTCCCCGTATTTTGGCTGCCGATGATCAGCAACACGTTCTCGAGGCCATCGAAATGCTCCTGCGCCCGCAGGGGTACGAGGTGGAAACGGCGCGATCCCCGGCGTTGGTTCGGGAATCACTGGCTACCGGCTCCTACGATGCCCTCCTTATTGATCTGAACTACACGCGGGACACAACGTCCGGCCGGGAGGGCCTCGACCTGCTATCTGAGGTCGTTGCGCTGGACAATACCACGCCGGCGATCGTGATGACGGCCTGGGCCAATATTGACCTGGCAGTGGAAGCCATGCGCCGCGGGGCACGCGACTTCATTCAGAAGCCTTGGGAAAACGAACGGCTGCTCGCGATCCTGAGGACGCAGGTGGAGCTTCATCGCGCGCTCCGCGAGGCTGAGCGTCTGGCAGCCCAGAATCGCCTGCTACGAACCGAAGGCCGACCTCAGTTCATTGCGACAGCGCCTGCAATGCAACCGTTGCTCGGCACTCTGACGCGAGTGGGTCCCTCGGACGCAAATGTGTTGATCACAGGCGAGCATGGCACCGGCAAAGAGGTGGTCGCGCATACGCTCCATGCCTTGTCTGCCCGGGCGTCCCGTCCCATGATCGCCGTAAACACCGGCGCTGTGCCTGATGGCCTATTTGAAAGTGAACTCTTCGGGCACGTGAAAGGTGCGTTTACAGATGCCCGTTCCGATCGCATCGGCCGGTTCGAACTGGCCGACGGTGGAACCATCTTCTTGGACGAGATCGGCAACGTGCCAATGCATCAACAGGCGAAGCTGTTGCGCGTGCTCGAGGCGGGTGAGGTTGAGCGGATCGGCTCATCCCGTCCCCGCCGTATCGACGTTCGGGTAATCTCTGCCACGAACACCGATCTTCGGGCGGCGTGCAGTTCCGGGCAGTTTCGCGAAGACTTGCTATTCCGCTTGAACACCGTTGAGCTTCACGTGCCCGCATTACGAGAACGCCGGGAAGACATCCCTGTCCTCGCGGGGCACTTTCTCTCGCGCTACGCATCGCGATACCGGCGGCCAGTCCAGGGATTCGAGGCTTCCGCTTTGCAGCTGCTCATGCAATACTCCTGGCCGGGGAATGTCCGCGAACTTGAGCATACCCTCGAGCGTGCGGTCCTGATGTGCCGTGGAACCGAGGTTGAACGTGCCGACTTGGGGTTGGACTCACTGCGCCAGCACGCCCTGAACCTGGAGGATCTCAGCCTTGAGTCCGTGGAAGCCATTCTGATCCGCAAAGCCTTGCAGCGTTCTCACGGTAATGTAAGCCAGGCCGCCGAGGTGTTAGGGCTCAGTCGCGGAGCTCTTTATCGGCGGATGGAAAAACATGGGCTCTAGCCCGCTGGGGAAGCCTAATCTCACACTTCGGAAACCTCCTCGCAAGCGGGTTCGCCTGTTGTATGAACGGCGGATCAGTCTCTTCTCACTGTTTGTCGCCCTTCCCGGCATGTTCTTCAGCGGCGTCTTCATCTGGATGCAGGCTTGGTCTTTGGAGTCCAGGTTCGCGCTGATTTTCGTCGAATTGTTCACGTGGTGGTTGTTGGCGATGGCGTTGCACGAGCAAACCACGCGGCCACTGCAAACCCTGGCCAATGTCATCGCTGCCTTGCGTGAAGAGGACTACTCTTTTCGAGCACGCGGAGCAGCCACGGATGATGCGTTGGGCGAGCTGTCCCTTGAGGTAAATGCTCTGGCCGACCTGCTCGCCGAGCAGCGTATTCGAGCCATTGAAGCCACGGCGCTGGTGCGCCGTGTCGTCGAGGAGATTGAGGTGCCGTTGTTCACGTTCGACCCAGATCAGATTCTTCGCCTGGTTAACTCAGCCGGAGAACGGTTGCTGCAGCAGCCCTCCGTGAGACTTCTGGGTCGCACAGCCACAGAGATTGGATTGGACGGTTGCTTGTCCGTGGAAAGTGGCACTCTGGCTCCTTTGCATTTCCAGGATCCGAACGCGCGCTGGCTGGTGCGTCGGAGTTCATTTCGGCAAAAGGGCGTGCCCCACACTTTGATCGTTCTGTCCGACGTGAGCCGCGCTCTTCGGGAAGAAGAACGCGGCGCCTGGCAGCGTCTGATTCGCGTGCTCGGGCACGAACTCAATAATTCACTTACGCCAATCAAGTCGATTGCCGGGAGTCTGAATGCTCAGGTCTCCAAGACCGTGCTCGATGCGGATGCACGGCAGGACTTTCAACGCGGACTGGCCATTATTGGAACGCGGGCCGATTCCCTCAATCGTTTCCTGCAGGCGTATCGTCAACTCGCCCAGATGCCCCCACCCGTTTTCTGCAAAACTGCGCTCCTCCCGATCGTCGAGCGGGTTGCTGGGTTTGAGACCAGACTGCGAGTGCGGGTTGTTCCCGGTCCTGACATCCAATTGATGCTTGATCCGGATCAGTTCGAGCAGATGCTCATCAACCTGGTGCGAAATGCAGCTGAGGCGGCCATGGAACCACGGCGCGCCGAAAGCGGATTCCACCAGGCTACTTTGGACCCTCAGGTCGTGATGCATTGGGACCTCACCGAGAAGGATCTGGTTCTCACTATCGATGATAACGGACCCGGATTTCTCAATCCCAGCAATGCCTTTGTCCCCTTCTACACCACCAAGCCCGCGGGAAGCGGTATTGGCTTGGTCCTCTCCCGACAAATCGCCGAAGCCCACGGCGGCTCGATTGAGCTCCTGAATCTGAGTGACAAGAAAGGATGTCGGGCAAGAATCGTGCTGCCACAAGCCCAGCCTCCTGTGTAGCCGAGACTCCAAGAGCTGGGTAGTTTGGGGGATTGGTGCAGAAAGCAAACCGCGAACCACTGCCGGTAGTACCTCGCCCATGTAAGGATCAATCTCGCAACACTCGGGCGGGATCGGTACGCGTAGCGCGCCAGGCGGGCAGAAGACAAGCTGCGAGTGAGGTGATCGTCATCACCGCCACTGCCGATGAGAATGCCAGCGTGTCGTTCGGACTGACATGGTTGAGAAGCTTTCCGAACAATCGCGTCAATGCAAGTCCCGCAGTCGCGCCACAGAGGACACCGACTGCAGTTAATCTCAAACCGCGCGAAATGACCCGACGAAAAAGATCGGCTGCACCGGCGCCAAGAGCCATGCGCAACCCGAGTTCGCGGTTGGCCTGCGCCACGGCATAAGACATCACGCCATACAGGCCGATGGCAGCGAGGAGAAGCGCCAATCCTCCTAGGATCGAAACCAGGGTTACGGCCACCAGTTGCGGCGAGGTTGAGCGATCAACCTGTTCCTGAAGCGTAATCATCTCGTATAAGGGAAGAGCCCATTCGTTTGTGCGGGCCGACAAACACCGCTGCCGTTTGTCAGAAGAGACGGCATCGGCAGGGTTCTGAGTGCCGTGACCCCTCCGCGAAGTCCAGCGGCGCGCACACCCGCCGCGAGCGCCGGCAGAGCCGCGGCGGAGCCCAACCGTCTTATAAGCCGATGCGTGCGCCTACCAGACATAGGTCCCCACCGACTCCGCGGGCAACGCCGTCTGGAAGAACTTCCCGTGGTACTTCACCGCGAAGGACTTCGCAAAATTTCCGGTATTTGAAACTACCAGCACTACCTTGCCCTCCGGAGTCAGAAAGGCGACACTGGCCAGCTGTTCCATCTCGCTCGAAGCCACCCGCACCGAGCCCGGCGGCACGAACTGCGAAAAATGCTCGACTACATAAAAAGCAACATTCTTCGTTACAGAATCGCCATCCAGCGTGATCGCCCCGGAACATCCGGTGCAGCCCCCGTTGTTGGTGTGCGGTCCGTTTTGCGGATCGGCTGCCAAATTCCAGAGCAGCACGTTGCGGCTCCAGTTCCGCGTCGCGCCAATCATCACCCGCCTCACCGGCTCGGCAATTCCAAGCGGCCCTTCGCCGCGCCTCGCCGTCACCGACTGTTCCGTCATATATAGGTTCTTCTTCGGATATGCATCATGCACCTGCGTCACCACGCTCGCGTCGCCGCCGTACAGGTGAAACGCCGTCCCATCCACATATTTGCTCGCTGCCGGATCGCCCAGAATCGACAGCGGATACGAGGGCACATCTGGGTTGTGGTCGTAAAGCAGAATCTTCGCCCGGATACCGGCTTTCTCAAAGGCAGGCCCCAGGTCTTTCGCGATAAACGTGTCTTGTTCCTGCGCAAACATCACCATGCTGGGCGTATTCTTCGGATTCAGAGGCTCATTCTCGACCGTGATCGCGTCAATCGCGATCCCCTCTGCTCGCATCGCCTCGATGTACTTTACGAAATA
>Ga0182024_10015090_pt1 | contig 14850 bp, 12 predicted proteins | sample P32metaG_FD_120480 | JGI IMG/M metagenome (GOLD analysis project Ga0182024, IMG submission 120480) | Permafrost microbial communities from Stordalen Mire, Sweden - P3-2 metaG (Illumina Assembly) | ecosystem: Environmental > Terrestrial > Soil > Wetlands > Permafrost | place: Sweden: Stordalen... | reverse complement strand
TGCCGAACCCCCGGCGACGGCGCCGGCGTCGAGGATGGTCTGCATGGCCAGCAGCATCGAACGATCGCGAAAATCTTCGGTCTTGAGCCGCTTGACCAAATCGGGGGACACCAGGAACAGCAAGTCCTTGCCGTCATAAAGGGCGAAGCTGCCGGGTTTGTCTTTTTCCTCCTCGGTTTCCTTGCCGAAGCGGATCGACAGGGTTTCCGGCGTGGCGGCAAGCTCGCGATGGGCCAGCCAGGAAACGGCCGTCTCCAGTGGCAGCAAGCCGCGAGGAGAGAGCAAGCCGAGAGGGGAAAGCAAGCCGGCGAAGCTCGCGGGCGTTTTCGGCGCGATCGTTTTTTTGAGGACGAACGTCACCTTGACCACAGGTGCATCAAGCCCGAACGGAGCGAGGTCGGTCTTCTTGGCATCGATCGTTTGCAGCCATTTTTGAGCATGCATACCGGAAAGGGCGCGAATATACGCGTCCAGCTTGGCATTGTCGGCCAGAGTTTGCTCGGTTCCAGGCCGTTTGATCAGCCAGCGGCCGCCCATCTGGGGGCCGGTGCCGCGGACGAACTCCAGCTTTTCCTTGCCGCGCTCCAGGGTCAGCGCCTCGATCTCCTCATAGGGCACCACCGGTAACGCACTGTCGAGAAACGCCAGCCTGGCGTCGGCGGGGATGATCTTTTCGCCGCTGGCCTTGGGCAGAGCAAAGCGGCTGACGGTGCCGTCGTGCTGGATGCGCTTGACCGGCACGATGTCCTTGTCCGCCTTGCCGAGGATCAGAGTAACGACAGCCTTCTTTTCCTCTTTCTTTTCCGCCTTCTTGTCATCCTTCTTCGCGTCTTTTTTCTCATCCGGGCTCTTCTTGGACTGCGTGTCCGTGAAGAGAGCGATTTCGCCGTGCGAGCCGTCGAGGACCAGCTCGGCGTCGAGCTTCTTGGCAGCGTCGCCCTCGACGTCGTAGAACTTCTGGATCTCACGTTTGCCTTCGAGGGCGTCGAAAATCGCCTTGACGGCATCCTCATTGGCCGGCGCCGGTTTGCCGTCGCCCATCTGCACTTGCCAGGGCGACTTCTCGTCGGGCCGGGTTAGGACGATCTGCTCCTTGTCGATCTTGACCTTGACCATGTCCACTTTCTTCGCGTCCACCAGGATGATGTTGGTGCTGCGCAGCTCGCCCGGTTTTTTCAAATAATCACTCAGTCCTTCGAGTTGCTTGGAGCTGATCATGAAGATGCCGGGATCATTTTCCATGCGCGCGAAAAAGAGGTCCTTGTCGAGAACCTTCTTGCCGACGACGAGCGTTTCTTCCTTCTTGCCTTCTTCCTTTTTGCCCTCTTCCTTCTTGCCGTCTCCGAAATCGACCTGGATGCGCAGGCTCTCCGTGCCAGGTGCGAGGCCATACTCGGGAGTATTGACGTCGGCGGCTGGGTCCACGAAGTCGGCGACCGAATCGACCCGGATGGCCTTGATCTTGTCGATGAGCCCCTTGACGCCGCCCGTCAGCGCTTCCTTTTTCGGGATGGCGATCAGCTCCTTGGGCGGAGCCGGGCCCTGGTAGTCGGCCGGGCCCATGGGCGGCTTGACGATGCGCCAGGAGTCGTCGTCCGCCCGCTTGATTTCCAGCTCCGTCTTGTCCTGCTTGAGAACGACCTTCTTGACCGTCGGCTCGCTGAACTCGAATAGCTGCTGCGGCCTGAGCGAATTTTCGTCCTTGAAGTTCAGGCTTTTGAGGGAGGTGTTGTCCACCACCAGCACGCGCCCCTGCCGATCGGACGAGCTGACGTAGAGACGCGTCTGGTCCGGAGTTTCGTTGCCGACCTCGAGCTTCCATTCCTTCGGCTCATCCTTGTCCTTGCCCATCTTGCCCTTGATGGTCAGGATGAGCTGCGGATCGGCGAGCCCATTGACGGCGGCGTTCGTGCTGACGTCCGACTCGTCGAGCTTGGCGGCGTTCTTGACTTCGCGGATGATCTTGCCGACCTCTTTCTCGTCCAGGCGAAGGAGGTTCTTGCCGCTCTTGAGATACCAGATGGAGTCGGTCTTGATCAGTTCGATGTCCAGGGCCCACTTGTCCTTGGTCTTCTCCTTCGCGTCCTTGTCCTTGCGCTTGATGGAAACGGATTCCAGCGTGACGTCGGTGTCGGGCGGCATGGAGGGGAAGAGCAGGCTCTCGCTGAACGTCGTTCGCTTGGACGCGACCAGCAGGCCGAACAGCCAGAGCATGCCCAGGGAGAGACCGAACAGGAAGGCGGTATTGCGGAGATTCATAGCACCTATTTCCTTCGAAGGAGCCTGCGGCTACCGGCGGCGAACCAGCCAGATGCCAATGCCCAAACCCACGGTCACGATGAACATGAACCAGACCGGCAATAACAGCATGCGCCCGTATTCGACGTTGGAACCGAGCGAAAAATTCTTGGTCACCTTGGGATCAAGCCCGATGCGGCCCTTGCGCTCGGCCATCCATTCCAGCGAGCTGAGGAAGATCGAGTAATACAATTCGCCATCCTGGCTGGGCGTCACGCTGGAATTGGTGAGGAAATCCGTCGAGCCGAAGACGACCATCTTGGGTTTTTCGCCCTCCGACACGGTCACGGCGACGGGGAGCGGTTCCTTGACAAAGCGTTTCATCAGCATGTGCTGCCTGTCCAGCTCCACGAAGAAGGGCCAGGGAGCTTGCAGCGCTCGCATCGAAGTCTCTTCCAGGATGTAAAACTTCTCGGCATTGGCTTCGAGCAGCGTCTCCGCCTTGAATTTGGCACCCTTGGCACTGCGAATCACGCGCACGCTTTGGAAAGGAATGCGATAGAGCGAGAATTGCTTGGCAAATTCGTTCTCGGTGATCTGCGGAACCTCGCAGGCGACGAGGGTGGCGTCGTCGCCGGGGCGCTGGGTGAAACGCAGGACGAAGCTGTCCTCCACGTTGACGCCGTAATTGGTAAGGAATTTCTCGATGCCGGATTTCTTGAGGGTGGGCTGTTCCGACCGTTCCGTGACCAGGTCCATGGTGATCAGCAATTTGCCGTTGTTGTCTTTCACGAAGCGATCCAGGGCGGCCAGGCCCTCCGGCGGAATCTCGCTGCTCGCTCCGGGAATGACCACCACCGAGGCGTCATCGGGCACGTCCACGCGCTTTTCGCTGCCTGATTCGTTGACGTATTTGATGTTGGTCGCCTTGTCGTTGAGCTTGCGCCCGAAGCTCAGGCCGCTCACCTTGTAGTTGTCCTTCGTCAAGCGATCGACCAGGTTGGCGGCGCCGAACTTCGACATCGGCTCGGCATAATTGACGCGCGGGCGTTTCTGCGTGCTGTTGATGTCGAGCTCGTCATCCCCCTGCAGGAAGTAGACCTTGCGGTTTTCCTTGCCGTAAACGAGGTGATCGAGCGAGTTCATCAATTCCTTTTCCGCCTTGAAGATGAGCAGCATGCGCCGTTTCTCGCCGGGTTGCGGCTGCTGCTGCTGCTCATCGGGCGATTCTTCGTAGAGCTTGCGTTCGGGGATGAAATCGTGGGGCGGTTTCTTGGTGATGTCGGCCGGCATGGCGCCATAGACGACCAGCAAGCCGCGGCCGCCGGACGACTCATCGCGCTGAATGGTCATGGCCGAGGGCAGCAGCTCGGGAAAGCGCATGGCCAGGTCGTTAAATCTCTTCTGGTCCGAATTGGGCGAGATAAACTCCACATTCAGCTTGTTGGTCTGGGCCTGGCAATTGCTCATCAGGCTTTCCATGTTGCTGTAAATGGGGTGGCCCTTCGGCAGCAGCACGAAAACCGTGGTCGGCTTTTCGAGACTGTTGAGCATCGTCTTGCTTTTCGGGCTGATGGTGGACAGGGCGAGCGTTTGCGTCCACTCGAACGTCATGGGGAACATCGCGTAGCAGACGACGTTGAGCGTGCCCAGAAACACCAGCACCAGCAAGCCCGTGACGAGGGCGTTGTAGCCATAGAGCGCCTGCCGCAAAATCGCATGGCTGCGAATTTCGGAACGAGCCAGGAGCAGGCTGGTGAACATCAGCAGCAGGCCGGTCAGGAAGAGATAAGCGCAGATCCAGAAGCGGTAGGCGTTGTCTCCTTGCCAGGCGCTGACGCCGCCGAGCAAGACGTCCTGCCGCCAAACCAGGGTCTCAATCGCGGCCAGCACGACCAGGATGAAACCGGTCACGCCGCCGAAGGTGAGCAGCAGGCAGCGGATGGAAAACTCTGTGCGCTCGGCGGGCTGCGATGAGATGAGCCAGAAGGCGCACGTGGCGCACAGCAAGCTTTCGAACAGCAGCGCCCCGACTTCCGGGAACCACGCGGGGCCGATCTTCTTGACGAATGCCAGCCACAAGAACACGAGGATGCCGGCGACGCCCACAAGCAGCATGGCGTTTTGCACCAGCGAAATCCAGGCGATCACCTTGTGCATGAACTCGGTGGAGGTGGCCGGCTTCAGGTAGGTCAGACCGGCGATGAGCGGCACCATCGCGAACAGTCCCAGGCCGGCCGATTCGCCCAGTCCCGGCAGACGCAGCTTCCAGGCCAGGTAGCCGCTGGTGACCAAAAGTACGAGACCGATGAGCGTGAGCAACATTCCCAGCAGGCGACGCTGACGTTCGATCCAGGTGAGGTCCGAGGCCTGGATGGCGCGGCGCACCTGCCAGGCCAGGCGGCCCACCAGGAGAGCGCTGGCTCCTATTACCGACAAAACGATAATGGCGGGCCTGGCTGCATCGGCGTGGTTCTGATACAGCCAAACGGCCATCAGGACCATCATGCCGCCGCCCAGAAGCACGGCCAATATCACGGCCAGCGCATTGCCGCTCGCGCTGGGTTTGGCGGGGGATGGGGACGGGGTTGCGGTTGCCATGCAGATTCCTCGGTCTGTGGGGACCGGTTTGAAACCGGTCCGGAAGACACGGACCGGTTACAAACCGGTCCCCACCAATGATCATTTCCACTTGCGCGATTCCAGCACCTTGATGGCCAGGAACAGGAAGAAAACAGTCGTGGAAATGTGGAAAAGCAAATATCGCGGCGCCAGCAGTCCGCTCAACGACGTCTGCCATAGATTCAAGAACGATATATATTTGAAAATCTCCGCTTCCGTGGATCCGTCCTGCAAGCGCAGCATACCGGGCAGCAGCAAGGTGGACAGATGGCCCATCATGCCGACGAAGGTGAGGACGGCCGCGATGATCTGATTGCGCGTGACACTGGAAAAGAACAGGCCCATCGAAATGAACCCGGCCCCGGTCGAGAGCAGCGCCAGCACAAAGATGAGCAGCGGCCGATAATCAAACTCCTCGCCGCCCACGATGCGCAGTGAGACCAAGTACAGCCACCACGGCAGCCACATCACCATGTAAAACATCAACGCGGCGAAGAACTTGCTGAGCACAACGGTTGGCTCATTGACCGGCGCGGTCAGCAGCACTTCGAGCGTGCCGGTGCGCTGCTCTTCGCTCAGAAGCCTCATGGTCAAGATCGGCACCACGAACAACTGGGCGACGACCGGAACCAGGCTGAAGGCGTAATGGCTGACGATCGGCTCAAACAGAACGCCCATCGGTCCGTAGCGGACGATGACGCGAACGAAATCGAAGAAGCCGAGCAAGCTGATGACCGTCAAACCAAGGAAAACCGGATAGGCGATCGGGGAGTAAAAAAACGACGCCAGCTCGCGCCGAGTAAGCACCACAAACGGCAGGTCGGACAGGATACCCAGGCTGACCGCGAAGTAGATCAGGCCGAGCACGATGAGGATGAACCCGGCGGGGACGAGGAAGTTGCTCGTCACCATGCTGCGGGCCACCCCCTCGATAACGCAGAAAAGGCCGACGGCTCCGAGGCCCAGGCTGGCGCCATGTGCCTGGCTTTCGGGCAGGTAATTGATGGCGACCATGGCGTAGGCAAGTCCGAGAATCAGCGTGAGCGAGCCTTCGGCGACGAATTCACCGCGAAAGAGATTCACGTTCACAATGCCGCCGAAGATCATCAGGCCGGCGACGCCCAGCAGGGCACGGGTCAACAGCACGCGCCAGGGCCCCTGGGTCTCGTGGCGCAGCACCGCCCCGAGGAAAAGCAAGAGCACACTGAAGGATGGGATGGACAGCGACAGGAACCAGGAAGCGGTTTTGGGGCCAAACGGCAAATAGCGCAGCCCGCTGCCGCCCACCAGCACAAAAAGCACCAGCAAGCTGACCATGCCGTAGACCCGGCGAAACTGCTCTTCCTTGTCGGTGAGCGCATGCAGCAGCAGCAAGGTCACGCCGAGCGAGAGCCAGACCATGCCCCAGCCGGTGCCCACCATGTACGGAAACTTCCAGACGGGGGCGAGCAAGGCCAGCACGCCGATGGCGGTGAGCAGCAGGCCGACGGCAGCCACGATGCGGGTGAAGGTGGGCTTGGACTCGATCACCACCGACGGCGCCTTCTCCGGAATCGTCTGCCAGGCGGCCGGGGCCATGTCGTCGCGTTTGGGTTTGATCGCCCGAGTTACCATGACGTCCTCGAAAGTATGTTGTGCTTTCCCCGCAATCGGGAACAATCGGGTAGCCGCGTTCGTGAGAACGCGGGCTGAACCTTTCGGTCGCTGCTTGTTCACCCGCGTTCTCACGAACGCGGCTACCGGTGTACTTAGGTCTTCGCGGGCGGTCCAGCCGCCACGGCTTCCTTGTCTTTATCCTTGGCCGGAGCCGCCTTGAGGAGCACATCGTCGTGCCGCACCACTTCGAAGAAAGCGTCCTCGAGCCGGCGGCGTTTGCGTTCTAGCCGGCGGACGGTCCAGTGCTTTCCCGAAAGCGTTTCGCTGATCTTCTCGCGCAGGTCGGAGTTATCCTGAGTGTGCACCTCGAAGCGGGCCACGCCGTCTTCCGTGACCAGCGGGTCCACCTTCGTCACGCCGATGAGGCCCCGGAGCGAACTGGCTACCTGCTCGGTTGGGCCGCGCACCTCGAGCAAAATCATGGCCTGGGATTCCAGCTCGTCCAGGCTTTGTACCAGCTCGATCTTGCCGGAGTTGATGATGATGACCCGTTCGCACACCTCTTCCACCTCGGACAGGATGTGATGCGAAAACAGCACAGTATGCTGTTCCCCCAGCTCGCGAATCAGCGACAGCGTCACGCGAATCTGCTTGGGGTCCATGCCCGCGGTCGGCTCATCGAGAATCAGGATCGGCGGATCGTGCACCATGGCGTCGGCCAGGCCCACGCGCTGGCGGTACCCCTTGGACAGGGTGCCCAGCAGGCGGGAGCGAACTTCCCGCAGCTGGCAGCGTTCCAGGCAATAGCCGACGCGGGCGGTCCGGTCCCGATAGGGCACGCCCTTGAGCTTGGCGCGAAACAGGATGTATTCCTCGACGCGCATCTCGGGATAAAGCGGCACACTTTCGGGCAGATAGCCGATGTTGCGGCGAACGTCCATCGATTGGGTCATGACGTCGAACCCAGCCACCTTGGCGATGCCGCTGGTGGCGGGCAGGTAGCTGGTGAGGATGCGAATGGTGGTCGTCTTGCCGGCGCCGTTGAGGCCGAGGAAGCCAACGATTTCGTTCTTTTCGACGGTAAAGCTGACCTTGTCAACGGCCAGGACGGGGCCGAAATACTTGGTGACTTTATCCACTTCAATCATGGATCGATCCTGTCAGGAAACACGGCCAACAATGGGTTTTACGTCGATCAAGCGACGCAGGTTCGCCGCCTTGAGGGGAAGGCTGACGAGACGATTTATCTATGAAGGCGGCCAGGATTTTTCAAGATGGGAAGGCTGGGAGATTGAATTCGTTTAGCGTTCGCGCGGACGTGTCTCAGTCTTCGCCCGCCAACGGATGCCCCGGAAAAACGCGAATTTTCAGAATGCAAACAATTCGTTCGGCCTCAAAAGCGACGTAGCGAACAATGAACGGCGACCACAGCCCTTGCAGCACCATGCCGCCAGCATGCTTCGTCGCATAGAGGGGATCGCCCCATTGCAGCGGCGTGGCCTCGAGTTTTGCCACAATTTCAGCAAGAGCATCGCGCGCTCCGCGAGCCATGCCCAGCTTCTTGGCTCGGGCCCCAAGTTGAATGATAAATTCCGATACCTCGGCCAGGCGATCGACAGAATAACTCTCGGATTCTTCGGAGGACTGTGCCATGCAGTCAGTCTCCACAGAACACGTCTTTGAGGAACTCCCGGATCGGTTTCTCTTTGCCAATCTGCGCGAAGATTTCCTCGTCGCTCAAGTCGATTTTGTCGTCTGGAAGAAGCGTGACGAGCGCTTTGAACAATTGATCTCGTTCCTTGCGGAGATGAGCGTTCTCGTCCTGCAATTCACGCAGAACTTCTCGCCAATTGGGCGGCAGATTCGTTGCGGATTCATTGGACATGTTATTACTTCCTATGCCGTGCCACGTTTCGCGTTCGCTCCAGTTGCGCTCACGCTACTGGAGCGAACGCGAAGCGATAAATCAGTAGGCCGTCAATTATTCACGACATACGACGGCGCCTCGATGTTCGTCGATTTCTTTTCCAACCCCCGGCGCACCACGCGGCAGATGCCCTCCATGTCGAGGCTCAGTTCGGCGAGCAGTTCACCGCGTTCAGCGTGTTCGATGAAGCGGTCCGGGATGCCGAGCCGAACGACGCCGCGTGTATCGAGTCCGGCGGCGTTCGCTGCCTCCAGAACCGCGCTGCCGAAGCCGCCTTCCAAAGTGCCTTCCTCAACGGTGACCACCAGCGGCATCTCGCGGATCGCCTTGAGAATGGTGCCGCGATCGAGCGGCTTGACGAAGCGAGCGTTGATGACGCCGATGTCGTAGCCTTCGTTGCGCAGCTTCTCCGCGGCCTTCACGCAGGTCGGGAACAAGGTGCCATAGGCGACGATCATCGCATCCGAGCCCCATTCGTACACCTCAGCCTGGCCCAGTTCGACCGGCTGCGTGGTCCGCTGCACCGTTTCCAGGCTCGCCTTGGGGTAACGCATCGAAGTGGGACTGGTATGCTCCAGGGCGAAGTTGAGCATGGGGGCGACGTCGGTTTCGTCGCCGGGGGCCATGACCACCATGTTGGGGAAGAGCCGCATGTAGGTGGTGTCGAAGCAGCCGTGATGCGTCGGACCATCGGGCCCGGTCAGGCCGGCGCGGTCGAGACAAAAAGTGACGGGCAAGTTTTGCAGGGCCACTTCCTGGAAGATCTGATCGAAGCCGCGCTGCAAGAACGTGGAGTAAATGGCGACGATCGGCCTGGCGCCCGCCTTCGCCTGGCCGGCGGCAAAAGCGACCGCATGCGATTCGCAGATGCCGGTGTCGAAGAAGCGTTCGGAAAAGTCGGTCCGCACTTTTTCCAGCTTGTTGCCCTGGCACATGGCTGCGGTCATCACCGTGACGCGCGGATTGTCCTTCATTGCCAGGTAAATGGCCGAGCTGGCGGCGTCGGTATAGGCCTTGGAGCCGCCACGTTTCAGAGAGACGATGGTCCGCTGCGGCCCCACTTTTTCGAACACCGGCGGCGTGTGATAAGTCACCGGATCTTCGCTGGCCTGCGTGACGCCCTGTCCCTTGACCGTGAGCACGTGCAGCAGCACTGGGCCATCGTGATCCTTGACCTGGTTCAGCCAGTGACGCATGCCAGGGAGGTCGTGGCCGTTGATGGGCCCGACATAGTGGAAACCGAGCTCCTCGAAGAGCATCCCGCCGGTCAGCAGAGCCTTCAGCCCATCGCGAATCTGATCGATCGCCTGGTTGGCCATTTCGCCGACGAGAGGCACCTTGGCCAGAAGTTTCTGCAAACTGCGCTTGGAAGCCTGGTAGAAGTTGGTGAGCCGGGCCCGATCCAGACACTGGGCCAAAGCGCCGACGCGCGGACAGATCGACATCTGATTATCATTGAGGACAACCAGCAACTTGCGGCCCAGATGACCGGCATTATTGAGCGCCTCGAACACGATGCCGCTGGGCAAAGCACCGTCGCCGACCACGGCCACGCTGTAACGGTCCGATTGGCCGAGCAGTTCATCACCGGTTCTCAGGCCAATAGCGCAGGACGCGGCACATCCCGCATGGCCCGTCATGAACAGGTCATAAGGGCTCTCATACGGATTGGGGTAGCCCATGAGTCCGCCACGCGTGCGGATGGTGTCGAACTGGCGATAGCGGCCGGTGATCAGCTTGTGCGGATAGATCTGATGGCCCGTGTCCCAGATCAGGCGATCCTTGCTGAAATCGAAAGTGAGATGCAGGGCCAGGCACAGTTCGACGACGCCGAGGTTGCTGGCAAAGTGGGCGGGCCTGATGCTCAGGACGCGCACAAGTTCATCGCGCATTTCCTGCGCCAGGCGCGTCAGCTCCGGATCGGAAAGCCGGCGCAGATCGGTGGGCGAGTTGATTTTCGACAGAAGGTCACTCATCGGGCATCCCTTTCTAGGTCAAGATCCATCTACGACCCACGTTCCACATGGGTGCCTCTCCGCCCAGAACGTTCCACATTCCGGGCCTTGCCTCGTTCCATTTCGCTTGCGGCAGTGTAGTCCTCACGCTCCGCGTGAGGATAGGGCGCAGCCCTTGCTACCAGTCGTCCCACCTCCAAAGTCATGATTTCTCGGACGACCGAAATAACATGCCTCCCGTCAAGGGCCACTGTTGACAAGGGCTGCGCCCTCTCCTCACGCGGAGCGTGAGGACTACACTTCCGCAAGCGGTCACCTTGTCTATTTGGCCATTTTTATCGATCTCGTGCAAGCACAAAACTCAGCAAATCGTGCAAGGGCTGCGCTTTTTGCCCCAAAGATTGGAGATGTTCCCTAGCCTGTTGCTGCAAAAGGGCGCCGCGGCGACGACTTTCGTCGATGCCGAGCAGGCCAGGATAGGTCAATTTCCCTCGGGCCGCGTCCTTCTGGGTGCGCTTGCCGGTGTCCTCCGACGATCCTTCGACATCAAGCAGATCGTCGGTGATCTGAAACGCGAGGCCGAAACAACGGCCGAACTGATCCAGGTTGTGCAACATCTTCGGATCGGGCCCGCCGGTCTTGCCGACCTGGGCCGCCCACGCCCCCATCTTCAGACAGGCGCGAAACAAGGCGCCCGTCTTTGCCATGTGAATCGCCTCGAGCGTTTCCACCGAGGCTGGCTGCGTTGGCCTCGGCATCAACGGATCGCGGCGCTGGCCCGTGGCGTTTTCCCAGACGAGGTCCTCCACTTGCCCGCCGACCATGCCCGCGGCGCCTGATCCCAAGGCCAATTCTCGGCAGCACGCGGCCGCCACCACAGGAGGATAACCGTCCGTGAGCACTTGAAACGCCAGGGTCAGCAATCCATCGCCTGCCAGAATCGCCATCGCCTCGCCGTACTTCTTGTGACAGGTCGGCAAACCGCGCCGCAGGTCGTCGTCATCCATGGCCGGCAGATCATCATGGATGAGCGAGTACGTGTGCACCATCTCGACGGCACACGCCGCCGGCAGAGCATGTTCTTCGCGTCCCTCGCCGACCGCATTCGCCAGCAGCACGAGCACGGGCCTGAGCCGTTTGCCGGGGGCGAGCAAGCTGTAGCGCATCGCCTGGCTGAGCGCTTCGGGGATGCCTTTTTCGCGATCCATCACCTCCGTCAGCCGGGCATCCACCAGCTTCTGCTGGCGACGGAGAAAATCCTGGAATTCATTTGCCAAGATGCAATCCTCATCCAAGGGAGGGGCGAATCCATGCCGCGTCAAACAGCTTCTCTTGTCGGCGCTCCAACAGGCCAATCGGTGGACTTGATCGGGTCATCAACGACGGGAAAGGTCTCATTCCATTTCTTCAGGTTTGCCATATTCTGCTGCGCCTGTTCCAAAAGCACCGAAAGGTTTTCGCCAACTTCTTTGTCGTTCTGCGTCAAAGGCTGGTAGGACGCCACCTTGCCATAAAAGCAATTTACCCCGTGTATGAAATTCATGACATCAAGCAGATAGAGCATGATTTCCTTGGGCAGCAACGGCGCGGAAGACTGCCGCGGAAAGCTAAGCGGGTTATTGATGACGGCTTCATACCGTTCGTTCACATCGTCCTTGTTGCCACGAAGCCTCACGTCTTCGTTCGCATTGATTTCATGCCAGATTGCCTTCACTCGTGGCAAGTCAAGTGGTACCTCTCGCATGTTTTTCTCCTATGCCGAAGATTCGATTCCCTCTACGCTCGCACTGCCCTCTGGTTCAGCGCAAGATCTCAGCAGCCGTCGCTGGCAAACTCGATGCGCCCGAGTTCACCGAACACGCAAGACTGACATCAGCGTCAGTCAATAACGATGTAATCTCGCCGTGAACTTGCTTCTCCTTGGCGGTGAACTGGCGATAGGACCTTATTTTTCCATAAAATGCGTAAGCTCCACTGACAAAATCCATCACATCGACCACAGTTACTGCCACGTCCTTTGGCGTTCGAGGCTCCGACGACGTTTCTCGTTCGATGGCATTGTTCAAGTTCTTGACGACGGCGTCATACTTGCGACTTACCGCATTTCGTTCCTCCTCAAGGCCCTTGTCATCAATGGCTTCGACGCATTTCCAGATTTTTTTCACGCGCTGCAGGTCCGCCAATAGCTGGCTCATGATATGCTCCTCACTCGAACAATTGGTCGATTTCCCTGCGGAACCGTGCAATCGACCGATGGATATCTTCAGCCACCTCTGGATTCAGGCCCTGGGCAAGCGCCTCGCGTGCCATTTCCTGAAGACGCTCCACAGTTTCCTGCAACTCCCTTGCTTTCACGGCAAGCGGATGCGGTTGACCGTTGCCTTGAGCTTCGTCCGCCATCACTTCGCCTCCAGGCTCGCATTGTGCTCGAACGGCTTGGTGACCAGGCTGCCGTCGCCGTCCTGACCGACCAGTTCCACAATGCGTTGCTCGGCGCGCCGCAGCTGCTCCTGGCAGCGGCGAATGAGGCCAACTCCATTCTCGTATAAAGTCAAAGATTCTTCCAGACCGATTTTGCCTTCCTCCAGATCCTTGACGATCCGCTCCAGGGCATCCAAAGCCTGCTCGAACGTCGGCAACTTCTCCGGCTCCGGCTTGGCGGTCGCGGAAGAGGGCAGCGAAGATGACGAGGAGAGTTCACTCATGGGGCTCAGATTCCTCCACGGACGCTGGGGGCGAGTTCTTGTTCGAGGCTCGCCAGGTGATCGCCATCGCGGACGCCCATTCATTGGACCAGCTACTTGTTGGGCTGTAAACCCGAAACGAATTCCGTGAACGAATTGGCGATGAGCTGGAGATTACCGGCTGTCAGGATTTCTCCATCCCAATCATCTTCTGGCTCATTCTCATGATCCCAAAAGTAAACCTGGCCTCGGTGTGGGCCGCTCAGACCGAGGCAAATCGCATTGCCGAAAGGATCGTCCATTACCCATAGCAGCGCCTTTGGAATACGGCCTTCATAGCAGTCCCGGTGCTCTTCCAGCGAGAAATAGGACTCCTCGCGGAACCCGCCGATATGGTGGATTCCCACATCTGCCCCTTTGCCTTCTGGAGTCGGCCCTTTGAACCAAAGCGCACCGCCAAGGTAGCCGCCATTGCACGAAATGAGGAACCGGCGATAGTCATCGGGCAGCGAATGCCCAATGGCCTCTTCGAATGCCGCAAGCTCCTTGATTGGGGCGGGTGGAAGCTTGTCATTGATGATTGTGATGAATTCATCGATGTTCATGGTCGCGATACCTGATTAGAAGGTTCACTCATGGGACTCGGATTCCTCCACGCGCAGCTTCGGATCGGCGGTGAGCACCTGTTCGATATTGGCCAGCAGTCGGCCATCGTGAAGGAGCACTTCCACCCAGTCGCCGCGCTCCAGCTCCTTTGACGATCGTACGACGTGCCCATCCTTCACAGTGCGCGTTAAGCTATATCCGCGCGCCAGCACGTTCAAGGGGCTCAGCGATTGCAGATGCCCCACCAGGCCGTGCAGCTTGCGCTTGGCCAAGTCCAGGTGCCGCGACTGGGCCCGTTCGAGCCGCTCGGCCAGGTCGTCGAGCCGCTGCGACTGCGACCGCAGCCAATCGCGCGGCCGGCGCAGTGCCCGATGGCCGACCAGATCGCGAACGCGCTTCTGTGCTGTTTGCAGCCGGCTACGCATTATTTGCCGCAATTGAGTGGCCCGACTTTCCAGATGACGCAATAGTTCCTGCCGATCGGGCGTGGCCAGCTCAGCCGCCTCGCTGGGAGTCAAGGCCCGGCGATCGGCGACCAGGTCGGCGATGGTCACGTCAACCTCGTGCCCCACCGCCGAGATGATCGGCGCCTTGGAACTAAAAATGGCCTGGGCGACGATCTCCTCATTGAACGCGGCCAGGTCCTCACTGCTGCCGCCGCCGCGTCCGAGGATGATGACGTCGAGCCGCAGCCGATTGAGAAACGTCAGCGCCTGGGCCAGATCGCGCGCCGCTCCCGGCCCTTGCACGCGCACCGGACAGACCAGCACGTCGGCGTGCGGCCAACGCCGGCCCAGGATCTCGAGCATATCGCGAATCGCCGCTCCGGTCGGGCTCGTCACCAGGGCCAGATGCCGTGGGAAGCGCGGGATCGGCTTCTTGCGTTCGCGGGCAAAGTAGCCGAGGGCCAGCAGCTTGTCCTTGAGCTGCTTGAGGGCCAGGTCTTGCTCGCCGACGCCCTGAGGAATAATGCGATCGGCGTTGAGCTGGTAGACTCCCTGGGCCGGATAGACCGTCACCCGGCCGTGGGCGATCACTTCGAGGCCGTCTTTGAGTTCGAAGCGAAGACGCTGGGCATCGGATCGCCACATGATGGTCTTGAGCACGGCACCTTTGTCCTTGAGGTTGAAATAGATGTGCCCGCTGCTCGCGGGTTTCAGATTGGAGACTTCGCCGACGATCCACAAGTTGACAAAGGCATCTTCGACGGCGTCCTTGAGCT
>Ga0182024_10015089_pt1 | contig 14851 bp, 14 predicted proteins | sample P32metaG_FD_120480 | JGI IMG/M metagenome (GOLD analysis project Ga0182024, IMG submission 120480) | Permafrost microbial communities from Stordalen Mire, Sweden - P3-2 metaG (Illumina Assembly) | ecosystem: Environmental > Terrestrial > Soil > Wetlands > Permafrost | place: Sweden: Stordalen... | reverse complement strand
TTGGTGGGCCCGGCAGGACTCGAACCTGCGACCTAACCGTTATGAGCGGTCAGCTCTAACCAACTGAGCTACAGGCCCTTCCCGAAAGGGGGTATAACAGGATTTTCGGCCCCGCCAACCCGGAGCGACCGGCAATCCGAGCGGATGCGAAGCAGCCGCGCAGGGGTCGTTAGCGCCAGCGTCGTGCGACCCGCCGCGACCATTAAAGTAAATTCCGCGCCCTGATTTTGCCCCGGTTTTCTTTGAAGCTTTGCCCTGGATGGGCGTTCGATTTGGAAAGCAAAACCATGATGAACCGTGTGCTGCCGGGGCTGTTCCTGGTCTCATTCCTCAGCCTGCCCGCGCTGGCCGCCGATCCACACACCATCACGATGACCGGCCATGGCGAGATCAAGGCCGCGCCCGACACCGCAACCATCAATGCCGGGGTCACCAGCAATGCGGCCACGGCAGCCGCTGCGCTGTCGGCCAACAGCGCGCGGATGACCCAGGTCTTCGATGCCCTCAGGAAGCTGGGCATTGCCGAACGGGATATCCAGACCAGCGGTTTTTCGGTGTCGCCCCAATACACCAATGGCGACAACAACAATGTGCGCCGGCTGACCGGCTATATGGTGAGCAATGACGTCAATGTCCGGCTGCAGGATGTCACGCGCACCGGCGCTGTGCTGGACACGCTTGTCGGCGCCGGCGCCAACCAGATGAATGGCATCGGCTTCGATATTGCCAATCCGGGACCGGTGCTGGAAAAGGCCCGCATCCAGGCGATCGCCGATGCCCGTGCCCGCGCCGCAACCTATGCCCAGGCCGCCGGGGTGACGCTGGGCCCCATCGTCTCGATCAGCGAAGGTGGCGGCGAAACAGCGCCCCGGCCCATGTTTCGCATGATGGCCATGGCCGCCCCCACCCCCATTGCCCCCGGCGAACAGAGCGTGACCGCCGATGTCACGGTGGTATGGGAAATCCACTGACCTTATATTGGTCCCATGACCAACCCCTTCTTTGTAGACTGGACCGCGCCCTATGGCGCACCGCCCCTGGACGAAATTGCGCCAGAGCATTTTCCGCCGGCCTATGACCGGGCGCTGGCCGAACACAGTGCCGAGATCGTGGCGATCGCGGAAAATCCCGCAGCCCCCAGCTTCGAGAATGTGGTGGTGGCGCTGGAAAAGGCCGGCGGCCTGCTGACGCGGGTGGAAGGCGTGTTCCACAATCTCGCCGCCGCCGCCACCAGTGAAGCCCTGCAGGCAATCGAACTGGAAATGGCGCCGCGCCTGTCGGCGCATTGGAGCGCCATTTCCATGCATCCGGTTCTGTTCGCCCGGCTGGATGCGGTTCATCGCCACCGTGACACGCTGGGTCTGGATACGGAATCCCTGCGCGTGCTGGAACGCTATCATCTGGATTTCGTGCGCTCCGGCGCGCAACTGAAAGGCGGCGACCGCGACCGGCTGGCCGCCATCGCGCAGCGGCTGGCGGTGCTGGGCACCCAGTTCAGCCAGAATGTGCTGGGCGATGAGGAAGACTGGACCCTGTCGCTGAATGAAAGCCAGATGGCGGGCATTCCGCCGGCGATCCGCGATGCTGCCGGCGCCAAGGCCGCCGCGCTGAAGCTGGATGCGCCCTTTGCCGTTACCCTGTCGCGCTCCAGCGTTGAGCCCTTCCTGCAATATGCCGACGACCGCACCCTGCGCGAACAGCTCTACCGCGCCTGGGTGTCGCGCGGCGACAATGACAATGCCCGCAACAACACAGCCACCATCAGCGAGATGCTGAGCTTGCGGGCCGAGCGTGCCACGCTGCTGGGCTATGAGAATTTCGCGGACTTCAAGCTGGCCGATTCCATGGCCGGCACACCTGCCAAGGCGCGCGCCCTGCTGGAGGAAGTGTGGGAACCCGCGCGCAAGCGGGCGCTGGAGGAAAGCGATGCGCTGCAGGCGCTGATCACCCGCGAAGGCAACAATTTCCGCCTGGCGCCCTGGGACTGGCGCTACTACGCCGAAAAACTGCGACAGGAAAAATATTCCTTCGATGCCGAAGAGCTGAAACCCTATTTCCAGCTCTCCAACCTGATCGAAGCTGCCTTCTTCACCGCCGGCAAGCTGTTCGGCCTCACCTTCCGTGAACGCGCCGACATGCCGGTCTATCATCCGGACGTGCGGGTGTGGGACGTGGTGCGCGAAGGCCAGGTGATCGGACTTTTCTATGGCGATTATTTTGCCCGCCCCGGCAAACAGAGCGGCGCCTGGATGTCCAGCTTCCGCGACCAGCAGACGCTGGACGGCAACATCCTGCCCATCATCATCAACAATTCCAATTTCAGCAAAAGCGATCCTTCGTTGTTGTCGTTCGACGACGCCGTGACCCTGTTCCATGAGATGGGCCATGCGCTGCACGGGCTGCTCAGCCAGGTGCGTTTCCCTCGCCTGTCGGGCACCAATGTGGCGCGCGATTTCGTCGAGCTGCCGTCCCAGCTTTATGAGCACTGGCTGGAAGAGCCCGCGGTACTGGAACGGTTCTGCCGCCACTATCAGACCGGCGAACCCATGCCCAAGCCGCTGCTGGAGAAACTGCTGGCCGCGCGCAATTACGGCCAGGGCTTTGCCACGGTGGAATTTCTGGCCTCGGCCCTGATCGACATGGATTTCCACACCTTGCCGCCGGGCAGCGACCCCAAGGAAGCGCAGGCGCAAACGCTGGCGCGCATCGGCATGCCCGAACAGATCGGGCCACGCCACGCGGCCGCGCATTTCACCCATGTCTTTGGCGGCGACGGCTATAGCGCCGGCTATTACGCCTATCTGTGGTCGGAAGTGCTGGACGCCGACGGCTTCAAGGCGTTCGAGGAAGCGCATGATCCGTTCGATCCCGCGACCGCGCACCGGCTGTACAAATTCATCTATTCCGCCGGCGGCACGCGCGATTTCGCCACCGCCTATCGCGCCTTCCGCGGCCGCGATCCCCATGTCGAAGCCTTGCTGGAAGGCCGCGGACTTGTGGCGCCCGCCGCATGAGGACGCTCGCGCTTGCAGTACTTATGCTCGCCACGCCGGCCTTGGCGGCCGTGCCCGCGCCCAAACCCTCCATCGCCACCCTGCAGCAGCTGCCCGTGGTGCTGATGCAACCCTATGACGAGCACGCCAATGCCGACGCCATGGTGGCTGCCGCCTTTGATCGCGCCAGGAAATCCCATAAGCGGGTTCTGATCGATCTGGGGGGCAACTGGTGTGTGGACTGTGTGGTGCTGGCCAATTTCCTCAAGCTGCCGGAGATGCAGCGCTTCATGGCCGCGCATTACGAAATGGTGTCGGTGGATGTCGGCCGTTTTGACCGCAACCAGCAGACCCCGGCGCGCTTCGGCATCACCGGGCGGCTCAAAGGCGTGCCGGCCCTGTTGATCGCGACGCCTGACGGCGAGCTGGTCAATGGCGATGACGTTTTCGCCACCGCAGATGCCAGCACCATGACGCCACAGGCCTTGGCGGCCTATCTGGCGAAATATGCGGACTGATCAGTTGGCCGCGACCTGACGCGCCGGGCCGCTGGGCTCCAGCGTGTGGTCCACCACCTGCACGATGCCGTTCTTGTCGTGCACGTCATAGATGGCGATGTCGGCGGTGTTGCCGCGCTCATCCATCACCACGATGTTGGTGGGCCCGTTCATCCGCGCAATCAAAGTACCGCCCTCGGCGGTGCGCAGCTTGGCCTCGCCGCCGGATTCGCTGATCACGCGCAGCAGCGCCTGGGAATCATATTTGCCCGGCACGATCAGATAGCTCATACGCCGCGCCAGCGTCGATTTGGGTTGATTGCCCGCCGCCGCGAACGCCGCATTGGTCGGCGCGAAAACCGTGAACTGGGCATTGGCCTTCAGCGCCGCCGCCACACCGGTATCCTTCAGGTTATTCACGAAGGTGGTGTGCATGGGCGAGGCCGACATGTTCTCCATGATATCGCGGTCCGGCAGCATGGCCTGGCCGCCAACCATCGGGTTGCTCACTTCCGTATCGGTGTCGGGCACGGGCTTTGGATCGGTATTGGAAACCGCGCCCAACGCGGCCCCTACCATCATGGCGGCACCTGCGGCAAATCCGGCCATCGCTGCGCGTTTCATGGTACCAACCCTCTGAAACCTTCTGGCTCCACAGGTTAAAACGCGGAACTATCCGTCCTGTTCCAACGCCTCGCGCTCCATTTCCAGCGCCAGCCAGCGTTCTTCGTCGGCGTCTTTTTGGGCACAAATTTCTGACAGTTCCGCGGATACTTTTGCGAAGCCGGCGGGATCGCGGGCATAAAGCGCGGCATCCGACAACCGCTTTTCCAGTTCCGCCATGCGCAGTTCCGCCTCTGCTATTTTTGCGGGCAGCGTCTTGAGGGCATGCAGATCGGAAAAATTCATTTTGGGCGCACTCACCCGGGCGGACTTTTCCGCTGCCGCCCTGGCCTCTTTGCGAATTTCCGGCCGCTGGGGCACCTTTTCGCCCCGTTGCGCCAGCATGTCGCCGTAACCGCCGGCATATTCGGTGAACCGGCCGTCGCCTTCCGCCAGTACGATCTGGGTCGCCACCCGGTCCAGGAAATCGCGGTCATGGCTGACCAGAAGGGCAGTGCCGGGATAGTCGGCGATCACCTCCTCCAGCAGGTCCAGCGTCTCCAGATCGAGGTCGTTGGTGGGCTCGTCCAGTATCAGGAAATTGGACGGCATGGCGAACAGCTTGGCGAGCAACAGCCGCGCCCGCTCGCCGCCGGAAAGCACCTTGACCGGGGTGCACGCCTGCTGGGGCGTGAACAGGAAATCCTGCAGGTAATTCATCACATGGTGCGGCTTGCCTGCGACCATCACCGTATCGCCGCTGCCGTCCGTCACGGCCTCCGCCAGTGACTGTTCGGGGTGCAATTTGCTGCGGTTCTGGTCCAGTTCGGCCATCAACAGGCCCTGGCCCAGCTTCACATTGCCTTTCTGTGCGGCAAGCTTGCCGGTCAAAAGCTTGAGCAGGGTGGTTTTGCCTGCGCCGTTGGGGCCGACAATGGCGATGCGGTCGCCGCGATGGATGCGCAGGCTGAAATCGCGCACGATCTCGCGCTCGCCGTAGGCAAAGGCCACGCCCTTGGCGTCGATCACCTTGGTGCCGGAGCCCGTGCCTTCGGCCGCTTCCATCTTGACGGTGCCAAGCTGGCGGATCTGATCGCGCCGTTCGGTACGCATGCCGCGCAATCTTTCCAGCCGGCCCTGGTTGCGCTTCCTGCGGCCCGACACGCCATAGCGCACCCAGTCTTCTTCGGCGGCAATGCGGCGCGCCAGCTTGTGGCGTTCGACCTCTTCCTTCTCCAGCATCTCGTCGCGCCAGACTTCGAAGGCTCCGAAGCCCCGTTCCAGACGATGCGTCTGGCCACGGTCCAGCCAGATGGTGGCGCGGGAAAGATTTTCCAGAAAGCGCCGGTCATGGCTGATCAGGATCAAGGCTCCTCTGGACGATTTGAGTTCATCTTCCAGCCACTCGATGGCTTTCACGTCCAGATGGTTGGTAGGTTCATCGAGCAGCAGGATATCGGGTCTGGGCGCCAGGGTGCGGGCCAGCGCCGCGCGACGCGCCTCGCCGCCCGACAAGGTGGCGGGATTTTCAGTGCCGTCCAGGCCCAGATGGCCCAACAGGTAAAAGGAGCGGTTGGGGTCTTCATGCGGGTTTAGCCTCGCCTCGACATAGTCACGAGTCGTGGCATAACCGCTGAGATCGGGCTCCTGCGGCAGATAGCGGATCACCGCGCCGGGCTGGGCAAAACGGGTGCCGGCATCGGCTTCGATCAGCCCCGCCGCGATCTTCAGAAGCGTGGACTTGCCCGAGCCATTGCGCCCCACCAGGCACAGCCGCTCGCCGGCCGCGACACTGAGTTCGGCCCCGTCCAGGAGGCGGGTGCCGCCAAAGGCGACGGTGATGTCTTTCAGGTGCAAAAGCGGCGCCATGGCGCCGCTATTTGGGGTGCCCAGCCGCCGCGATCAAGTTGAAAATTAAGGCCGGGATTTGGACGTGATCATGACCCCCGGCCGCGACACCATCTTGATGGTGGCTTCGGGCCGGTCCGTCAGGGTTTTGCCATCAAAATCCAGCACCCGGATATCGCGTTCGACGGAACACTGTACCAACAAGCGCTTGCCATCCTCGCTCCACACCACGCCCTGGCAGGCATGGCCGATCTGGCCGTCGGTGATATGGATCAGCTTGCCACCCTGGCGCTGGAAGATCACCAGCTTGCCGAAGACGCTGTGGTAGCTGGGCGCGTTGGGCACCGTGGCTGAGCCGTTGCCCACCACCACTGCGGCATATTTGCCGTCGGGCGACTGAACCACGTCTTCCGGCAGGGCACCCACTTCCACGGCGTCGGTTATCTTGCCGGTCCTTGTATCGATCAGAACGGTGGCGCCATTGCCCTTGGTCGTGGTGGGGGCGCCGCCGAAATCATTGACGAACAGAGTGCGGCCATCGGCGGAAATGCTGCCGCCATCCGGCTGGGTGCCAACATCGAAATCGGTGACACGGACAAGCTGGTCGCCCTTGATCGCCAGCTTGGTCACCTTGCCGTCGCCAAAGCGCAGCGCGTACGCGGTCTTGCCGTCGGAGGCGATCAGCACGTCACGGGGCTCGGCCTTGGCTTCCAGCGTCACCTGGCCGCCACGGGTGAGCTGGCGATCCTTGATGGTGAAAAGCGTGATGGTGTCGTCGCCGGTGCCCGTCACCAGCGCAACCGTGGCCTTCCTGTTCATGTAAACGCCCGTGGCGCCCATCCCGGCTTCCACCGTCTGCAGCAGCCTGGGATGGGTGGGGTCATCCAGCCCGATCACCGAAACAGTGTTGGTGGGATGGGTCTTGTTGGCGGCGTCGATGGTCTGGGGGCAGGTCGCCAGCACAAAACTGTAGTCGGGCGCCACCGCCAGCGCGCTGGGCGGCCCCATCTGGGTGGAGCAGACCTCCAGCATGCCGATCACCTTGGGCGCATCCGTGCTGGAAAATGAAATGGTCGCGACGCTGTCGGGCGTGGGCTTCATGGGCAAGCCGTCGCCGGCCCGCACCTGCTTGCCGTCCTGGCCGGAAATGGCGAGGTCGGCGAAAGCCGCCAATGGGCTCACGATCAAGGCTGTCGCCAGCAGAACTGTCCGCAGATTCATGATCCAACCCTTTGCCTGTTGTCCTTATTTTGAGACGAGACTAGCGCCCGTTTCCCCCAAAGGAAAAGGGGCGAGCCGGGAATGCGAAAGGTCCGGTGGACCTTTCGCCCGGCGAGCGCCGCAGCGGCGCGCGGTCAAGCGCGCCGCGAGGCTGGGCCCGAAGCCGCTCTTTTCGATTGCGATGCAACAATCCGGTTACGAGAAGGAATAGGCCGTCTTGATCTGGGTGAAGAAGTCCACCGCGGAAAAGCCCTGCTCGCGGGCGCCATAGGAAGAGCCGCGCTGGCCGCCGAACGGCACGTGATAGTCCACGCCCGCAGTCGGCAGATTGATCATCACCATACCGGCCTTGACGTTGCGCTGATAGTGACGTGCATATTTCAGGCTGGTGGTGACGATGCCGGCCGACAGACCGAAATTGCCGGAATTGGACAGCGCCAGGCCCTCTTCATAATCCTTGATCTTCACCACCGAGACCACCGGACCGAAGACTTCTTCCTGGTTGATGGTGTCACCGATCTTGGTGTCCACGATCAGGGTGGGGCTCATGTAATGGCCGGGCGTGTCCAGCTTCAGCGCTTGCGCACCGCCGGCGAGCAGGCGGCCACCTTCCTTCAGCGCGATATCGACATACTTCAGGTTGCCGGCGAGCTGGGTGTCGGTAACGGCCGGGCCCATCTGGGTGGTGGAATCCAGCGCATTGCCGACCTTCAGCGCCTTGGCGCGAGCGGCAACACCTTCGACGAACTTGTCATAAATGCCGGCCTGCACGAACACGCGGCTGGAGGCGGTGCAGCGCTGGCCGGTGGCGAAATAGCCGCCGTCCACTGCGATCTGGATGGCGCGGTCCAGTTCGGCATCGTCCAGCACGACCAGCGGATTCTTGCCGCCCATTTCCATCTGCACGCGGGCGAAGTGGGACACCGCCGCCTGGGCAACCTTGGCGCCCACGGTCTGCGAGCCGGTGAAGGACACGCCGTTGACATCGGGATGCTTGGACAGCGCATCGCCGATGACGCCACGGCCCAGCACCATGTTGACGATACCGGCCGGCGCGCCGGCCTCATGGATAATCGACACCAGCGCATGTGCCACCGCCGGGGTGGGATTGGCGGACTTCAAGACGACAGTGTTGCCGAAGGCCAGTGCGGGGGCGATCTTCCACGCCGGAATGGCGATAGGGAAATTCCACGGCGTGATCAGGCCATAGACGCCCACCGCCTCACGATAGGTCTGGATTTCCACGCCAGGGCGCACCGAGTCCAGATTCTGGCCGTGGCGGCGCAGCGCCTCGCCGGCCATGTATTTGAAGATGCGGCCGGCGCGCACTGTCTCGCCGGTGGCTTCGGGAAGGGTCTTGCCCTCCTCGCTGGCGAGCAGCTTGCCCAGCGCGTCCTTGCGCTCGATGATCATGTTGCCGACCTTGTCGAGCAGATCGGCGCGCACTTCCGGGGTCGAACCCGACCAGCCGGGGAAGGCGGCGCGGGCGGCGGCAACGGCGTCGTTCACATCCTCGACCTTGCCGTCGGGGAACTTGGCGATGATCTCGTTGGTGTTGGACGGGTTGGTGCTTTCCAGGGCGCCGGGAGCGGAAATCTGCTTGCCGCCGATGAAATGGGTCAAGGTCTCGGTCATCAAATCTCTCCTGGAAGCGGGGGAAAATGGCTGGGTGTATTTAAGGGTTTGGGCACCCCAATCCAACCCCACAACTGCATCCCAGAGGTGTGACGGGGGTATGGCTTAGGGCCGCAGTATCAGCCGGGCGTCAGGCCGACAAAAGCCCACGCCGGACAAGGTTTATCATCAGGTCGGAAATGCCGAAATTCCAGGGCGGCGCCGCCTTGGAGGTGGTGACCCGGTTTTCCAGCACACCCAGCTTGGGTGTCGAGATTTTCACCACATCACCCTCCTTGTGGGTGAAGCCGGAACCCTTGACGTCGCGGTCCTGGGTGGGCGCAAACAGGGTGCCCAGAAACAGCACAAAACCATCGGGATACTGGTGCTCGCTGATGGTCTGCTTCACCAGCTCCAGCGGATCGCGGCTGATCTCGGCCATGGTGGACTTGCCTTCCAGCCGGTAATTGTCGGTACCCACGATCTCGAGCTCGACCACCGCGCCCCGGACATCGTCCATGGTGTATTTGTCGTCGAACATGCGGATGAAGGGACCAAGTGCGGAGGCAGCATTGTTGTCCTTGGCCTTGCCCAGCAGAAGCGCGCTGCGCCCTTCATAGTCGCGCAGGTTCACGTCATTGCCCAGGGTGGCGCCCACCGCCTTGCCGGCGCGGTCGACCACCACGACAATTTCCGGCTCCGGATTGTTCCAGGTGGACTGGGTGCGGATGCCGACATAATCGCCCCAGCCGACCGAGGACATGGGCGGCGCCTTGGTGAAGACTTCGGCATCGGGCCCGATCGCCACTTCCAGATATTGTGACCACAGCCCGTCGGCAATCAGCGCGTCCTTCAGCTTGGCGGCTTCCGGCGAACCCGGCACCACCTTGCGGATGTCGGTGCCGATGCGCGCCGCCAGTTCTTCGCGGATGGCTTGCGCGCGGCCGGGCACGCCCTTGGCGCGTTCCTCGATCACCCGTTCCATCGCCGACACCGCAAAGGTCACACCGGCCGCCTTGACGCATTGCAGGTCCACCGGTGCCAGCAGCTTTACTTTCGCCTTGCCATTCGACCAAGCGGTCTCAAGACCCAGATCATTGATGTCGCCCAGGTCCTTGCCAGATGGCACGCCGTTCCACTTTTCCAGGAGCACCGACACAGTCGGCGCGGTGGCGGAAACGTCGAACACGCGGCCTTCCTTCACCACAATGGGAGTCGGGCCTTCGCCCATATCGATACGGCCGACCAAAATGGCGTCGCGCCAGTCCTCAGGCAGGGGAAAAGCAGTCTTGCTCATGATGTCTTACAGCTCGATCTTCAACACGTTGCGGATGTAGTTGGCGGTGATGCGGGCACTTTCCTTGGGCGGCCGCCAGGGCGAGGTGTCCAGCTCGACATTGAGATGGCCGCGCCAGCCGATGGATTTCAGATAGTCCACGAGACCTAAGAAGTCTACGCCGCCTTCGCCCAGAGGATAGAAATAAGGGTCGTTCATCATGTCGCGCTGGGGCGTGGGCACATTTTTCGTGCCGCCGCGATCTTCCTTTTTTGTGTCCTTCAGGTGGAATTCGATCACGCGATGGCCAAGCTTTTTGGCCAGCGCCACCGGGTCCATGCCGGCCATGGTGATATGGCCGGTGTCCAGCACCAGCCCGACATTTTCCGGCTTGGTGTTTTCCATGATGTACATGGTCTCATGCTCGTTCTGGATCTGGCTGCCCAGATGGGCGTGGACGCCGAACTTCATGCCCAGCTCCTCGCGGATGCGCTTGCCCAGACTATCGAGCGTGATGGCGATCTGCTTGAGGTCTTCCAGCGGCGTGCCGGCCGGCTGCTTGCGCGGACCGGTGTTGGTCTTCTGGTGATCGCAGCCGAAGCGGCGCGAAAAGCGCGTCATGTTGAAATGATTGTCGATCACGGCCTGGCGCTGCGCGGGATCATGGAAGGCGACGCTGCCGCCCGAAGCGCCACCGGTGATGGCGGTGAACTGGCCGCCGATCTCATACATGCGGTGCTGCAGAGCTTCCCAGCGGTCGGGATAATAGACTTCGCGCTTGGGCCGCGGTCCGCTGGGATATTTCCAGCTATAGCCGCCCGGCCAGGGTTTCATCGCCTGGGTGTCGTGGGCGGCGGGCTCCAGCCCATCCGGCGTGGCACAGAAGGAGGTGCCGAAGATCTCGAAATAATGAAAGCCCACCTCGCGGGCCTCGCTGATGCCGACAAAGGGGCTGCCTTCCCAGCCGCCACGGGTGTTGGTGGTGTAGCCGATGCGGAACTGCTGCTGCTGAACCAGCGGCGCCTGCACGTCCATCCTGCCGCCATAGACGGGCCCGCTGGGCTGGGCGCCCGCCTCGCTTGCCGCCAGCAAGCCGCCGGCCGCAGCCGAAAGACCAAAGAATCTCCTGCGATCCATGTGTTGTCCCTCCCCTGAAGTTTGGACGCTGCCTCTTTGCGGGCATCGGCCCCGCCACCTTTTAGACAGTCGGGGCTGCTCCCACCATCGCGGCGCGCCGCCGCAGATATATTGCGGTGCAACATAGACTTTTGCGGCTATAACCCGGCCCGCCAGAATGTAGGGAACATCACCATGATCTATGCCGGACGCTTTGCGGGCCGCACCGCCGTCATCACGGGCGGCGCATCGGGCCTGGGCCTTGAGGCCGCCAAGCGCATCACCCAGGAAGGCGGCAAGGTCTGTCTGTGGGACCTCAATCCTGACGCGCTGGTCAGCGCCAAAACGGAAAGCGGAGCCGCGCATGTGGTGGCGTTGGATGTCAGCGACGCCAAAGCGGTGGAAGCGGCGGCGGCGGAAACCCGCAAGGCGCTGGGCAAGATCGACATCCTGATCAACAGCGCCGGCATCACCGGCGCCACCCAGCCGGTGATTGGTTATCCCATCGACAGCTGGCTCAAGGTGATCGACGTCAATGTCAACGGCCTGTTCTATTGCTGCCGCGCCATCGCGGAGATGATGGTGGAAGCCGGCTATGGCCGCATCGTCAACATCTCGTCCGTCGCCGGCAAGGAAGGCAATCCCAACGCCAGTTCCTATTCCACCGCCAAGGCCGCGGTGCTGGGCTTCACCAAGTCACTGGGCAAGGAACTCGCCACCAAGGGCGTGATCGTCAATGCGGTGACGCCGGCCACGTTCGAAAGCCCGATCCTCAAGGGCGTGCCGCAGAGCCATATCGACTACATGCGCTCGCGCATTCCCATGGGCCGGCTGGGCACCGCGCCCGAAATCGCCGCGGCGGTATGCTGGCTGGCAAGCGAGGAATGTTCCTTCACCACCGCCAGCACGCTCGATACGTCGGGTGGCCGGACGACTTACTAAAACAAGCTATTTCGCTGCTGTCTTACGCGGCGGGTTCTTGCTGAAGTCGATATCCATGTCGTTCCTGCGCCATGAGAAGAAGAACAGCACCACCCCGTCATCCTCGCGACTGAAGCCATAGGCCGGATCGGTGGATACGATCAGCTTGCCGGTCTTGGGATCATAGATGGAAGCCGCGAACTTGGCCGCGCCCTTGGCCACATTCTCCGAGTAAAGCGACAGCGGCGGGATCAGCACGCCCGGCGCCAGCGGCACCGGAAGCGACGGGATGCCCACAAGCACGTTCTTTTCATCCGTTGAAAGCGTGCCGGCGCGCGGCAGGATCACCGCATCGGCCTTGGCCTGGTCGCTCACCAGCTTCACGCCATGGCGCAGCAGCGCGTCCTTGATCGCCGCCAGGCCATAAGCCTGGTCTTCGGCCGAGAACCCACTTGGGTCTATCCAGGCGGTGAGATCGGTTGGCACTTGCTCAGCCAGCGCCTCGGCGGCGCGATCGGCCGCGGTGGTGATCAAGAGCATTTCCTGTGCGCTGCGCGAGGGACTGGTGGCGCGCGTGGACGCGCAGCCAGCAAGCAGCAAAAGAGCCAGTGACAGCGCAAGCCGTGACAACATGAGAAAGCCTTTGTGGGTCCGATGGAACAAGAATGTGCGGCCGCAAAAGCCGTTCCCTGCCTCGGTTTTCCGCAAGGAGATCGGCGGTTCCCCTGACACATTCCCGCCACGTTGCTGAACGGCAGAGAAAGATCGCCTTCAGGGTCGGTTCAACGGCCAAGACGCAAGATGCGGGCAACAGTCAACAAAGGAGACCCAAATGAAACGCTTCGCAAAACTTGCTCTTGGTGCTGTGTTGATGGCGGGTGCCGCAACGGCCATCGCTTCGCCGGCTTCAGCCCGCGTGTTCGTCGGTATCGGTGCGCCGCTGGTTGCCCCCGCCGGCCCCGCCTGCGACCCCTATAGCCCTTACTACAACCCCTACTATTGCGGCTATGGCCCGGCCTATGTCGGCGGACCGGTGATCGGTTTCGGCTTCGGCGGCGGCTTCCACGGTGGCGGCTTCCATGGCGGCGGCTTCCACGGCGGCGGTCATCGCTAAATGACGGACAGGAACGGCCCCGGACATTCCGGGGCCGTTTTTGTATCCGCTCTGTCGGCAAATTAAGATGCGCGGGCAGACCAGCTAACGGATAGATCGCGAGCCATGCGCAACTCCAAAGTCCCGTTGGCGGCGGCCATCCTCCTCGCAGCACTTCTGGCCGCCTGGTATTTCCTGTCGCCATTTCTGCTGCTGCGTTCGCTTTCTTTTGCGGTCAGGAATGACGACCGCGACACGATCGCCGCTGATGTCGATTTTCCCGCCGTCCGCGACGGGCTGAAGCAGCAGCTCGAAAGCTATCTGCAGAGCCGGGCCGCGCCCCGCAAACACAATGTCTTTTCGAATCTTTTGCTGCAGCTGGCGCCGGCCATCGGCAATCAGGTGATTGACGCCATCATCACGCCGGACGGCGTCGCCACCATCCTGCGCCAGCACACCGCCAGCCAGACATCCGGCACCTCGTCACGGCCCGCCCTGTGGCATGGCAGCTTTTCCTGGATCGGCCCGGATCATCTGCGCGCCACCTATGCCAATGCCCGCCATTCCGACCAGCCCATCGCACTGGATCTGGAGCGCCGCGGCCTGTTCGGCTGGCAGGTCACCGGGCTGATCTTGCCGATCCGGGAAATCGCGGGAAACAACTGAGGCCGGTGGCCGCTATTTCGACCGCGTCTTGGATGGCTTGGTCTGCGAGGGCTTGATCTGCTGATCGGCCATGTCGCGATAGCAGCGCGCGATCAAAAGCCATTCCGCCTTGATATCGGCATCCTTCGACCGGGCAGCGGCTGCCTCCGCCTGTCTGGCCCGCGTCACAAGTTCCGACCATGTGAGCGTATCAAGTCTCACGCGCACGCCTTGCCGTCACAACCGGGGCAAGATCAACTCTCAGGTGAGGATTGCGTTCCCGGACCCGCGATGTCAAAGCCGCGCCGGCCGCTAGTTGCCGCTCTGCTGGGATTGCAGGAAAGTGGCAGAATCGAGCGCGTCCGTCAACGCGGTGAAATTGGGCCCGTTGTTGGCGCTGATGCCGGCATTGAAATTCGCCACGCCATCGATGACGCCCAGGGCATTGGACTGAAACCCGTAGACGCTCACGCCGGTGCCGCCATAGGCGGCATTGGAGCCGTTCACATTCTCGGTGACGTTAATATTGCTGGACGCATCTATGGTCTTGGAATTGTCGATGTTGGTTTGAACATTGACGTTATTGGCACTCGTGCTCACGGGCGCAACGCTGCCCACGGCCAGATTGATCGCATTGTCCGTCGCGCTTTGCAGGCCGGCCGCGCCATACACGTTGAGGTTCTGTGGAGCCGCCGAACCCAAGCCTGTGTTGACCGCCCCCACCTGACCGGCTGTGCCGGAGCGTCCCGCAACGGTGCCGGCGAAAGCCGCATCTGTGGCGCTGGCCAAGCCAGCGGCCAGTACCAAGCCCGCAATGAAAAGCCTGCAATCCCGCATCGGAGCCAAATCCTGAGTTCGCACGCAGCCCTTCACGATCTGTGCCGACGATTTTGGGCTTTGGCGTCCCGCTCTGACACGCCAAGCCGGCGGCGGCACATGTGCCGCCTTGACCATAACCGATTGAACTATTTGAGAAAATTGGAGCGGGCGAACGGATTCGAACCGTCGACCCTAACCTTGGCAA
>Ga0182024_10015088_pt1 | contig 14852 bp, 31 predicted proteins | sample P32metaG_FD_120480 | JGI IMG/M metagenome (GOLD analysis project Ga0182024, IMG submission 120480) | Permafrost microbial communities from Stordalen Mire, Sweden - P3-2 metaG (Illumina Assembly) | ecosystem: Environmental > Terrestrial > Soil > Wetlands > Permafrost | place: Sweden: Stordalen... | reverse complement strand
GGTCCCAGCACACGCTTGAGGTACCAGTCCGTACCAAAAGGGACCCGAACGGAGGCGACTCAACCTCGGAGCCCAAGCGGGCCTCAGGCCCCTCCTCAGCTGGCGGCGCGGACAAGGAACCCGCGCCTGGGACCTGCGCGACGGGAGGCTGGGAGATAGAGGAACCCTCGGGGAGGGCCGCTTGCCCAATGCGGCCACCCACTCCCATACCGCCGATAATGTTCAGATCGGGCGTTATGTCGCCTGCGGCGGCGTGAGGAAGCTCGCCGGCACTTTCCTAGACGGCCTCGTTTGGGCCGCCGGCGCCGCGATCACGGCCGGGGTGTTCCTTTGGGTCGACCACCTTTGGCGCCGCTAGAGCAAAAGCAGCGCGGTCCACGTGTTCGGCCCGATCACTCCGTCAACGGTGAGGCCGAAGAATTGCTGCCAGGCCCGGACGGCTGCCTCGGTGGCGGCGCCGAATGAGCCGTCAACGGTGAGGCCGGCGCCGGCCTTGCCGTTCAGGACCGACTGAGCCGTCTTCACGGCCTCGCCGGTCGCTCCGGGGGAAAGGGTGGGCATTTGCACGTCGGGGCCTCCTGGGGCGCTCGGTGTTGGTTGAGAGGGCGCCGGGGGACCGGGGGGGACCGGCGCCGCCGGCGGCGTAAGGGTGCCCCCCCAGGCCGCAACGGCGGCCCGGGCCCGCGGGATGCACGCCTTAATGCCGGCGGCCGATGTTCCCCACTTCGACGCGCCGACGGCGACGGCCAGCGCGTCGGGGTCGCCCCCCGCCCAGGCCCCGAGCACGGGCGAGTAAAGCCCGTTCTTGAGGGTGGCGACGGTGGCCGCCACGCCCTGGGTTAGTGAGACGTAGGCCTTGACCCCAACCGCGTTAATCGAGCGGGCGGCCGCCGCCGGCTGCGTCGTGTTCAGCGGGTTGTAGGTGGCGGCGTTGTCCTGCCAACCGCCTTCGGCGAAGGCCCAGGCGAGCGGGCCAACGATGTCGGGCGCGGCGCCGACGTCGCCCAGGCCGCTCGAGACGTCGACCAAAAAGCCGATGAGTTGGTCATCGGTCGCGCTCACGTCGGGGTCGCCCCCGCCGTAGGGGGGAGCGGGGCGCCGGCGGTCGGCCCGGTGGCGAGGTCCGGAGCGATGGCGCCGGCCACGGGGACCGCGAGGGTGGGCCCGGTGGTGTCGCCGGCGGGGAGGGCCCCGGTGCCGACGGTGCTGGCGACGGCGGCCACGTCAGCGACCACGGGGGAGGCCGCGGCGAGGGCGCGGTGGGCCCATGCTTCGACTTCCTGCAATTTGGTGACCACTAGCGCCGCCTCGCGCCCTTCGGGGATCAGCGGGAGAATCTTGCGGGCCGCATCCTCGAGCGCCTGCCCAATCTCTGACTTCGACGCGGCCTCGAGGTCGGTGATCGTCACGCGGGCAACGGTGGTGAAACGGGATTCAATGTCACTAAGCAACGTCATGGGGGGGGTTCTCTTTCGTTCTAAGGCGCTGTCGCGCTTTGGGTGGTCAATGGTGCCAGGAATCGAGCAGGGGTTTTAGCGGGGCTTGCGGCGGCGGGTCGAGGCGCCGACGGGAGTTCGGCGACGGCGTTGGGCGCGTCGGGCCTTCTTGAGGTTGCGCAACGAGGCGGCGCGTTGTCGGGCGGTCTGTGCCATGGGTTTTCCCTTTCGTTTACGTGTCGAAGGCTGGGAGGGTGCCGAGTTCGGTCACCAGGTAGGGCGCCCCGCCGGCGGCGTAGGAGCCGGCGAGCAAGTAGACGTCGCACGGTGCGAAGTCGGCGGCGATGAAGCCGGGGGTTGTCTGGATACAGAGGACGGCGACCTTGAGGGTGGGCGGAATGCGGCAACAGAGCACGGTTTCGGGGTTGACGGCGAAGTCATAGCCGCCCTTGGCCATGCTGAGGGAGCCGATCTCGCCCGAGGCCGATACAACCAACGTGCAGGGGCTCTTGTTGTCGATGACGAGATAGGTGGCGGCCACGCCCTTGGAATAGATCGCAATCGGGGTCCCGCCGTTGTCGAAGGAATTGAACAGGTCCAGCCCGTCTAGCGACGTGTGGTCAAAATCGGGGTCGGGCCCCGAGCCGTCATAGGCCTGCAGGGCGGCCAGGGTCGACGCTTCGGCGGCGTCGCCCGGGGCGACGGCGGCGGGGCCCGTCGTCGCCGGGGGCGCCGGCGCGCCGTCCGGGGTCAGCGGTAGGGGGTTATTGCCGACGGGCAAGGCGCTTAGGCCTCGGTGCCGGCGGTGAAGCCTTCGGGTGGCGCCGGCGGCGTTGCGTCGGCGATCCTGTTGGCCTCCTGGCGCTCGGCGAAGGCCTCGGCGGTCTCGTCGTCGCCCTGGAAATTGGGCGCTCCGCCGAGGCGGCGGATCTCTAGGGTTTGGGTCCACGATCCCATAGCTATTTCTCCTTTTTTGGTTGAATCACGCGGCGGCGACGGCGGCGGCCTTGCCGGCGTCCCCCGCCACTTCGGCGGTGTCGGCGACCGGGTGCGTCCCGGTGAGGCGGGTAAAGCCAATGAAGACGAGCGCGACGCCGGCGACCACGAAGACGAGCCACAGGGCGGCGCGCATGATGACCCCCCCGACAGAGGCGGTCGACAGCCCGAGCGCCGAAAGGATGGACGAGCCGACGTCAGAGGCGGCGCCCTGGGCGGCCCCCCCGACGACGGCCGCCCCGACGGCGGCGGCGGGAGAGGCGGCGGTCGTGGCGATGGTGCCGAGGGTGCTCATGAGTTTTGGAGGTAAAGCTCGGTGCCGGCGGCCAGGTCAGACGTCGGGGTGTCGGGGGCGAAGACGCCGGCGGCGGGGGAGAAATACAACGTGAGGCCCGAGGCCTGGGCGGCGGCGGCGGCCTGCCCGTCGGGAATGCCCGAGTAGCCGTCAACCGGCGCGTTGTAGGCGTAGCCCGAACCAACCACGGACGGGGCCGGCGTGGCGACGGGGGCCGGGGCGACGACGGCGGCGGGCGCGGCGGCCGGCACCGGGGCGCTCCCGTCAAGCGTCGGGGGGGGCGCCCATGAGATCGGGGCGCCCCCGCCGGTGTCGACGGTTCCGCCCACCGGGGCGGCGGCGACGGGCACTGTCGCCAGGGAGCCGGTCGCGGCGGTGGTCGAAGACGAAGACGAATGCCGGACCGCGAGATATATGCCGACGATGCCAAGCAAGATCGGAATTCCGATGGTGAGAATCTTTTTGGTCTTCGGGTTCATGTTCGCCAGGAAGCTCACGCAACGGCCCCCGTCGACTGGTCGGCGCCGTCAAGGTTTTGCGGCGCGTAGGCAACGGGGCGCCCGGGGAGGCCGGGGACCGAGGCCGAGCCCGGGGGGGCGGCGGCGAGGGCGGCGGCGTTGGGGCTCGGCGTGTCGGTCATATCGTCAAAGGGGCTCGGCGTGATAGCGGGGAAAGGGGAGGCGCCCGGGTCGCTCTTGACGTTGGCGACGGCGGTCCCCAACGTCGCGACGGTGTAGCGGCGAAAGAGGCCGGCGGTTTGGGCGATGTTCGGCCCGGCACCGACGGGGACGACGGTCCCGTTTGGGGCGGCCTTGGTCATCGGCCCTGCAACGTCGAGACCAATGAGCCGCCCCCCTTGAAGAGGGCCCCCAGGATGCCGGTCGCACTCGACCCGTTATTGAGAACCAGGTACATGGCGACGAGAAAAAAGATCACGCCGACGGCAGACCAAAACCCGGTGACATTGAAATTCGAGGCCATGGCAATTCCCTTCTAGATAGTGGCGGTCGGGGAGACCAACCACTTAAGGCCGCTCTGTAAAAAGCCGATGCCGGCGAACACTCCCTTGGCACTGGTCAGCACCAAATAGAGGGCCGAGAGGCCGACGAGCAACCAAACGAAATGGGCAACCTGGGTGCCGAGCGACAGGGCGGGGGAGAAGGCCCGGCGGGTGCCGGTGCGGACGGCCCGACGGGTCCCGGTGCGCACTGAGCGGGCGCCTCGTTGGGCGGCGGCCGGCGGGTGGCGCCGCTCGGCCTTGGCGGGGCGCTCTTCCGGGCCCGTCTCGCCGGCGTCGCCGGTGCTCGCGGTGTTGGTCGACGTCCGGGCCCCCCCGGGGCGAGTGTGGGCCTGCCGGCGCATCCCTGCGGCGACCTGAGCGCGCTCGAGGTCTTCGATCCGCTCGCGCCCTTCGTCGGACAATGGGGGGAAATCGTCGGGCGCCCGACGCTCGCCTAGTAGCTGGTCGCTGAGTTTTGCCATCACGCGGACCCATCGAGGGCGCCGGCGCCGGTGGCGAAGGTGGCGGGGGCGAGGTTGCGGGGGGAGAGGGCGCCGGCGGCGCCGCCCCCGTTAATGGGCGAGGCGCCCGGGACGCCGGCGGTGGTGCCGGTCGGGGCCGCGCCCGACGTCGGGGCGCTCTTGAGGGCCGGTGAGGCCACGGAAACGATCTTGCCGGGGAGGTTGCCAATGATGGTGTTGCCGAGCAACCAGGCGCCGGCGAGTATCAGAAAGAGGTAGCGCACGTCACTCGCCCCCGTCCGCGAGCTCGGCGCCGTCGGCGGGGGCCAGGGCGACGAGCTCGTCCCGCTCGCCGAAGATGGCGCGAGCGATCCAGATGGCGCCGAGAATGACCAGGGCGACGCCGAGCAGGGCCCCGATGATGCGATTCATGCGGCGGCCTTCAGGGCGGGGCCCCCGGGGGCGGCCGACGAGAGGCCGAGAAACTTGGCCTTGAGCCATTGGCCTAGGGTGCCGTTTCGCAAATTGATAAAGAGGGCGATCAGCACAATGGCGACGGCGATGGCGGCCACGTAATCGGCGCCGGTGTTCACTTCGGGGGCCCTTGTTCGGGCGGTTCGATAGGGGGGGCGGCGCGGTTGGCCGCTAGCGCGTTGTCGGTCATCTCGTCGGCCCGGTGGGTAAGGGCGGCGTTGGTGTTATTGGCGAGTTCGTGCACCTTGGCAATGGCGGCCCCGTTGCGTAGAGACCCGACGCCGGCGAGCACGGCGCCGCCGGCGGCCACGAAGGACAAAATGGTTTGGGTGAGGCCGCCGGAAGCGGTGCCAATTGCCAGGGCGATGACCACGGCCGAGAGGGCGACGATCACACTCGGCCCTTGACCACGACCCCCAGGCCGAGCCCGTGCTCGGCGAGCCGGGACAGCACGAAGGCCAAAAAGATCAGGCCGAGCAGTAGGACGAAAGGGTTTTGATGAAAGGCGGTGCCGGCGGTGTTGGCATGGGTCGCCACGGTCGAATCTGTCGGGCTCGAGACGGTGCCCGGGGCGGCGACGGCGGTGGCGACGGGCGGGGCGAGCCCGTAGGACTCCGGGCCCGTCGGGACGCTGGTCATGCTCACTGGAAGACGTCTTCTTGCACCAGATGGCACGTCCCGCCGGCGAGGGTCACGCCGGGGTCGACGCCGGCAAGGATCTTCAATTCGGTCAGGCCGGCGTAGACGATGGCGTCACGCGTCGGGTCTTCCTTGAGGGTGTCGACAATCAGGCAGTCATAGGGGGCGGTGAAGCCATAATCGAGGTTGTTTTTTTGGAGCAGCACCGAGGCGGGGTTCCAGATGTAGGGCTGCTGGGTCTGCCCGTAGCTGAGCGTCAGGCTGTCGAGCAGGATGCTTGACGCGGCGTTCGGTGCGGCCGAGAGGCGCAGGATCGGCGAGGCCCGGAAGCTGAGAAAGAGGCGCTGTAGGTTGCCCGAGCCCCGGACAAGGGGAAGCGGGCTCGAGCCGGTGGCGGTGATTCCGAGGTCGGTTCCGGTCATCGAGTGCATTGCACCGATGCCCGACGGGACGATGATCCGGCCTTGGCTGTCGTAGGCGGGCTCGAAAAACGTCTCGGTGACGGTCCACAGTGCATTGGTCAGGGCCGCATTCGCGAGGGTGGCGGCGGTGAACATGGCGGCCGGCAAGCTCGGCGAAATGTTGACCCGGACGGTGGTCGACGGCGACTGAGCGTAAATGCCGCCGGTGAGGGTAATCAGTTCGGTGGCGACGGGCACGCGCCACGAAACGTGAATTGGATATGTGCCGGTGGCAAGAGAGTTGCCCCCCCCGATGGTGCCGGGGAAGACGTCGACTTGCTCGGAAAAGGCGGGGAAGGCGATGTCTTGGCGGATTCTCAGATCCTCGCCGAAGATGTCACCGAACAGGTTTTGCTGCCCGTTGATGCCGAGCGTAAACCCGTTCATTAGACCGTAGGGCCAGCGGTCCCCGGTGACGGCGGCGGCCGTGGTGACGGTCAAGGTTGCGTCGAGGGTAATGAGCAGTTCGCCCACGATGCCCGACTGCGGGAGGGAGAAGGGCATTGCCTGGCCGGTGAAGGCCCCGGAGGTCAGCGAAGTGTGAACGGGTTGCACGTTCTTCTTCGCGGTGTCTTTCCACTGCGCATCGTCAATGACGTAGGGCTCTGAGGGGAGGTTCTTGACCGAGACTCCGGCGGTTCCCAATGGCATGGCGAATTGCTCCGATCAGATCGACCCGGCGAGGGTCTGTAGGGGTGCGTAATTGATTTTGGCGGCGACGATCTTGAACAGGATCACGGCGCACACGGCGACGGCGGCGACGGCGAGCCAAAAGGCGATATCGCGCACGGGGTTCTAGAAGTTCGACGCGAGCCCGGGCGCCACCTTGTTGAGAATGAATTTCACAAGGAAGACGGCGGCGATGGCGATCAGGGCGGTTTGGAGCATGCCAGTCACGGGCGGGGGGCCTCTCTCAAAAGACGGCGGGGGTGCACGTGTCGACGGTGACAGGTGGCGGCGCTGTTCGGTCAAGGGGCGCAACGGTTGCGCAACCCCCCGCCAGGGGGAGTTAGAACTACCGTTTGCGCCTGGGGAAGGGCACGATCAGGGCCCGGCGCTCGGCCGGCGCCGGCGTGCCTTTGGGCCCGGGGCCGATGTCGTTCAGGACGTCGCCGAGGTTGCTCCGAAGGGCCCGGGCCTCGTCGCGGGTCGGGGTCATGATGACGGCCTTTCGGGCGGCGCCGATGCGGGCCACGATCACGATTTGGCGGCCGCCGTCGGGCGGCTCGACGGTGCCAACCTCAAAGGTCACGGGTTGCCGGGTGATCTTCACGCTTGCAGTGCCACAATCGGCAACAGGCCGGCGGCCTTGGTGGCGCCGGCGGGGAACGGGTTGGGGAGGGCGCCCGCGACGCCGGTGAGCCCGTAGCCCTGATAAGCGCCGGTGGTGCTGAGGTTGCCGGCACCGAGCGGGGAGAATACTGAGGGCATAACGCTGTTATTGGTGCCGGCGACAAGGGTCGGCTGCGTCGTCGGCGATCCTTGCCCGGCAACGCAGAGCCAATAGAGGCCCGGGGGGAGGGCCTCGGCGAGGGCGGCGAGTTGGGGAATGCCAACATGGGCGACGGTGGCGGGGATGGCGCCGGCGTCGAGCACCAGGGCGCCCGGGTAGCCGGCGCCGTTGTCGGCGTAGATCCCCACTCGACACACGGCCCCGGTGCTGCCGGCGATTTGGAATTCAATCGCGAGGTTGGGGAAGGTGTGGGCCGATCCGACGATGAAGGGCTCGGCCCAAAGTTCATTGGCGACTAGGAGAAGGGTCCCGGTGGTGGCGAGGGCGGCGTAGTAGTTGCCGGGGACCCACGCGGCGCCGAGCCCGAGCCCTGCGGGGCCCGTGGCGCCGGCCGCACCGGGAGCGCCGGGCGCGCCGTTCGTGCCGTTCGTGCCGGGAGCGCCGGCCGCCCCCGGTGCGCCGTCGGTCCCGTCAGTCCCGTTCGTGCCGGCGGCCCCCGGGGGGCCGCCGGGCCCCGGTGGCCTAAGCCAAAAAGGGGGAGCGCCCCGGGCCGGCTCGCCGGCGAGCAAATAGAAATCGACGTTTCCCCCGTCGTCGGTGCCGCTCGGTATGGCGCTCGCGGTGAGCAGGGGGGCGGCGGCGATGCGTTTCAGGAGAAAACCGCCGGCGGGGATCTCGAAGTCATAAGCGCCCGACGGGTAATCGAGCGGGCCGCCCCCTCGATTGACCAACACGCGAGCGGTGGACCCGTTCTGCACCACAAAACACGTGACAAGGGCGCCCCCGTTCTCGAGATTCAGCGGAGTCTCGGCGGTCGACCAATCGCCGAAGGGCCAACAAATGTGGAAATCATCTTCGCCGGCGGGGTCCGACGTCGGGGCAGCGTCCGTCGGGGCGGTTCCTAGCGCCTTATCGAGCCATGTAGGGCCCGGGTCCGGCGGCGGGGGCTCGCGACCGAGGGGCATTAGTCGGCGTCGAAGTATTTGACGGCGGCCAATAGTTGGTTCCGGGCCCGGCTCACGCGGGCGGCCTGGTTATCGAAATCGGACGAAGACGCCGAGACGGTCACGGTCGACAAGAGTTCACACAAGAAATTCAGCGTGTCGAGAGTAAGAAGGTCGGTGCCGTCTAGGCGCTGGTCACGGTCTCCCATGCTGTCGCCCCCCCGATCCGTAGCTTGTTGAGGGTGGTGTCGAAGTAAGCGCCGCCTTTCACGTAGGCGGGCGCCGCGATCGTGGTCGCCTGTTGCACCATGAACATCCCCGGGACCTTGACGGTGTGCAGAGCGGTCCCCAACACGAACTGATCCTGGGCCAGGGCGGCGGCGCCGGCGCCGGTGTGGTCGGTGCCGATGGCAACCGAGCCGGCGCCGATCACGGTGGCGCAGTTGCCGGCGGCCAGGGTGTAGGACGGGTCCGACGCGTCGCCGGCGCCGGTCAGGTAGCCAAGGAACGTGTTATTGGTGCCGGCGACGGTGGCATTCGCTGCGGTGCCGTTCGGTTGCGTGCCGGCGTTGCAACCGAGCGCGGTGTTTCCGTTCGCATTGCTGTTCAGAAGGGCGGCGTAGCCAACGGCGGTCACGAAGCTGGCGGTTGTCCCCTGGCGGCCGGCGCTCTCTCCGAGGCCCGTGTTGTAGGACCCGGTGATATTGGCATCCAGGGCATCCACGCCGACGCCGGTGTTGTTGCCGCCCGTCGTGTTGAAGCGGAGGCAGTCGACCCCAACCCCCGTATTGAGGGCGCCCGTTGTGTTGGCGCGAAGACAGCTATCGCCGACGGCGGTGTTGGGGGTCCCGGTGGTGTTGGCCCAGAGAGCGGAGTAGCCGACGCCGGTGTTGCGTGAGCCGGTGGTGTTGGAGGCCAGAGCGCCCGACCCCACGGCGGTGAGGTTGTTGCCCGCGGTGTTGTTCGCCCCAGCGGCGTAGCCGACGGCGGTGTTGTTGGTCCCCCCGGCGGCGTTGTGTTGGAGCGCACTAGCGCCGACGGCGGTCGTTTCGACCCCTACAGTGTCGACGGCGGCGGCGGCGACGCCGACGGCGGTCGCCCCCGAGGCGGTGGCGCTCAGGACCGAGCCGCTGGCCGACAGGGCGGCGACTCCGGCGCCGGGGCCGACGGGGACGGCGTTGGGGCCTTCGCCCGGGACGGGGGCTGCGTAGGCGTTGGTCATCGGTCGGGGCCTTTCTCGGTGGTGGGGGCGCCGGCCATTAGGTGCCGGCACAGGGCATTGGCAAGGACGGCGACGTCGGCGACGTCAAGGCGGATATGCCACGGCGGGGGCCCCGACGCGTAGGGGCCGACGATCAGGGCGCCGTCGTCGTCAAAGAGGCGAAGGTCGCCGAGCCGGGTGACGGTGTGCCGGCGAAGAGATCGGCGCCCCTGCCGGGTCAAGGCCCCGATCTCGAGGGGGGCGACGTGGCGGCCCAATAGGCGGTCGAGGTCGACGCCGGGGGGGAGTTCGGGCGGGGGGCGCCCCCACTTGCCAAGATCACTCACGCGGCCAGCTCGCGGGGGAGGGGGTCACAGATTTGCAGCTCCCTGGTGCGGACATGCCAATACAAAAAGCTGTAGGGCTGCGCCCCGTTGGCCGGCTCGATTTGGTCAAACCAACTATCGAGGGTCGCCCGGCGCACTGACATTGTGCCGGCGAGGTCGTCCCGTGACGGGTCGTCATAGAGCAAGGTTGAAAGAATGTGTTTGGCCGCCCCCTTCACCTCTCGAAAGACGCCGAGCGGTTTGGTGTTGCACCAAACCCCCCCCATTTCCCGCTTCCGTTTGGTGGTGACGTAGGTGCCGGGCCCGTGGGGGCAACCGCTGGCCGGACAGGAAAACCGGCATTCGTCGTCCCATATCCAAGCGGGCCCGGGCAGTCGGTTCACTCGCCCGTAGAGGGTGTCATAGGCCTTGAGGTCGAAGGGATCGAGGGGCACGAAACGCGAGACGGGCAACGTCAGGTCCACTTGTTCGGCGACGCGGAAGGTCGGACAGCCAACGTCGCAGATTTCCGAATCGGTCGGGTCGATAATTAGTTTCGGTCCCTCTTCGACCACGGAACGGAAAATGGCGCGGGCGATGATTGATTTGCCGGTGTCGCTGGCGCCGGTGACGAATACTCGGTCCCGGTGCTCGATCCGGTCAGCCCCCGGGGGGAAGGGCTGCCGGCTCGAAATCAGCGCCGGCGGGGAAGATGGCGGGGAAGAGGGCCCGGAGGTTGTCGCCGAGCTCGGCACAGGTGCGGTCGTCGTCGTCGTCGCCGAGCCATCGGGCAAGGATCTCGAGCCCGCCGGCGATGTCTCTGAGTTGGGCCTCTCGGTCGGTGCTGAGGTATCCACTAGCGCCCCCCCCGATTATCGGGGCCAGGAAGGCCGCCAATGGCGCCGCCGGATCCGTCACGTTCGCCGGATCCGCCATCCACTCGCCCAACAACCCCATCAGTTCGTCCATGAATTCCGTTGCCTTCGCCTGAGCCGTCATCGGCCCGCCTTTCTCTCGTTGCTTGCAAAATGTCGTTGGTGATATTGCCGCCGTAGCCGCCGAGCACCACGACAAGGACGGCGAGGTCTGAGCGTTCCAACACGGCCCGGAGGCCGGCGTTGCGGCCGGCCATTGAGATCAGGGCGCCGGCGATGCGGTCGGCGTCGGCGTCGTCTAGTCGGGCGATGTCGGGGCGCTCCGGGTATTTGGCCGCGAGTCCCAGGTGCAAAAGGTTGGTGGCGACGAGCACCAAACCTTTGACCGATTCTTGACTGAGGCCCGGGCGCTCGCCGGCGCCGGCGTCGTCGCCCGGGGCGATGTAGTCGGGCTCGCCGGTGTCGGTGCCCGTGGTGCCCGAGTCGGGCCGCCCGGGCGGTTGGACGGCGAGGTCCACCGGGGGCGCCCCGCCGGCGGCGTGGGAGGCGGTCATTGCCGATCCCACCAATCGGCGAAGCGATCCCAACGCCGAAGGGCCCACAAGACGCCGAGCAGCACGGCGCCCCGGGTGACGGCCCGCACGGTGTCGTCTCTCATTGGGTGTCGCCCTGGAGGTTGAAATCGCCGACGTTGGTATGGAGGGTCACGGGGAAGCGGTAGCGACCCCAGGAGGTCGGGTCGCCGCGGGGGTTCGGCACGATCAGGCCGCACCCGAACACGGCCAATTCAGTTTGTTGGCCGGTCGGGGCGAGCATCTTCAATTCAACGCCGATGATCCGCATCCGGCGCGGGTCGTTCATCTCGGCAATGTGGTCGATGGTGTCCACTAGGGGCGCCCCATCCGGCGCGAGAGGCCCCTCGAGAGGCCACCGCGGCGGCCGGCCAATTGGTCGGGGGTGAGACTGGCGGCGGGCCGCTCGGCGGCCTTTCTCGGCGCCCGGGGGGGCCGGGTGCGTTTCGGCGGCGTGACGGTCGGGGTCGCCCGGGTGACCCGGGCCTCGGACCCGGCGACCGAGGGGGCGACGGGTTGAGACACGGGCTCGGCTTCCCCGCCTGCCGGCGCGGCGTTCGCAGTGCCGTCCGCTTCCCCCGTCGCCCCCTCGGTGGCCGGCGCCGGCGGCCCCGTCCATGGGTCTTCGATAGGGGGGGCCCGGTGGGCGGCGCCGCACTTCTTGCAGATGACGCGGACGCGGGGATTCGCCCGGGTCTCGAAGACGTTGGAACACTCGCAGGTGATCGACCGAGCCCGGGCCACGGCGCCTAGGCCACTTCGGGGCCCCCCTCGGTGTCAAGGTGCGCAACGGTTGCGCATGGTTTGGGGTTGGCAACGTCGCCGGGGGTGGGCAGGGGTTGGGCAGGGGGGAGGTTGGCAACGTCGCCGGCGACGGTTGGCAATTCGCAACCGCACCGGGCACAGACGGCCCGGGTGTGGTGGCACGCGTCCAATTTCCGAACCTCGCCCCGGACGGCCCGGGCGAAGATCGCCGAGAAATTGGCGTCGGGCGGTAGGCGGTCGATCAGGCCGGCGAGATCGGCCGGGACGTGCAGGTGAATGTCTCGCGGTTGGGGTGGCGTCGGGCCATCGTAGGGGGGTCAGGGGGAGAAGCGCCCGGGCGAGTCATCCTCGGCCGCTTTCCCCGTCCCACCAATCGAGGTCGGGGTAGAGCATGCCCATTCCGGCGGCCCCTTCCCGGGCGGCGGCGAGGGCCCGACGGGCGCGGCCGATGCCTTCCATGGCGCCGCGCCGCCCGTCGTCCATCTCGTGGCCGATGCGCCGGTCTCGGCACCGGTCACACACGTCGGCCGAGCGCCCGTCGCCAGACCAACCGACCGACTCGAGTTCGGCGCGCAACGCGGCGGCGTCGATCCGAGCGGGCCCGGTGGCCTCGGTGCCACAAACGTCGCACCGGATATGGGGGACGATCACAGGGTGACGGCCTTGTCGATGAGGCGGCGCCCGAGCCGGAAGGCCTCATCTTTGGTGAGGGCGAGCACCGCGGTGTTGCCGAGCTCGAGGTCGACCACCAGGCCGACGTTTTGCCCCTCGTTGACCACCCCCACGTGGGCCGTGACCTCGCGGGCCCCGTTGTCGTCGACGAAGATCACAAGAGCCGGTCCAGGGCGGTCCCGGTCGCCAGTTCGAGCAAGAGTTCCGAACTGGCGTCGAGCAGCACACGGAACAGCTCGACCTCGCTCAGAGCGGCCAGGTTGGTGGCGATGGCGAGGGCTAGGCGCCGTCGGTCGTCAGCGTCGAGGAAGGCCCCGGGGACGGCGGTCCCACCACCTTTTTTGAGCCTTCCCCCGGGACCATCCACCCTGGCATATTGCCAGGGACCTAGCCTCGCGCGCCAGTGCCGGCCTTGACCAGGGAAGTCCCAAGCGTGGCAGAGCCGCCGAGCGGGGCCGCGGATCCCCCCCGCCGGGGCCGCGGGTGCCGGCTGGCGACGCCCCCGCCGCCCTATGAGCGAAAGCGCCTCGACTACCCATCGCCGAAGCGGTCGCCCCGGTGGCGCCGGAATGCAATCATCGCGGCCAACCACTGGGTTGCCGAAGGTCGCATGACGCCGGCCGCCCGGGCCGTGTTCCTCCGGGTGCTCGACTACTCGAACGATCACGGTAAAGACGTGGTGCCAACCATTGCCACCATCGGCGAGGCCGAGCAACGCGCCGAGCGCACGGCCGCCGGCCACCTCGCCCAACTAGAGCGCGATGGGTGGATAGCCAAACACAACCGCGCCGCGCAGGACGAAAAAGGGCACTGGTTCGGGCGGTCAAACATCACGCGCCCGACGTTGCCGCCCGAGGCGGCCGCGTGGTTGCGTGAGACGGGCCACGTCGGGGGGAAGGGTCGACCGACGCCCAACGCGTCACAGAGCCGGCCGCGAACGGTGGGACTGCCGGCGCCGACGTCGCCGGGCGACCCGGTGGGCGCGGGGTTTGTCCCCATGCCCGAGAGTCTGAGCGCGTTAGCGCGTGATCTGCCACGGCCCCGCAAACGGGGCCACGGTCGCGGGCCGCCGGCGTTGCCGGCGTAGCGGCCCTAGAGCCCGACCCCCCGACGAGCGCCCGTCACACAAGCCGACAGAGCCGGCCCCCTTGCTTCGGCGCGGGCGCGTGGTGCAACCAGGTCTTGTTTTCCACAGGTGCAGGGCGCACGGTAGAACCGGGCCGCAAGCGTTAGCGGTTGAATGGGCCGCAGAGGTCTGCGGACGGGGACCCACTTCTAGTGAATTGAACCTCGGAACGAAGCACCAAACGAAGGCGGCGCCTGTCGGCGCCCCTCACTGTCGAGAGGGTGCCCCCGTCCCCCGAGCGGGCCTCAAGGTAGTACGTGACGGGAATGCACCGTCACGTCTCCACCTTGACCCCCTGGGGGCCGTGGGACCGGGCAGTCAGCCCGACGAGGCGGGGCCTCGCCGGGCCGTTTCACGGCCGGCCACGTCCGAGAGAGTGACAGGCGGGTGTGACAAGCTAGAGCGGGGAGGTTGGGAATGAGCGACGCGAGACTGCCCGAAGGGGTGAACCCCCGTTCGGTCACGGTCGAAGGGCCATGGTTGCCGACGCGGGGCCACGAAGGGCGCCTCCGGGTGCTCGAGGCCGAACTAGAGGCCCGCGGGGTGGGGTGGCAAGTGATCGAGGCCATGTCGGGATGGTTGCGCCGGAAGGCCGGTGGCCGGCCCGATCCGACCGAGGCGAAGACGCGGGCCCGTTATCGCAAGCTGCTCGCCGAGCTGGTCGACGTCGACCCGGACACAGAGCCGCCGGGCGCCTTCGACGTCGACGGGCCCGGCGTCGTCGGCGCCCCGGTGCTCGAGTTGCACGACGGCGACCTAGAGACGGCGGCCAAGCTGCTTCGGGAGGCGGGGTTTGACGCGACCTTTCGAGCCCCAGGGGCCGAGCGTCAACCGCCGATAATGTTCATTATGTCAAGTTCAAAGTTATGTCATCCCAGATCGAGACGGCGATGACACACCCCCTCTGGAACGGGGCGCGCCGCGCCTCAAATCTGGTGTGTCCGGAGCTCCGACCGACGGTGGGCGGACCTACATCCGCTGATTCCAGTCAGGCCGGAAACCCCGGTGCTCCTGAAACTACTGAGGACCAACCTCTCGGCGGTGGACCCTCAACAACATCATTGGTGAACTGGGGCAGGCGCGTCCAGACAGGTTGGCGCGTGCTTGGCATCCACACATTGGACCGATGAGTGACCGCACGCAATGATGTAGTCGC
>Ga0182024_10015087_pt1 | contig 14852 bp, 15 predicted proteins | sample P32metaG_FD_120480 | JGI IMG/M metagenome (GOLD analysis project Ga0182024, IMG submission 120480) | Permafrost microbial communities from Stordalen Mire, Sweden - P3-2 metaG (Illumina Assembly) | ecosystem: Environmental > Terrestrial > Soil > Wetlands > Permafrost | place: Sweden: Stordalen... | reverse complement strand
TGCTCAAATAGCCGAGAGCGTCCCAACGCAGCGCCGGCGCCAGCAGGAGGTTCCCCAGATGACCGTAACTCTGGGTGATCCCAGTCGGATCGATCGTCCGCCAGCCTGCGACCCGGCCGCCCCGCTGGGCTCCCGCCACCCCGGCAACCCAAATGATGACCCTGGAGACGAAGACAGCCACCGCCACGGGCGCCAACCAGACGTGGCTGATCCGCGCCAGCTTCGCCGACACGCCAGGCTGGCGCTCTGAATAGGTGGCACTCACAGGATCCTCAGGCCACGAAGGCCCAGGTGGCGAACTCGTACGAGTAGAACGCCATCAACAGGGCGCCCAGCAACAGCACCGTCCTCAGACCACGAACGCGGGACACCCACGCGCCCGCCGCCATCCACAGGGGGAAGATGGTCAGGATGTAGCGGTCGAGCGAGCGGAGCGGATCGGACCGGACCGGACTTGAGATGCACATGGCCAGCACGAGGAGTGCGTAGAAGAAGTAGGGCGCTGGTAGCTCCCGCCATGTCCTGACCAGCGCCCAACAGGCGATTGCCAGAACCACCAAGAGGATCAGGTCCTCGACGCCAGGCAGAAACACGCCGCCGTTCTGCGGCTCTAGGACCTTGTAGCCGTGCCCGATCGCGCCCAGTCCCCCAGCCGCGCCCGCGATGGTCTGCTCCAGCGTTCTCCATGGGTTGATGCCCTGGCGAAAATAGGTCCGCTCGCTGGTCAGCGGAGCGGTCCACCCCCACCCGAGCGAGTGCCAGGTACCCGAACACCGACGCGAACGGCAGCCCGAGCCACAGCAGTCCCCGGCTCCTGATGCCGTGCTGGCGGACATACATGAGGCCGACGGGCGCGACGAGCAGGATGCCCGTGTTGCGGGTCAGGGCGGCCGCCGCCGCCAGAAGCGCCGCTATGGCCCAATGCTCGCGCCTCGCCGCGTACAGGCAGCCCACGCTGAGGGCCAAGAACAGCGACTCCGTGTACACGGCAGAGAAGAAGAACGACAGTGGCGCGAAGGCGAGCAGCAGCACGGTGGCATCCGCGGCTCCCTGTCCAAGCTCGATCGAGGTCAGTCGGTGCAGCAGCACCAGTCCGACCGCGAAAGCCGCCAGGCTGATCAGCACTCCGGCCAGGACATTCGATCCGACCACGCCGCCCAGGCCGGCCGTGAGCAGCGGATACAGGGGGAAGAACGAGGTGTTGACGAACTGCGTATATCCGTGGGCGGCGATCTGGAGGTAATGGATCGAATCCCACCTGACCAGCGAGCCACCCAGCGCGTTGCCCACGCTCCCGAGGCTCGAGCTGATCCGGCTTGGATCAGAGCTCTGCCAGCCGGCTCGCCACACCGTCCGCTCGCCGGCGGCACCGCTGGCCAGGCCGATCAAACGTGAAAGCAGGACGAGGCCGGCCAGAGTCGGCGCGCTGAGTAGGCGCGCGGCAGCGCGCGAACGCCAGCTGCGAGCTGGCGGGACATAGCTTGTGACCGCCGACATGGTTGGTTCCGGGCGTTCTGATTCCTATCGGCGGGCCAGAACTCCGCCTTGAGGTGCCGTCTGCCCGGCGGCGTAGCCTCGCTCTCCCATGCCGAGAACCGCCTCAGTGCACGTCTGCTCCGCCTGCGGATACGAGTCGCCGCGCTGGGCCGGACGTTGCAGCAGCTGCGGTGAATGGAACACGCTGATCGAGGAGCTGAGGCCACGGACGTCCGCCGCTACCCGCGCTGGTGCAGGCCTTAAAGCCAGCACCAGCGCCGTCACACCGATCCCGCTCCGCCAGGTGGCCGCCGAGGAACACCGGCGGCTGGCCACCGGCATCGGCGAGCTGGACAACGTGCTGGGGGGTGGGCTGGTGCCCGGATCGCTGGTTCTGCTGGGTGGTGCCCCCGGGATCGGCAAATCGACCCTGACCACGATGGCCCTGGCGCAGCTGACGGCCGGCGGCCACAGCACGCTGTACGTCTCAGCGGAGGAGTCGGCCGCGCAGATCCGTCTGCGAGCCGAGCGGCTGTCGGGAGGCACGCCGCTGGCCATTCCGGTCATTGCGGAGACGGATCTGCACGCGGTGCTGGCCACCCTGGAGGAGGTGAGGCCGGAGGTGTGCGTGATCGACTCGGTGCAGACGCTGCACTGCTCAGAGCTGTCGGGGGCGCCGGGCTCGGTCGGGCAGGTCCGCGAGGTGGCGGGAGAGATCCTCCGCGTGGCCAAGCAAAGCCGCACGGCGGTCCTGCTGGTCGGTCACGTGACCAAGGACGGCAGCCTGGCCGGCCCCCGGGTGCTCGAGCATCTGGTCGACTGCGTGCTGCAGTTCGAGGGCGAGCGTGAGCGCACCTACCGGACGATCCGAGCCCTCAAGAACCGCTTCGGATCGACCAACGAGGCGGGGGTATTCGAGATGCGTGACGACGGGCTCGTGGAGGTGCTCGACGCTTCCGCTCGCTTCGTCTCGCAGGCCACGCAGGCGCCGGGCAGCGTGGTGCTGGCGGCCATGGAGGGGTCTCGGCCACTGCTCGTGGAGGTTCAGGCGCTGGTCTCGCCCTCCGAGCTGGTGCCGCCCCGGCGCGTGGTGGCGGGAATCGACCGCAATCGTCTGGCGCTGGTGCTGGCCGTGCTCGGACGCCACGCCGGCATCGGCTTGGGCGCCTCCGACGTGTTCGTCAACGTGGTCGGCGGGGTGCGGATCGAAGAGCCCGGAGCGGACCTGGCCGTCGCTCTGGCCGTGGCCAGCGCCGTCCGCGGGGTCTCGCTCAGCTCGGGTTCTGGGCGGCCGCTCAGCTGCTTCGGTGAGCTCGGCCTTACCGGGGAGCTCCGTCCCGTGGCCCACGCCGACCGGCGACTGGCCGAAGCGGCGAAGTTCGGTCTCACCCCGGCCGTCCATCCCGGATCGCAGGCGACGGTCAAAGATGCGCTCATAATCGCCCTCGGAAGTTCGAAACGCACCCCGGCACGGGCGGCTTGATCATGGTCAGCAGGTTTTCCCTGCTCCAGAAGCAGTAAAATCGGCGCATGGCCTCGCGTTCGGGGGAAGAGCTCAAAGAGGGGCTCGAGTCGCGGCAGGAATCCCGGATGGTGAGAGCGCTGGAGATGGTTGCCCCTGGCACGGCGCTCCGCGAAGGAATCGACAACATCCTGCACGCCCACACGGGCGGGCTGATCGTGATCGGCGACATCGACGAGCTGGCCTTTCTGTTCTCCGGCGGGATCAAGCTGGAGCTCGACTACTCGCCCGCGCTGCTCTACGAGCTGGCCAAGATGGACGGCGCGATCGTCCTGAGCACCAACGCGACCAAGCTTGCCCACGCCAACGTCCAGCTGACCCCGGATCCCACCATTCACACGATGGAGACCGGTACGCGCCATCGCACGGCGGAGCGGGTCTCCAAGCAGACCGATGCTCTGGTGGTGGCGATCTCCGAGCGCCGCGAGGTCGTCTCGCTCTACGTGGACGGCATCAAGTACATGCTGGAGGACATCCCCATGGTGTTGGCCAAGGCCAACCAGGCGCTGGCCACGCTCGACAAGTACCGCAGCCGCCTGGACCAGGTCTCCACCCGCATGACGGCGCTGGAGTTCGAAGGCGGCGCCACGCTGCACGACGTGCTCACCGTGCTGCAGCGGGCGGAGCTGGTGACGCGGATGGCCGTCGAGATTGAGCGGCACATCGTCGAGCTGGGCACCGAGGGCCGGCTGATCGAGATGCAGCTCGATGAGACGATGGTTGGTGTCTCCGCCGACAAGGCTGCGCTGGTGCACGACTATCTGGTCGAGGACGGCGACGAGAGCTTCGCGATCGCCTTCGACGGTCTCGTCCGTCTACCGCACCAGGACCTCTTGGACTTCGGTCGCCTGGCCGAGCTGCTCGGCTACGACCGCAAGCTGAACAGCCTCGACTATCCCGTTTCGCCTCGGGGCTTCCGCATCCTCGGACGCATCCCGCGGCTGCCTAAGATGGTGGTCAAGCGCATCATCGACGAGTTTGGGGGACTGGAGGAGTTGCTCGCCGCCACTGACGGCGAACTGGAGACCGTCGACGGAGTCGGCGAGATCCGGGCGAAGGACATCCGCGAGGGTCTCCGTCGCCAGCAGGAGATCAACCTGGTTGATCGCTACCTGCAGACCTAGCCGTTCCAGGGCGGACGCCCTGCTACAGAGGAGGACATCATCACAGAGGTAATGGAAGAGCACCTAGAGGACCTGGATGACATCGAGCCGCTTCCGAACATCGAGTTCGAGATCGGCGACAGTGTCGTCTATCCGCACCACGGCGCGGGCAAGGTTCTGCGCAAGGAGGTCAAGGACGTTCTCGGCGAAAGCCGCGAGTACCTCACGATCAAGATCCTCCACAACGACATGACCGTCATGGTTCCCACCGAGAACGCGGCGCTCGCCGGCCTACGCCGCGTGATCGATGAGGAGACGGTCCAGAAGGTGCTCGCCGTACTGCAGGACGAGTGCTCGGAGATGCCCAAGAACTGGAATCGCCGGTTCAAGCACAACCGGGACAAGATCAAGACAGGCGACATCTACGAACTGGCCGAGGTGGTGCGAAACCTGGCCATCCGGGAGCACCAGAAGGGCCTCTCCACGGGCGAGAAGCAGATGTTCACGCGCGCCAAGAAGATCCTGGCGTCCGAGCTGATGTACGCGCTGGAGATGGACGACGAGCAGGTGGACGAGCACTTGACTGGTCTGCTGCTCACCACCTCATCGGCCAACGGCTCCGCCCCGGCCGAGGACGAGGCCGACGACGAGGTCGCGCTGGCGGCCGAGTAGGACACTGGGGCGATGGCGGTCGCGCTGATCGTGGCCGCAGGGCGTGGCGAGCGCCTTGGGTCTGGCCGGCCCAAGGCGCTCGTCACCGTTGCGGGACAACCGATGCTGTACTGGAGCGTGGCGGCGCTGCGCCGCGTGGCGGAGGTGGAGCAGATCATCGTGGCCCTGCCGGCCGACTCGCTTGACGCCGCGCCGCCCGGGACCGTGGCCGTGGCCGGGGGCGAGATCCGCTCGCAGTCGGTGGCGGCGGCGCTCCAGGCTGCCGACAGCGCGGGCGATCCGGTGATCGTCCACGATGCCGCCCGCCCGCTGGTCACTCCTGAGCTGTTTGAGAGCGCGCTGAGGGAGCTGGAGTCATCCGGCGCCGATGCTGTCGTGGCGGCCGCCCCGGTGACCGACACGATCAAGCAGGCGAGGCGCGGAACCCTCCGGGTCGAGCGCACCCTTGAGCGCAGCCGGCTGTGGGCGGTGCAGACCCCACAGGTGTTCCGGCGCCAGATGCTGGAGCGCCACGTGGCCGGCGCGTCGGCGCAACTGCTTGCCCAGGCCACCGACGATGCCTGGCTGATCGAGCAGGCGGGCGGCTCGGTGATGATTCTTCCCGCACCGGCCGACAACCTGAAGATCACGACCCCGCATGACTTGCTCGTGGCGGAGCTCCTCCTGGCCCAAAGAGGAGGTCTGGCGTGACCACGGGGCTCGGCTACGACTGCCACCGCTTCGCTTCAGACCGCCGACTCGTGCTGGGCGGGGTGACGATTCCCCACGAATTCGGTCTGCTCGGCCACTCCGACGCGGACGTGCTGACGCACGCGATCATCGATGCGCTACTGGGTGCCGCCGGTCTGGGCGACATCGGCCAGCACTTTCCCGACACCGATGAGCGCTACCGGGACGCCGATTCGCTGGAGCTGCTGCGCGAGACGCTGCGGATCCTGGCGGCCGGCGGGCACCGCGTGGTGCACGTCGACGCCACCGTGATCCTCGAGCGCCCGAAGCTCGCAGACTTCCGCGAGCAGATCAGAGGCTCGCTGGCTACGGCCCTCGGCCTCGATGCGGCGCACGTGAACGTCAAAGCCACGCGCGGCGAAGGAATGGGCTTTGTGGGCCGTCAGGAGGGCGCTGCGGCCCTGGCTGTGGCCACGATCGAGCGCCAGTAGCGGAGCGCCGACTCGGGCAGCAGAGGGCCGCACAGCACCAGGGCCAGGACGGCCTCGCCCGACCAGCATCGGCAGGACCCCCATCCCGTAGCTGCGGGTGGCGGCCCCGGGCGCGAAGGCGGCCAGCGTGGGCAGGAACCACATCCACGACATCCGTGGCGACATGAGCGCGATGGGGATGAACAGCAGCACCATGTAGTGGTCCCAGGGGTGGTTGGCGAAATCAGGCTTGGGAGACCGTTCGCCGGCGCTCCTGCGCCTGGATCCGGCGATGCTCCTGTTCGGCCAGGCGGCTGAGCTGGCTGATGCTGCGTCCCAGGTGGCGCTGCACGCTGGGTGCAGCGACGCGCTCGGCCAACCATCCCGACAGACCGGAGCCAGCCACGCCGTAGGCCAGGCGAAACTCGGCTCGGGTGCTCCCCGGTGAGAGCTCGCGGAGGCGAAAGCGCCCCCGCTGATCAAGCCCGGTGACCGAATGCCAGGCCAGATCGAAGGGCGGACGCCACTCCACGATCTCGATCAGGCCACCCACCTCAGCGGAGCCGATCCGCATCAGCACCCGGTATCGCGCGCCCAGCCCCGTGGACGGCTCGCTGGCCACTTCCCAGCGCGTCATCCCCGACATGAAATTGAGCACGCGCTCGGGATCAGAGGCGATCTGCCAGACGACCCCGACCGGGGTGTTGATCTTGGTCGACGCGGAGACTCTCATTGCCGGGCTCCTGGCGGTGTGGGGCTCATCCCACGATGGGCAGGCGACGCTCGCCGGCCAGGGCATCGAGCGTGTCCTGCATCAGGCCGGTGACGTGGTCGTAGACCTCGTCGTCGTCGGGATCCTCGCCGAACTGCTCGCGCAGGTGGATCGGCGGCAGCACCTCGACGGTGATCTTGGCGGGAAGGGGAATGTGGCCGAGCATGTCCCCGACGTTGAGGATCCAGGGCAGCGACAGCGAGATCGGCAGGACCTTCAGGCGGAACATGCGGTCAAGTCGCAGCAGCCGGGCCAGCCACTCTCCGCGGGACAGGAACAAGGCCGTCTCCTGACCGCCGATCGCCACCACCGGGACCAAGGGGACATCCTGATCGAGGGCCAGGCGGATGAATCCCTTCCGGTCATCGAAGTCGATCCGGTTGGACTGGGAGGTCGGCCGGTGCACCTCGTGGTCGCCGCCGGGATAGACGAGCAGGGCGGCCCCTGCCTCCAGCGCCTTGCGCGCGTTCTCCGGCGAGGCGGCCACGGTCCCGAACCTGCGCAGGTCAGACAGCCAGGGCATTGAGAGCACGAGGTTGTGGGCCAGCTGGTAGAAGGCGCGCTCGGCGCCGAAGTAAGCGTTGAAGGCGAGCACCAGGACCAGCGTGTCGGGCATCATGTTGCCGCCCGAGTGGTTGCCGACCAGCAGCACCGGTCCGTCGTCGGGGATGTTGCCCAGCCCGCGCACTTCGCCGCGGTACCAGACGGTGGCGGCCAGCCACAGCAGCGGCAGGCGCTCGCGGATGAAGTCGGGATCGCGCTCGTCGAGGTCGGCGCGAGGGATCCGCATCTTGACCTGCGCCCCCACGGCCTCGGCGACGGAGCGCAGGCGGGAGAGGGGGCCGCCGGAGTGGGGCGGCGGGGGCGATGCCTCCTTACGGACCTGGCCGTTGTGGCGGCCGGCCTGGGTGATCTCCACCTGTGGCATCGTTGAAGACACCTGGGTCAGGCGGCGCGCAGAGCCGGCCGGTGCCGACGGCTGCGGTTCCGTTCCGTCCCAGCGAAGAAGGACATCAGCAGCTCGTTGGTCTGCTCGGGCTGCTCCACCTGGGGCACGTGGCCGCAGTCGGGCAGCGTCACCTGCCGGGCGCTCGGGAGCCACTTGTTGACGTGACGCCCGAAGGCGGGCGGGACGAGCGGATCCTGACTTCCCCAGACGAACAGCGCCGGTGGCTTCAGTTCGGCCAGCCGCGGATAGAAGCCCCCACGCCCGCTTGGCTTCTCCAGGTAGATGTTCCGAGCCGAGGCCAGGAATGCGTAGCGGGCCCCGGCGCTGGCGTAGATCCGGCGAAACTCATCGATCATCACCTCTCCGACCGCGGGATCCAGACAGTCGGGATCGTGGAAGACGCCCCAGAACTGGGAGGACACCATCGAGCGGCTGAAAGCATGGGGCAAACGCCCGAACTCGGGCCTCAGAAGCCGGACGATGGGGTGGTATCCGCGCTTGATCCAGGCCACGGCCGGACACAGGAGGCCGAGCGCAGTGATGCGCTCAGGCGCCATGAGGCCCATTTCGATGGCGATCCGGCCGCCCATCGAGTTGCCCACCACGCGTGCGCCGGGCAGTCCTAGCTCGTCCATCAGGCCGAGCAGGATCTCGGCAAACCACGCGGGGTTGTAGCCGCCCATGGCGGGCTTGCTGGAGGAACCGAACCCGGGCAGGTCCACCGCGTAGACGCGGTAACGGTCGCTGAGCGCCGAGGCCGTGTCGAACATCGAGGCGCGGGTTCCCCCCAGGCCGTGCAGCAGCAGGACCGGCTCACCCTGTCCCATCTCCAAGGTGGAGATGCGATGGCGGCCGACCGGCACCTCGCTGATGTGGAGCAGGGGCGGCCGGCCGTTGGGCAGGCGGAACAGGCCCTCGAAAGCGACCGCGTGATCGAGATTGCCGCGGACGCTGAGCCGCCGGCGCCGGAACGCCTCCACTCCGGACAGCTCGCCTTCGCGCAGCGCGAGCCAGGTGGCCGAATCCGTGGCGATCGTCACGTCAGCTCGCCGGCGGGTGGTTCCCTTGCACACCCGGGCGGTGCGCCCGGTGCAGCGGACTTCCCACGTATGGCCGACATCGCCAAGGCGGATCCGGTAGGTGGCATCGAAGTCCGGATCCGCTCCCAGATAGCGCTCGGGGAGGGTCTGGAATGCGCGCTCCACCCGGTCCAGACGCCGAGCGTGGGGAAGCTGCCCGACCACGGCGGCCACCCTACACGCCTCCCCGGGCGGATGCGCCGAGGCTCGGCGGGCCGGGGGCGGCTAGGGTTCGGCGGCGATGTCGGAAGTCCACCTGCACGACACGCGAACCGGCCGGCTCTTGCCGCTTGAGCCCAAGCACCCCGGTCGGGTGCGGATCTACGTCTGCGGACCCACGGTCTACGGCCGGATCCACGTCGGCAACGCCCGTCCGTTCGTGGTGTTCTCCCTGCTCAAGCGGTTTCTCGTGCGTGAGGGATACGAAGTGACGTTCGTGGCGAACGTCACGGACATCAACGACAAGATCTACGCCGCGGCTCATCGCCTCCAGGTCGGCAGCCAACAGCTGGCGGAGGAGATGACGGCCCACTACATCGCCGACACGGACGCCCTCGGTCTCGGTCGGCCCGACCACGAGCCGCTGGCCAGCCAGGCGATTCCGGAGATCATCTCGCTGATCGAACAGTTGATAAAGACGGGCCATGCCTACGAGGCTGAAGGGGACATCTACTTCTCCGTGCGTTCTTACCCGTCCTACGGCGAGCTATCCCACCGCCAGATAGATCAAATGGACCAGGGGGAGGGCGTGGAGGGCGCTGAGCGCAAGCGTGATCCTCTGGATTTCGCGCTTTGGAAGGCGCAAAAGCCCGATGAAGACACCGCCTGGGAGGCGCCCTGGGGATGGGGGCGTCCGGGCTGGCACATCGAGTGCTCGGCCATGGCAGAAACCCTGCTAGGAGTGGATTTTGAGATCCACGGGGGCGGGACTGACCTGATCTTTCCCCACCACGAGAACGAGGCGGCTCAGACCGCGGCTGCGCGGGGTGAGCCGCTGGCCCGGCTGTGGGTCCACAACGGCATGGTTCGGACCAACCAGGAGAAGATGGCGAAGTCCGTGGGCAACATATTTCTCCTGCACGCGGCGTTGGATTCCTGCGGTCGTGATGCGCTGATCATGTACTTCTGCGCCGGGCACTACCGGCAGCCGATCGAATTTGACGACGCTCGCCTGGCCGCAGCTCTGGCCAGCGTCAGCCGGGTCCGCGAGGCGGCTCGCCGTCTGACTCCCGGCCCGTCTCCGGAGTGGTCGCGGCGCTGGCGCGAGGAGTTCTTCTCCGCTTTGCGGGAGGACTTCAACACGCCGCGCGCGCTGGCCGCGGTGTTCGAGTGGGTTCGCCAGGCCAACAGCTCATCCGACCCGGTGGGCGACGCCGACCTGCGGGACATGCTTGAGGTGTTGGGGCTGGCCAATCTGTTGGACGTGGATGCCCCCAATGCGCCTCCGGAAGCCGTGGCTCTGTCGGAGGAGCGCCAGGCGGCTCGGGAGCGCCGGGATTGGCAGCGAGCTGACGCGCTGCGTGACCAGCTTAGGGACCTGGGCTGGGAGGTTCGTGACGGCCCGGACGGCGGCGAGCTGATCCCCGTGCAGTGATCATCTACGGCCGAAACGCCGTGCGCGAGGCGCTGCGCGGCCCGCGTCAGGTCCGGCACGTGTGGGCCACCAAGAACACGCTGCGCGAACCGTGGCTGGCGGCGGTCTCTGGGGCCCTCCGCGTCGACGTCGAGGCAGCCGAGGGGGTCGCGGCGCGCTGTGGCTCGGAGGGACATCAGGGCATCTGCGCCGAGGTCAGCGAGTTCCGCTACGCCGACGCCGACGCGCTGCTGTGCGCGCCGGAGCCTTTGATCGTGGCGCTTGACCAGGTCCAGGATCCCCAGAATCTGGGAGCGATCTGTCGCACGGCCGAGTGCGCGGGAGCGGCTGGAGTGATCCTTCCCGAGCGGCGCTCGGCCGAGGTCACGCCGGCGGTGTGCAAGGCATCTGCGGGAGCGGTAGAGCACCTGTCGGTGGCCCACGTCCGCAATCTGGCCGACTGGCTAGGCGAGGCCAAGGCTCGCGGTCTGTGGTGCTACGGGGCCGATGCTGCCGGGCAGATGGACTACCGCAGCGTCGACCTCCGCGGCGGCGTCGTGCTGGTCCTGGGCTCGGAGGGCAAGGGGCTGCGACCACGGGTGGCGGCGGCGTGCGACGGCCTGATCTCGCTGCCGCTGCGCGGGAGGATCGAGTCGCTCAGCGTGAGCGCGGCGGCGGCGGTGCTCCTTTACGCGGTGGGAGCCCAGCGGGGCTAGTGCCGCGCCGCGGGCGAATCTCTTGACACGGGGGCGGTGCTATGTCAAGCTGCCGCGCCTGGAGATAAGGATCAACTCGAGCTTTAGTCTCGAGGCCGGAGGGAAGGGCGCCTGGAGGAGGAGCCCGCCTCTTCGGAGGATCGAACTAAATAGGTGCGGCGCCAGGGGAGGTGACGCGCCACGCGAGTGCTAACCGACTCAGCGACGTATCTTGTTTGCTGGGCGAGAAGGGGAACACGCCGTGGCTCGACTTTCCAGCAACCCTCACTCTCAACTTAAGGTTGAGGATGGTTATCTGATTGCGCTGGCCAAGCAGGGAAGCGCCGATGCGTATGACCGCATCGTGCGCCGCTATTACGGATTCGTCCGCCTCAAGGCCTCGTCGTATTTCCTTGCCGGTGGTGATTCCGACGATTTGATCCAGGAGGGCCTGGTCGGTCTCTACAAGGCGGTGCGGGACTACCGCACCGACCGGGAGTCGAGCTTCCGGAACTTCGCCGAGCTCTGCATCACCCGGCAGATCATCACCGCGGTCAAGACGGCGACGCGCAACAAGCACACGCCGCTCAACCAGTACATCTCATTCTCGAGCTCGCCGGCCGGCGCGACCGGGGACCTCGAACCAACCCTGGACGAGATGATCCCGGGCTCTCCCGTGCACGATCCGGTCAACCAGGTGATCAGCTCCGAGGAACTGCGTGCGCTGGTGGCCTGCATCTCCACGGCGCTTTCAGAGCTGGAGTCTCGGGTGCTGTCGCTGTACCTGGATGGCCACTCCTACGAGGAGGTGGGCCAGCGCCTGGGATGCGACTGCAAGACGGTTGACAATGCGCTTCAGCGGGTCAAGCGCAAGATCGCTCAGCATCTGGCTTCGCGCAGCGTCCCCGCCTGATCTGCGTCCCCGCCTGATCTGTTCGGCGCCCGCCTGATCCGGCTCAAGGGGCGGGCGCCAGCGGGCCTAGCTGCGGTATCAGCCCGTGGGTCTTGAACGCCCGGAATCGGTTGAACTGGCGGTGGGCGGGGCCGTGAAAATCGGATGAACCTGTGGTGATCAGCCCGAGTTCGGCGCCGCGGTCGACCAGAAGCCGGGTCTGGGCGGCGCTATGGGTGACGTAGAACGCCTCCACGCCATCCATTCCGGAGCCCCGGAATACATCGAGCGCCGAGAGCACTGCCTCGTCCTCACTGAAGTCCCAGAAGGGGTGTGCCCAGACGGCCACCCCGCCTGCGGCATGGATCAGCTCTACGGCCTCGGCCACGCTGGGCGCCTCCCGCTCGCGGTAGGCCGGGCGTCCTTCGATCAGATAGGCGACCAGAAACGCGGAGGGGTCGGTCAAGTTCTCCTCGGCCAGCCGGGCGGCGTTGTCCGGGTGTGATACGACCGCCTGGGCTAGGTGCGGTCGGCCGACTGTCTGGCCGCCCGCCACCCGAGCCTGGAGGCTGGCCTCGTTAACCGCGTAGCCGAGGTCCTTGAGCGCCTGAATCATCCGTTCCGCTCGTTTCTCTCGGTCGTTGCGGCTGCGCTCGAGCCGCTCCTGGAGTCCTGAATGCGCGGGATCGACCAGGTAGCCGAGGATGTGGAGGTCGGTCGCGTCCCCGTAGAGCGTCGAGATCTCCACTCCGATGACGTGCGAGATCCGACACTGATCGGCCGCGGTCTGAGCCTCGGCCGCCCCGGCCACGCTGTCGTGGTCGGTCAGCGAGAGAAGCGTCACCCCAGCGGCGGCGGCGCGCCTGACCACGTCGGCGGGGGCGAGCTCGCCATCGGAGTGGATCGAGTGGCTCTGGAGATCGAAAGTGGGTTCGAAGCCGGCCAAGCCGGGGAGCCTAGCCCAGGTGCCTTTGCTGCCCTGGGCCCTGTGTGGCCTGTGGGGCGGCCAGCGCGTGGGGCCGGAGGTGGTGTGCCTGATTACGTCGGGGTTAGGAGCACCTAATTAGGGCAACCTAATATGTGCTAGCTTGCGGGCTCCGGGTAATCCCGACCTCCGAGATCGGACTTGACCAGCCACCCGTCGACAACCGTTTCGAAGCCGAGAAGAAAGCTCTCGACACGCTGGAGCTTCTACGTCTGGGTTCTCGTCGTGCTCGGGGTCGCGGTGACCGCGGTGGTCCTCGGCTGGCATTCGGCCGGAGGCACCCCCAACCCGGCGACGGACCACTACATGAGCCGCACCTCGGCGGTCATCAACTCGGCCATCCTGGTGTTCCGGGAGGGTCTCGAGACGATTCTCGTGCTGGCAGCCGTGACTGCCAGCTTCCGGGGCGCCAACACCGTGTACCGCCGGCCCGTCGCGGTCGGTGGGATGGTCGGTCTGGCGACCACGGTCGCCACCTGGTTTGCCGCCATCGGGATCATCGGGGAGCTGGGCGGCAGCGGCGTCACGCTGCAAGCCGCCACCGGCATTCCGGCGATCGTCGTCCTGCTGGTGGTGATGAACTGGTTCTTCCACCGCGTCTACTGGACGGGGTGGATCTCCAATCACCACAAGCGCCGCAAGGGCCTGCTGGCCTCCAGCGGGGACGCGGGCATGAGGCGCATGCTGCTCGGCTTCGGTCTACTCGGCTTCACCTCGATCTACCGCGAGGGCTTCGAGGTGGTCATCTTCCTGCAGAGCCTGCGCCTCACCTTCGGCTCAAGCGTGGTGCTGGAGGGTGTGGCCCTGGGGTGCCTGTTCACGGCTGCCGTCGGTGTGCTCACCTTCGCCCTCCACCAGAAGCTGCCTTACAAGAAGCTCCTGATCATCACAGGCGGTCTGCTCCTGGTCGTCCTCTTCGTGATGGTGGGCGAGGAGGTCAACGAGATGCAGCTGGCCCACTGGATTGGCACCACGCCGATCGGCGTAAACCTGCCCGGCTGGACCGGCCAGTGGTTCTCGCTGTTCGCCAACGTCCAGACGGTCGTGGCCCAGCTGGGGGCTGTGTTGATCGTCGTCGGCTCTTACGTTGCTGCTCAGTACCTCCGCGTCTGGCGACCGCGTCGCCGCGGCCAGCATGAGGCACGGCGGGCCGACCAGCCGCCGGCCACGCCCGCTGCGGGCGCTCGCTCTCAAGACGGGGCGCCGATCAGGCCCCAGGCTCACGGCGCCTGAGGAAATCCAGACGCGCCGTCAGAAAGTCACGCTGCTCGTCGTGCATCTCGGCGGGCAAAGACCGAAACCAGGCGCAGCCCTCCGGTAGCGAGCCGGCGTCGGGCGGACCTCCGGCCACGTCAGCGCGGAAGGCGAGTCCGACTGGAGAGTCGAGGCCGTTGTTGTAGTGGCTCGGGTACTCGATGTAGCCGAGTAGCTCCCTCGGCTCGACGTCCAGTCCGAGCTCGTCCTGGGCCACCCGCTTCACCGCATCGGTGGCCGGCTCGCCGAATCTCACCGTGCCCCCGGGTAGGTGCCAGAGCCCCACGCAGGGCGGAATATCCCTGAGGCTCAGCAGCACGCCGGTCTCGGGGGGGGCGATGACGACCTCGACGGTCAGCCTCGGGACGCGGCTGAAAATCGCTTCGAACTCCTCCTGCGGCAGCGGCACTCGAAGCGGCGACGGCTCTGACACGGCTGGAAGCTTAGGCGCGTCGCCGGAGACCGCGCCAGCGGCGGATACGATGCCAGCAGGCCAATCACGGTGCCTACTGCCCGCCTAGCTCAACTGGTAGAGCACTTCATTTGTAATGAAGGGGTTGGGGGTTCGAGTCCCCCGGCGGGCTTGGGGATTTCGGAGGGACGTGTCCCCAAACATGTCCTAGTGGTGTGTAATTGAAATAAGTGGTGGTTGGCGGTATGATGAATCATGCGCGCTCCAACCCCTCCCCTGATGGTCTCCGAGGCTCAACGTGAAGTGCTCGAGACGCTGTCCCGGTCGCA
>Ga0182024_10015086_pt1 | contig 14853 bp, 16 predicted proteins | sample P32metaG_FD_120480 | JGI IMG/M metagenome (GOLD analysis project Ga0182024, IMG submission 120480) | Permafrost microbial communities from Stordalen Mire, Sweden - P3-2 metaG (Illumina Assembly) | ecosystem: Environmental > Terrestrial > Soil > Wetlands > Permafrost | place: Sweden: Stordalen... | reverse complement strand
CATAAACATCTGTGATGTGTTGGTCGAGGAAGGGGGTCCCCGGGTCGAAGCGAAGCGGAGAGGCGGGGACCCCCTTCCTCGGGCCAGTTGCAGAGCCAAATTTCCGGAGCGAGCGGGCAGCAGGGTGGTCCCCTGGGGGGTCGCTCTGGAGACGAACGGCCTACCGACCACACTGAGGACCACCTTGGCGCGTCCCTGAGGCGCCGCTTGAGGGCGCCGGCGCGGGCTATAGCCGGAGCCTTCGCCGGCGTAAAGCTCGGCCTTCGGCCGCGCTGCGCGCGCCGCTGTCGCGGCTCACTTGACGCCGGCGAAGCCTCCGGCTCAAAGGGCGGTTAGGTCGGCTGCGCCGAGCGTCGACTACTCAGCGACTACTGGTTCTTCCGGAAGCACGAACCCGTGTCGCCAGCGTGCTTGCTCACCGGAGCAAGAGCGAGGAGGGCGCTGGGCGGCCTGCTGGATTCGTTCCAGCGCAGGAGCGGCTCAGCCTGGGGGCAGCAAGCAGGCCCCTGCTGACCGCGCTTTGTTTCCGGGTCTCCGGGCGGGTTCGGCACGCATACCCCCGCAGCGAGGGCCGAAAGCAGGGGGTTCCCTTGCGCCCAAATGGCGGCCTTGCAGAACCCTGGGAGCGGCGTCGCCGTTGACGCGGACGCGCTCGCAATCGATGACGAAGCAGTAGCCAGCGGAGCGATGCAAGGCGCCGCTGGCTGACGTCCCAAGCGAGCGTCTGCCGTGACCGTCCGCGCTGTTTCGCTATGCGCAGAGGAGCGGGAGTCCGGGACTCCGGCGCCGCGCGGAGGACCCGCCCGACGCCGAGGAGTCACTTTCTGGCACTGCGCTTTGGCGGGATGATTTCCGGGACTTCGCCAAGGCGCCACTCCCCGGCGATGTAGAGCGCTTTTTCGGGCTTGGCGCCGTCATATACCAGCGCTTCGCGTCCCGACACGACGATGCGGGTTCCGGTGCTGACCTTCGAGAGACGAACCTTTTCGGCCCAGTGTTCGAAGCCGCGCGTGAAGCAATTCCTGCTCAACGGCTGTAGCTCGCTGCGGAGCTGTTCGTCCATGTAGGACTCGCAGATGTCGCGAAAGTTGCCGGAACTCGCGTCAATGCCGATTGATCGATACATGGCCCGCACGCCGGCTACGTCGTGAGGGGAGCTTGCTGCACGGCAGCCTGCTATCAGCACGACTGAACAGCAGACGATCGCGTGGCCTAGACGGGGCATCCGTGAGAGCGTCACAGCCGACCGGCGCCGACGCCGCGCCGTCGAAGGATAGGACTGCGATCTCGAGGTCAGCCACATATCGTTCAGCCGGGTTCGGGCCCGACCTGCTCGATGAATGCGATGAGGGCAGCGACTTGCTCTGGGTGGCTGCCGAGCTGCAGGTGTTGTATGGACGTGAGCATTGGCGCCGAGTCGTATCCCTCGATCTCGTTCTTCCTGGGGTGAAGCAGCCCTTCTCGCAGGAAGTGTTCATCCACGAGGACGCGGTGGCCGTCGGCGAGTGTTGCGCCGTGACCCGCGAAGCTGTCAAAGCTCGGGCCGACGGCGTGCTTGGCATTCGCGAGATGGCACGCTGCGCAGCCATCGGAGACGATCAGTCCTGCGCCCTTCTCGATCAGCTGCTGCCTGCGTGTGAAGGGTTCGGAGACGTACTGCGGCACGCTCGATGCGACCGAGGTCTGGGTTTGTTGCGCCCGGCTCGCGCCGCAGGCAGACAGCGAGATGACGCTGCCGCTTGTGAGCAGTACTGCCACAGCCTGCCCGAGCCCAATCCCGGCTTGATGCTTTCGGGGGAACATTGACAAGGGGTGCCCGTTTACCTGACTGAATCGATGAACGCCACGAGCGCTCGGACGTCGGCCGGCTTGTTCTTCAAGTCGAACGTTTCAATTGCCTGCGCCATCACGGCTCCCGGGTATCCCTGGACCGTGAGAGCGTTGGGTTCGATGATGTGCCTAGTCAGATAGGGGTCATCGACGGTGAGGGTCCGACCGTCGCTCAGCTTCACCCGGCTGCCCGCCAACCCCTTCCACGACGGACCAGTCAAACGCGTGCCGTTCAGCGAGTGGCAGCCTGAGCAGCCGTCTACTCGGTAGAGCTCTCTCCCGCGAGACACTTCGGGGCCACCCGTTTGAGGTGTGTTTGAGCTGGAGCTCGTCGATTGGCTCGCGGGGCTGGCGCAGCCGACGGTGAGGTAGAGCAGCGCGCCAAGAGCGATCGGCGCGAGCAGGCTCCCGACGCGCTTGCTCACGTCCCCACCGCGGACAGCAGCCACAGCCCAAAGCTCGTGAACGCGACCATCACCGCGAGCATCCAGTACTGGCTTCGCACGGCCTCCTCGGGATCGGGGTACAGGGCCAGCGCGCGATCGTGGGCGAGCGCCAAGCCGCCAACGTGCCCCGTGATCAGAGCCGCCACCTGCACGTACCAGATGCCGGCGTAGGAGATGATGTGGTAGTCGATCTGGTAGCTGCTCGTGCCGAGCAGGTTCGCTCCGTTGCCCAGTGGATCGGAGAACAGGTAGACCATCGCCTGTCCCTGCCAGATGAGCAGCGAGAAGTAGTGGGCGAGGACGTATGCGAACGCGATCGGCACGAGCGTATGGGCGAACGCGTGCAGCAGTTTATGCTCGTCGTAGCGCTTGCTGACGCTGTGAACGCCGATGATCCCCACCCGATAGATCGCGCAGATGACGAGGATGCACAGCACGAGGCCGAGCGAGTAGGCGAGCTCGAGGGCGGGAGTAGGGTGGAAGCCCAGATCGGCGAACAGTTCCTGCAGGCTCGGCTCGTTGTTGCGCCAGATCCCCCCGTTGGAGAAGCCGTCGAACGTCGTCGTCCCGATCAGCGTGCAGATGAGCGTGACCGTGCCGGCGCGAATCTTAAGGCCAGTCACGCCGCTCAAAGGGCGCCTGCCATAGACCACGCCATCGCCGCGGCGCACAAGCGCAGACAGCTTTGAGAGCAGGTTGAAGTACACGCCAAACCCGTCGGCCCCTCCCACCCACTCCTCCACGCCGAACAGCGCCATGCCGGCGAGCATCACGAGGAAGTAGGCCAGCGAGAGCGCTGCCAGTGTGGATGGCCGATCCCGTTCCACGTATATGAGCTCGAGCCACGCAAAGCCCACGATCCAGCCAATCGCCGGCCACACCCCCAGCCAGTCCGGGTAGCGCAGCAGTGGACCGGGGTCCTTGCCGCGGCGAGCGCGTCGCAAAAGCGCCGAGGCGACGCGCCCGCACGTCCTCCACGGGCTCAGCGCCCGGAAGACATCCCCGAACAGCACGCTCGCGACTGGCGTGCCGACCCAGAAGATGACGTAGATGAACGTGACCGAGAAGTTCGCCTGGGTGACCTGCGCGCCGGCGAATCCGCTGTAGATGACAAGGGCGAACAGGGCCAAACCGACAAGGCTGGCCAGCCACTCAAACGGCACCGGCAGTCCGAACATCCGCCGCAGGTGCTGCTCCTGCAGCTGCGGTCGTGTCCACATGCTCGCCAGCGCAACGAACGACACCACCAGCACGATCGCCGCGGCCCAGCTGAACAGCCACACCGGGATCGGCAGATCGGCCTTGCCGACGATCCCGTGCGCCAGTGCGTCCTGCGGGAAGACCGCGCCGCTGACAAGCAGGAAGCTCGCGGCAAGAGAGCACCGCCGCAAGAGCGCAGCGGGGCGGCATACCGACCTGCACCCACGGCCTGGCCGATGTGCGTCGGCTCGTGAGTGCAGGAACGGCATTCTCTGGCGTGCGTGTGCGAGCTAGCCGGCGGTGCTGTTGCGGCGTGCGATGACGAGCGCGCCAATTCCGACGAGCAGACCGAGCGCCCCGAGGATGAGCGCGGTTATGCCGAGGCCCTTGCTCGCCCCGCTGCTCGACGTCGTCGCGGCCGTGCTTGGGGCAGACGATTGGCCGGAGCCGGTCTGACCCGCCGTCGGCCCCGCCTCGTCGCCGGCGATGTCCTCGATCACGCCGCCTTTCGCCGTGACATTGACCCTCGGCGAGGGATGTTCCGCCGTCAGCGATGGGTCTATCCAGTGCACGACCTGCCCATTGCTGTAGGTCTGAACAGTCTTGAATTCAAGCGCCTGCCCGGCCGTGTTGCCGGGGATCGCGAGCGATAGGGGGAAGTTGATGAACTGGTTGTTGTTCACCTTGCCCAGCGGGCCCGTCCAGGTCCAGACGATCTGAGAGACGTCGTCGTTGATCGTTTCCCCGCCTTCTTTGATCGGGGTGGCGAGCTTCGTTTCGATGACGTTCGTTGACCAGCCCGGCACGTTCTCGTAGTCGACCCCCGTGAATCCAGGCGGGAACAGCACGTCGACCTTCGTGACGTAGGCGCCTTCCTGCTCGCCGGGCACCCGCACGTCGACGGTCACGAATGCGCCCGCCGGGATGGTGTTGGGGTGAAGGCTGATGTGGGCCTGCGCGCTCGCCGGCGCGATGAGCGCTCCGGCGAGGAGCAGTACTGCGAGCTTGTTGGCTTTCATCTCTTTGCAATCCCTTCTCAGTGAGTGACGGCGGCGGCCCGGTGCTCCGCGTCGCGCTCGGCGCTAGCCCGAGCGGTGGAGCGTTCCGGGTCAGCCCGGAATGGAGCTTTCAGTAGAGGCGTGCGCTCAGTGGCGGGGCACGGCCGGCGAGCGCAGCGGCAAGGAGCGCGCCGCCCCGAGGCATATGCACCGGTCGTCGGCGCCAGTGCGCGCCGATAGTGGCGGCGCGCCGAAGCCGCGCGGGCCGGGTAAGTGCAAGGATCGCCTTATCCCCCGGGTAGTGCCCGAGCCAGAGGAGCAGGAAGGCGAAGACCGCGGGGCCGAGGTAGGCGAGCCCCGCTCCCAGCCCGGGCACATGCGCCAGGCAAAGACACGCCATGACGACCATCCCGGCGGCCAGCGCGATGGTCAGGTGCGCCCGAGGCGTGCGTGCCGTCATCTGATCGGCACCTTCACGGTGCGGCTGTACTCTTCGAATTCGGACACGCGGTCTGTGATCTGTATATCCCACGTGCCGCCGGGGCTGAGCACCGCGGAGCTGAGTATGTAGTGGCCCGGCCCCGCCAGATTTGCCTGCAGCGGCAGCGGGCCGATCCCCTTTGCAGGCAGATCGGCCTTGGCGACCAGTTCCTTGGTGGCCGTGAACTGGGTGCCGGTCGTGGCGTTGATGAGGTAGAGGTGGATCGTGTTCAACCCGACCTTGGCCGGTTCGACCGTCATCTCGAGCACGGCCGGCCCGAGCGTGGTGTTCGTCGAGAACGGCCCGGACGCGAGGTCGATCGGCGGGGCATAACTGATGAGCGCCGCAGTCACGCCGAACACGCACAGCATCAGCGCGAGCTCGCCGCGCATCGTGCGACGAGCCAGCACACCGCTCTCACCCGGTGGCTGACCGGCGCCGGTGATCCGCTTGAAGGCGGGGATCACCCGTTCACGGTTGATCCAGCCAAGGCAGATCAGGATGAGCAGCAAGACGATCTTGGCGATGATCAGAGCTCCGTACGTGGTGTGAAACAGGCCGTTCAGAGAGCGCACGTCGATGTACGCCTGAACGACACCGGTCGTCGCGATCACGATCACCGACGCCAGCGCGAGGGGAGAGAAGCGAACCAGTGTTGCCAGCAGCACGCGGCTTCGCTGTGGACCCTGGAGCTGTCTGGTCGCGGCGGGCAGCGCGAGCAGCAGGCAGGCGATCCCGCCGACCCAGACGCTCGCCGCCAGCACGTGCAGCACGTCTGAGGGAAAGAAGATCGCCGTTGGACTCTGAATGCTCGCGTGACCGGATAGGGCCGGTGTGGCCGCCAGGTAGGCCGCTCCGATCACGATCAGGCCGAGTAGCCAGCGCGGCGGCGTGGTGAGCGCGGCGGTGCCTGGTTCCGAGCTCGCCGTCCGCCCTTTGCTGCGCACGAGCGCCATCGCGGCCGCAAGTAGGCCTCCGAGCACCAACCAGTCAAGCGCCCGCAGGCCCCACACCCTCCCGAACCGGCTTTCCAGGGTGTTTTCGAGGATCGAGCTTTTCAGCGACGCCCACAGCGACACGCCGGCGGCGCTCGCGCCCTGCAGCAGGATCCCGAGCACGCTGACAACCACGCCGAGCACGACGGCAACGATCAGGATCCACCGGATCCGTCTCGCGAACATGGCCGCCGCGGCTCGCCATTCCGCATCGGCACCCGACACAGCGGCGAACCCAGGCAACCAGGCCACGATCAGGAAGGCGAGACCGCCGAGCATGAGGGCGATCGAGAGGTAGTCAAGACCCCGCACGACACCGAATGCGACCTCGGTGACCTTGCCGCTCTTGTTGCGGCCGATCAGGCCGGCGACGGTGACCGTGGGGGCGGCACCGGGGTGGCCAATGCTGAACACGAAACCGCCATAGACGATGTGCGTGTCGGCTGAGATGACCCGGTAGGTGGCGGTGTATGTGCCATCGGGGAGCCCGGGCTTCAGACCGACCCCCATCCAGTGCTCCTGCCCTTCGGGGTGTGAGACGTCGAGGTTGTCGACCTCTTCGCCCTTGGCGTTGTAGACGCGCACGGCGCCGAGGGTGCCGCCGACATCCTGGTTGTACTTGAAGATCACCTCCTTGGGCTGGGTGGCCACCGTGGAGCCCGACAGGGGTGAGGTCCCGAGCAGTTGCGCGTGAGCGAGCGCAGAGGGTGCACTCGCGAGCGCGCTCGCGCCTACCAGCGCCAGCACTAGCAGGAGCGTGGACATACGCCAAGGGTTTGAGCGTGGCGGGGCCGAGTTGTGGTAGCGACTCATCTGCGCTCACCAAGCCTCTGTGGGCGCGCTACCAGGTCGTTGCCCGGGCTCGCCGTCGCTGGAGCGCGCGGCCGGCGGTTGGCCGGAGCGCCGCCGGCGGACGAACAGCACGAACATGAGGCCGAGCACGACGATCGCCGCCAGCGCGAGGATGGCCGCCGTGGGAGCCTTGGAGCCGCTCTCGGGAGTCCAGAAGAGCTCCCCGTTGACGGCTACCCTGCGCGAGCCGACCTGGAGTGGAACCTGCCAGTCGAAGATCTTGGTTTCCTTGCCTTGATTCCTGACCTGTGGAGGCACCGCCGGCGACATCCAGTGGATGCGATGGTCGTGCCATTCGAGCTGGCCCGTGCGGTCCAGGACGGTCCATTGCGGAGTTGCGGTCGGCGAGGCGGAGGGAGGTACGTTGACCTCGCCGTAGAAGTTCTGGTTCAGGTAGTAGGCGGGCGAGCGGGTGTTGATCTGGACCGTGCCGTTCGCGAGCACCCGTGCGTAGGGTTCCCCCTGGTAGCCGTAGACCGTCACGGTCTGGCCGCTGTGGTTTGTCAGGAGTAGGCGGTCGGCGAACTCGAGTACCTGCAGGCTTACGCCGGGCGCACTCGGTTCGACAGTGGTGATGTCTGAGCGGTAGTGGTAGCTGCTTCCCTGATCGTTGATCGGGTTCTCGCTCTCTGTGATGCCGTTCTGTGTACTGCTCTGCGCTTGGGATGCCGCTGAGAGCGCCAGCAAGATTGCGCCCAGGGCGGCGATTACGAAACGACGAAACATGAGGCTCCTCGCATACGTGCGTGTACGAATAGGTCGAGGATCCGTCGCACCGACTTGCGCCAGTCGCGGCAGACCTGTCGGGAAGCGAGCAGCCGCAGCCCGTTTCCGGGCGATGTATCTAGCTCGCCAGGGAGAGCGCAGGCGGCGGACGAACCGCGAGCGAACGGCCTAGCAACAGGCCGCCGTGAACGGCCGCCAGCACTACGCCCCGGTGCGTGTTCGCAGAGGAGCGGGGCCGCGGCCAGCGAGCATGCGGCTTGCGGTGCAGCGCCACCAGGACTCGCTCGCCCGGGTATCGCCGCGCGAGCAGCGGAATCGCCAGCGCAACAGCCGGCAGCAGGCACAGAATCGCGTGCACCACGAGACGCAGACTCTACCGAGCACCGGCGCGTAACGCAGTCAAGTCAGGAAGGGGGAGCATCTGGCAACCTGTCAGTGGTCTCCGAGACGGAGGTGTCCTTGCCGCCGTGCCAGCCGGCGCTGCAGGGTGGGAGATCCACGCGGCGCGCGTCGGTGGCTGGTGAGCTCGCCCCCTTTTCAGATCAGGGGCGGCGGAACGTGATCCGAATACGCACTGTCGTTTCGGAGCCAGTGTGTTTCGTGGCGATGACCGTCCAACGGCCGGGCGTCTGATTCGCGCCGATGGCGAACCGCAGGAAGCAGCGCACGCGGGTGCCCGTGATTGCACACACTTCTGGCTCGTGCGTCGTCTCGAGAAGGGCTAGCTGTTCTCCGTCCGACTTCAGTACGTTGACTTCGAAGTCGGCGCTCGCCGGGGCGCTGATCCGCACGACCCACGTGTCGTGCGGCACCGCCGTGATCACGAAGCGCGCCGTTGAGTGTCCGCGCGCGAGACGGAGCACCGCCCCCTGGGGACGTCCGACGAACGGCCCGAGCGAGGCGGATGTGGAACTGGCTGTCTTCGGCTGCGGCGCTGGCGCAATGGAGTGGCCAGATCCACAACCCACCCGTAACAGGGCTGCCATGCCGGCCATCGTTGAGCAGATGGCCTTCCGCACTCAACAGACTCTACGCCGCGTCCCCTCGGCCGCGGCACCGGACGGCAACCCTACGCAATGGCGCGACGGGCTGCGGGCGCAACAGCGACGGCTCAGCACACGCCCGCTTTCGCCCGACAAAGCAGGCGTGTTGGTGCGTCCCTGACCTTCACTTTTCTACCCGTGAACCTTCGGGCCCAGGGTTGACGGCGCTGCCTCCCGCACTGCCGGAGCCTTCTTCCGCGCACGACGGCGTGCTTGAGGACGAGGGTTTGCACCGCCCCACCGGCGGTGCGGGCGGTGCGGCAAATGTCAGTTGCTGCGTGGCCACGCCTGCGGAGCTCGCGATCTGCGCCGAGGTGACGCCGGCGTTGCCGGGCCACCAGGCCACGAACGATCCGTCGGCCACGGTCGCCTGCACGTCGCTGCCGGCGGACCGCACGAGCGTCACGCCGGTCACGCCAGAGGCGACCTGCCCCTGCACGAACGTGTATGGCTGTTCGCTGGTCGTTACGAGGTGTGACTGCGTGGCCGATCCGATTGGGCCCGCGTCGTTGCCGCCGAGCCCCATCACGGACGTGGAGGACCGCGCAGCGCCTGCTGCAGAGCTCTCCCCGGAAGAGCTGCCGCTGCTAATCGCATGTTCGGACGCTCCACCGCCGCTCTGGGTGTTGTTCGCGGCGATGGTCGTAAACGACGGCCCGTTGAAGCACGTCGCGCTGGCGCCGGCGCTGCGCAGGATCATGGCCGTAAATGGTCCACGGGTGTCGGTGAGAACCGGCTGCCAGCCAGTCGCTGGGATGCCGGACGGCGCTCCCCCCGTCCCAGCGAGCTGCGAGGTGCAGCGTTCCCGTGCGCTTGCCGTCTGCTCGGCTGCCGGTTGGGTCGGCGCGGCTGTCCAGCCCGCAAATGCCGGGGAGGTTCCGGCGCCCAGCCCGACAATCGCGACGACGACGCCGCCCGTCGCGGCCAGACCGGCACCTGTGGCAAGCGCAACGCGCGGGTCAAGCGCTCGCGAGCGCGGTCGATAGTCGATCCCGCGTAGCCTCTTCTCCACGCGCGCGGGAACATCATGCGCGCGCTCAGTGAGCGCTGCACGCAGTTCGGCCTCAATTCCTGTGCTCATTGTCGTGTCTCCTTCGTGTCGCTGATCAGGTGTTGGTTGCCGGTTGCCGGGCGCGCGCCGTCCGGCTCGTCGAGCGTTTCGCGCAGTCGCGCGAGCCCGCGCGAGGCGGTGCTCTTGACCGTCCCCACCGAGCAATTGAGTGTCTGAGCGGTCTGCGCCTCTGAGAGATCCTCGAAGTAGCGGAGCACGAGCACGGCTCGCTGGCGGGGTGGAAGCACCGCAAGCGCACCCAGCAGCTCCGCGCGTGCGTCGAATGCCTCGAACATGCCCGCCGCGGCCCGGTCAGCGTGGGCTTCAAGCGGCGCCCCATCTGGCGGCTCGAGCTCGCGACGGCGGCGCGACCGTCGCTTGGTGTCGTTGATGGCGAGGTTGACGAGGATTCGGCGCGCGTATGCGCCCGGCAGGTCCATCCTGCGCACGCGCGGCCAGCGCCGGGCGACGCGCAGCAGGGTCTCCTGGACGAGATCCTCGGCCTCCTCCAAGTCCCAGACGATGAGGTAGCTGGTGCGCAGCAACTCACCGGCGTAAGTGTCGACGAAGCGCTCGAACTCGACTCGCGTCCGGCCGCGTCTGGGCAGTTGCATCACAACCATCATTAAGGTTAACCGGGTCGGGTAGGCGAAAGGTTGAGCGAGCCGACACCCGTCGGTTATCGAGCTGAGTCTCAGATCGTAGGCTCGTCGGCAGTGTCGGGAGGCCCCGGACGCTGCAGCGTTGTGCCGCGTAAGCCGGCGTCTGCCGACCCTCAGACCACGCTCTCGCGGCTCGTCCCGAGCGCAGGTGTGCAAGATCGTGTCCGGCGCGCAGTCGCGAGAGGGTCACGCACAGCAGTCGTCCTGGCAGGCGTCGAGCGGCTGGCCGGGGAGCGGCGAGGTGGCGCAACAGCCCTGGCCGCGCCAGGTCTGTCGGCCCTCGTTGAGCGCGAGCGCGCCGATGCCGAGCGCGACGGCCGGATCGGCCCACCACAAACCGAAGGCGGCATTGAGCGCTAGGCCGGTGAGGACGCCCGCAGCGAGGTAGGCACAGAGCATGTTCTGCGCGCCCTCGCCGGCGGTCGCGCCTGAGCCAAGGCGCTGGCCGATCCTTTGCTTGGCTTTGCCGAGGAGCGGCATGACGATGATGCTCGAGATCGATAGGCCGATCCCCAGCCAGCTGGTTCGAGGATGCTCGCCGTTGATCACTGTCCGGACGGCGTCCTGGATGATGTAGGGGGCGAGGAGGAAGAATGTGATCGCGACGAGCCGCCGCGCGCGCTGCTCGGCGTGCTCGGAGAGTCGGCGCGTGCCGGTGAAGCGCCAGATGACGATGATCGAGGCGAGACCCTCGATCACGGAGTCAAGGCCGAAGCCGAGCAGCGCGACCGAGCTGGCGAGCATCGCCGCGGTGATCGCGATTGCGCCCTCGGCGCCCATGTAGGCGAGGCTGAGCCAGGACAGCGCCTTCGCTCGGTGGATCAGGCGGTCGCGCTCGGCCAGCTCGAGCTGGCCCTGTTGCGGCGAGGTGTACGCCGGCTCGGCGACGACCGGCAGCTCGAGCAACGGGGTGCTCATGGGGTGACCTCGGCGAGCTCGAGGTGCGCGTCGAGCAGCTGGCGTCCGGCGTCGGTCAGTGCGTAGAAGACGATCTTGTGCTCGCGCCGCGAGCTTGCGAGGCCGGCGCCGCGCAGCGCACGCAGGTGGTGGCCGACGAGGTTCTCCGCTCGCTCGGTGATCCAGGCGAGGTCGCAGACGCACAGCTCCTCGCCGTCGCGCAGGGCGAGCGCGATCAGAGACCGGGTCGGGTCGGCGAGCGCCTTCGCACGAGCGGCCGCCGCTGCCGCGAGGTCGAGATCCAAGTGCTGGCGGATCGCCTCGGCGCGAGGCAGGTCCAGACACAGCAGATCGCAGCGATCGTCGGCCACGAGCTCAGACTAACGCACGTTGTGACGAGAGCCCGCTGGATCGTGGTCGACAAATGTTCGAGTTGTTCCTCTTGACAAACAGAATTTGGTCTGCCTAAATACGCGTGTGGCTGTGCCTGACTCGATTTCCGCCTCCGTCCAAGACTATGCCAAGGCGGTCTACGCGCTGGAGGCCCGTCAGGGGGAGGCGGTATCAACCACTGAGCTGGCCGAGCGGCTGGGCGTCACGCCGGGCTCAGTTTCGGCGATGGTGCGCAAGCTCTCTGAGGTAGGGCTAGTCGAACACGAGCCCTACCACGGCGTGAGGCTCACCGACCAGGGTCGCCGGGTCGCCCTTGAGGTGCTGCGCCACCACCGACTGCTCGAGCTGTTCTTGGCCGAGGAGCTTGGGATGCCCTGGGATCGCGTGCACGCCGAGGCCGAGGTGCTTGAGCACGTGCTCTCCGAGGAGCTCGAGGAGCTGATCGCGGAGCGCCTTGGCGAACCCACCGTCGATCCCCACGGCGATCCGATCCCCACCGTCGAGTTTGGGATCGACGAGCGTTCCACACGCAGTCTCGACGAGCTGCCGGTTGGCGCCGTGGGGCATTTCGTACGCGTCTCTGACTCTGACCCCGAGATGCTGCGCTACCTGGCCGAGCACGGCATCGCGATCGGCGAGCGCCTGGAGGTCGTAGACCTTCAGCCGTTCGGTGGACCGGTGTTCGTCCGCTTCGGCGAGCGCGAACATCCAATCGGCGGCGCGCTCGCGCGCGCCATGCGCATCGAGACCGAGGAGGGTCAGGGATAACACCGCTGCCCCCCAATCCGGTTCCCGCGCTGGAGGGCGCTGTCGAGGGCGCCTCCGTAGCGCTACCCGGGGAGCTCGGCGGAGCGCTCGCGGGCCCGAGCGCGCTCGAGCAGCTTCTGTCCAGGGGGCGCCTGCGCGCGACGATCTTGATGCTGGGCCCGGCCTTTGTCGCCTCGATTGCCTACGTCGATCCGGGCAACTTCGCCACCAACATCGAAGGCGGCGCGCAGTTCGGCTACCTACTGCTGTGGGTCGTCCTGCTCGCGAACGTGATGGCGATGCTCATCCAGTATCTCTCGGCCAAGCTGGGGATCGTCACCGATCGCAACTATCCCGAGGTCGTGCGCGAGCGTTTCCCCCGCCCGTTCACGTGGGGCATGTGGGTGCAGGCCGAGATCATGGCCATGTCGACCGACGTCGCCGAGTTCCTCGGCGCCGCGCTCGGGCTGAACCTGCTCTTCGGCGTGCCGCTGCTTCCCGCCGGGCTGATGACCGGCGTAATCGCATTCGCGATCCTCGAGCTGCAGACGCACGGCTTCCGCCGCTTCGAGTTGGCAATCACGGGGCTGCTCGGGATCATCTTCTTGGGCTTTCTGTATGAGACGCTGCGCATCGGCCCCTCCACCCACGGCTCGCTGAAGGGGCTGCTGCCGGGCCTGCACGGCGTCACCTCGCTCTACCTCGCCGTCGGCATCATCGGCGCGACCGTGATGCCGCACGTCATCTACTTGCACTCCGCGCTGACCAAGGGCCGGATGCCTTGCCGCAACGATAAAGAGCGCGGGCGCGTGCTGCGTTTCGAGCGCCTCGACGTGATCATCGCGCTCGGCCTCGCCGGCCTGGTCAACATGGCGATGCTCGCCGTCGCCGCCAAGCTCTTCCACACTCCCGCCCTGTCGGGCCTGAGCTCAATCGGAGAAGCCCATGCGCAGTTCGGCCACCTCGTCGGCGGCACCGCGGCGCTCGCGTTCGCGGTCGCGCTGCTCGCCTCCGGCGCCTCCTCATCCAGCGTCGGCACCTACGCCGGCCAGGTCGTCATGCAAGGCTTTATCAACGTCCGCATCCCGCTGATGCTGCGCCGCGCGGTCACGATGATCCCCGCCATCATTGTCCTTGCGGTCGGCATGAACCCCACTCAGGTCCTCGTTCTGAGCCAGGTCGTGCTGTCCTTCGGCATCCCGTTCGCCCTCGTGCCACTGGTCATGCTCACCGGCCGCCGCGACGTCATGGGCGTGCACGTCAACCGGCGACTCACGACCATCCTCGCCTGGGGCTGCGCCGGCGTGATCAGCCTCCTCAACGTCTTCCTGCTCTATCAGCAGTTCTTCATGGGTTGAGCACAGCCGAGACCCGACGCCCCGGCCAATCCAGCAGTCTGAGCTCGGGCGGTCCGTGCTGTCGAGACTCGGGGCATGAAGATGACGCTCGAGGCTTTTGTTCAGGTCTCGGCCGTTAAGGTCCAGCGACCGGGACAGGGGCTCTCAGGGAGAACGCATGTTGGGCAGGCCGATTCTTGGACGATGGGCGCTGTTTGAGCCCGGGAGATTCATTGGCCGCCCCTGCGACTTGTCCGGTTGCGCTCCGAGCGCGTGCCGGTCACTGCGGGCGGCGCTGCCGGCACCTAGAACGGCGACGCGCGATTCGCCAGCGTCGTGAGCACGGCGGGCACGTGAAAGCAGGTCCGCACGCCGGCACCGGGAGTCCCGCAAGTCCACCCAACCTCGAATCGCTCGGTTCGGGAGCACGATGCTCCCGTTGTGCTCCCGAGTCGCTGCTGAGCCTATAGCATGGACGCTCGCGGGTCTGCAGCCATTTGCACCCAAATGCCGCGCTCTAGCAGGGGCTTTGCTCACTCAATGCGCGTACGTGCATTTTCGTGCATGCGGCGGCAACCTATGGCGGACGCTGAAATCAGTCCTGCTATCCGCGCTTTCCGGGACTCCGGGCGGGTTCGGCACGAATACCCTTGCGGGGCGAAAGCAGGGGGTTCGCCTGGTGCCCCGTGGACGGCGTTGCAGTACCTTGGGGGCCGCGCCGCCGTTGACGCGGACACGCTCGCAATCGCGGACGAAGCAGTAGCCGGAGGAGTGCCGCCGGGCGCTGCTGCAGCTCCGTCCCGAGCGGTCGTCTGCTTGGCACAGGGATGGGCGACTGCTCTCACTCGGATGCGACACGTCGCGCTTCGTCGATCTCGGCGCTGCATGCCCCCAGGGCGACTGTCCGCTCGCACAGCCCAGCCGCTCAAGCGTCACGGACAGCGGGCGAACGACGAGCGACCCACCAGCGTCGCAGCTCGCGCATAGTCGGACTGAAGATCGACCAGCCCTACTACTTGTAGGTTCCCCCACAGACGGCTCGCAGGTTCCCCCACAGAGGCGCGCGCCCTGGCGAGGGTGCCAGTGGCGTGCGCTGCCAGCGCCCACCCGACCGGTCCCGCTGATCGCGATTAGCGACGCGCGGCACCGATCGAATAGGGTGGCCCACTAAATGACAGCGTTCACGGACGTGGTG
>Ga0182024_10015085_pt1 | contig 14853 bp, 14 predicted proteins | sample P32metaG_FD_120480 | JGI IMG/M metagenome (GOLD analysis project Ga0182024, IMG submission 120480) | Permafrost microbial communities from Stordalen Mire, Sweden - P3-2 metaG (Illumina Assembly) | ecosystem: Environmental > Terrestrial > Soil > Wetlands > Permafrost | place: Sweden: Stordalen... | reverse complement strand
CCTGATCGGCATCGGGGTCGTAATCGTCCACGATCCGCACGTCGTCGCCCATGGTCGCCAGCGCCTCGGACCATAGTCCGGTGGCATCGTGCAGAAGTTTCAGCGTCGGCGAATGCAAGCGGGGCCAGTCCTACCGGGGCCAGGGAGCGTGCCATGGAACGACGAAAACCGGCCCTCGTGAGAGGACCGGCTTCCGAAAAAAGGCTCAGCGCATCGTGAAATGCGCTGGATACGGCCTACGGAGTGCTGAACGTAAGCTTGCTCATCGGCGTGTGAGTGGGGAAGGTTGCGTCCGTGAAGGCGCCGGTGTGCAGCCCGGCCGTGAGATCCGTCAGGTCTCCGTGATCAGAGATCTCAGGCTTGGTGTACTGCTTGTCGCTTGTCTGCTCGTCTTGCAAAGGAGCTCCTCAATTCGATTGCTGTTGCTCGCGGATGATCCCGGCTGCAGAGCCGACCCGCAAGTCCAGAAAAAGGACAGGTTAGTGGTCGATTGGGTTCGCATCGAGGTCGCCGAGGCGCCGAAGCCAGGAGTCCGCAGAGGCCACGCGAAACAGTCTGGTCGCCAGCTGGTCGCGCCTGGGCCCTGGGACAGTGGAAATGACGCGGAGCTGGTCGAGGCCGTCGGCCCTCACGTACTCGCGGATCGGCGCACCGGGAGAGCTCAGCTGTTCCAAGAGCTTCGCTCCTTCGTCTCCCGCAAGCGCCTGAGCCAAGAGGTCGTTGAAGTAGCTCTTGGCAAATCGCGTGCGGATGGCCTCGGGAACCGCGCCGACGAGCCCATCGCGGAGGACCGGCCGATCACGGATCGCATCGAAGTGCTCCTCGGGGGGGATCGTCAGAACCGCTTGGGCGAGCCGGACGTCGTGCAGGAACGGGTGGCGCCGGTCGACGCCGGCATCTGCCGAATTTCTCGCCAGCTCACCGCTCGCATCCATTCGCTCGGGCTGGTTGACGATGTCATCGACCGTGGACTGCCACCACAGCGGTCCATCGCCGGTCTTCCACGACCACTGTTCGTCCTCGGCGACGAGCCCGGGAACGTCGATATCGAGGACGAGCGGGCTAATCCCTTCTCGCGAGTCGCGCAATCGCCGCCTGAGGCGTTGTACGCGTCGCGGCACGGCCCCGCTGACCCCATACGTACGAAGCGCGTGTATGCGCTCACTCGCGGGCGGCCGTTCGCCGCTTCCGGGCAGCTGACCCGCCAGCCGCCATGCATTCAGGAGTCGGCCGGCGCGCAGACGGTCGGCGATCAGGTAGGGAGCCAAGCCGAACAGCTCGTCGCCACCCTCGCCGTCCAGGAGTCCGTCCACCCCGCGGGCCCGCGCTTGCGCCATGAGTCGCTCCCAGATCGCGGTATTGGGCGACCCCGGCGGCAGCGCCCAGCGGCGGATGTACTCCACCGCCGGCGGAACTATGGCAACCTCGGCGTGAGGGACGGTCACGAGCTCGAGGCCCGCGGTACGCGCGCTCTCCTCGATCAGCCTGCCCTCGTCGATCTCCGGATGATCGGGGAAGGTGCCGCCGAACGCCACGGCGTGACGTCCGTTGGCCGCCGCGGCGAGACCCGCGGCCACACACGCGGAATCCAGGCCGCCGCTGAGCTTTACGGCGGGGTGCTGTAGGTCGGCGGCGGCGCGTTCGACCGCGCCAAAGGCGGTCGCCGCGAGTGCCGCGGCGCACTCACTGCGCGGCACCCGCACCGGCTCCCTGTACGCCGGCCGCCAGAACCGCCTGACGGTGAGGTCGTTGCCCGAGAGCTCCAAGGCGTGACCGGCAGGCAGGCGGGCGATGCCGGAGAACAGCGAGCGACCCAGCGGTAACGACCGTCGATCGATCCACTGCACCAGCGCGAGGCGATCAGGAGCGGGAGTGGCGGGCAGCAGCGCGAGGAGATCTACCAAGTGCTCGGCAAAGAACGTGTCCCGCCCGCGCCGAATGTAGTTCAGTGTCCGGGCCCCGAGGTGGTCATGCGAGACGCGAACCATCTGGCGAGAGCGATCGAGCACCACCACGACGTACGCACCGTGCAGGCGTTCATGTGCCGCGTCGCCGAGGCGATCGAAGGCGGTAGCGGCAACTTGGGCCGCGGATGCGCCGTCGGGCCGCAGGTCACTCTCGAGATCGCGCACCTCCACGCGGCCTGTCAACCAGACACGACATGCGCCCGCGTCGCCGACCTGCATCGAGTCAGCTCGAGCGGCAAGCGTCAGCAGGCCATCCTGGATGACGTCTAACTGGCGTGCTGCTGCCTGGAGAACCGTGCGAGCGCCGGGTCCCCATCCTCCCACGAGCACGGGCTACAGCTCCGCCAGGCGCTCATAATCGGGGTCTGCCGGGGCCAGGAGCGGCTGACTGTGAAGCTCGATCCAGGCATGTGCCGCGAACGGCTCCGGACGCACGCCGATGATGAGCTTGGGGCGCATGTTCCGTCGTTCCATGATCGTCAACAGGGTCAACGAGCGAAACAGGCAGCGCACGTCGGTGGGAAGGGGCCGGAGCGTGACGTTGACGGCGTGCGCGAGGCGCCAGCCGACGACTAGGTCGGTGCCGGGCTCCTGGCCGATCTCGTGGCGCTGGGCGTAGCGCCTGAGGCTGGCCACAGCTTCGGCCGGACTTCGGGCGTGAAGGAGCCATCGCACGCGGGCGTACGCGGTCAGGATCTCGGCACCCAGCCGCGTTCGCTCGACGAGTCGGAGTCGACTGACGTGGTCGGGACTGACGGGCATTAGACGCGGGCCGCCCCATGCTCGTGGATGTGCGCCGAGAGGGCTGAGGCGAGGTCAGCGGCGCTACAGTCTGGAGCGATGTGGACCCGAAAGGTGGGGACGAGGGCGGCCATGCGGGCGCACAGGTCCAATTGGTGGACCAAGCGCGCGGAGGTTCGAACGGACAGGTTGAAGGTGGCTCCCAAGAGGGCGAACGGGCTGGGGTCCGGAACGGACTCGATCTCCGGAGCGCCGGTGGTCCGCTCCAGCAGGTAAACCCCGCCCAGCGGGCGGGCGGCGGCGGGGCGGTCGGGGGCGAACGTCGCGCGATCGGTGACCATTCCGAGCCGACGCAACCCTGGCAGAGGGCCGCCGCCCAGCCTCCTGAGTTCCAACTCTCGCACATGGAGAACGGTCGCACCGGGGTGTCCGATCAGTCCGTCATCTACCGCGACGGCATCGTCACTGAGGAGCTCTGCGCCATGCATCACGAGGTGCGCAGCAAGCGACGTCTTTCCCACCCCCGATGCGGCGCAGAGGACGTAACTTCGCTCGCCGATGACGACGCCGGCGGCGTGAAAGACCTCAAGCCCTCGGATCGTCGCGACGGAGGGCAGCACCTGTCCGACGAGCAGGGCCTGCCATATCTCATTGTGCATTTCGGGCGCGCACAGGACCTCGAGGCCGTCCGGACTGATGAACGCCTTGCCGACGCCGGGAGCGCAGATCAGGTATCCACACGCCGGATCGTGGTCGACGCTGAGCAGCAGGTCCTCGCCTTCGCGCACCTCTCTCGCGCGCGTTGGCCGGGTGCTGGACCAGCGTTTTCGGAGCCCGAGGGGATCGTGCCGAACGGAGGTCGGAGCCGCATCACGAGCGGGCGACGGCAATGACAGACCAGCCAGCTCGACGTCATCGTCGTGGAAGGTGAGGGCAACCCCGAAAGCGTCAGCGTGGACCGTCCGCCCGCGCTCCTCAGGACGGATCAACGACAACGACCTCCACGAGTTCGCGATCAAGCAGTTGACGGCAGAAGGTCACCAAGTCTGCCTCCACGCTAGCCAGATCCTGGTCGTACTCTTTCGCGATGACCTCGGCTGCCTCCCGGACGTTCGGAGCCTCCTCGACGACGTCGAGCATGCGTCCGGCCATCGGGTTGAGCCCGTGATATTTCCCCGTCTTGAGGTTGAGCACCACGGTCTCGGCCACGAAGCTCCGATGCACTACGTGCTGCGGGAGCCGTACACGCGCGCCAAGCAGGTCGTCGGAATCGGTAGTCATGAGGCCCCTTCTTGGTTGTCAGTACTCAATGATCGTGCCACGTCGTTGTCCGAATGTGAGCGCGCGACGGATGAGCGTGATGGCGATCGGGAACAGGACAATGCCGAAGCCCAGCACCTTGAGCAGATCCACGCCGATCGGTCGCGCGTCAGGGGTAGGGCTGGAATGCGCCATGGAGACCTCGTCCATAAAGATGGCAGGTGCTGGATCTGTGCGCCAATCCTCGGCGGCGAGGTCTTCGCGCTAGGACAGGCTGCCATATCCGCGCTCGCTGTGCCTGGGAGGAAGGGCCAGCCTAGCGGCGGTCGCTCCCAATGTCCCGCCATGATCGTGAGACAGGTAACGTGACACGCGATGGCGAGGCGTGCCCGTGAACTCGAATAGTTCGGTGACGTCACGTCTTGACTGATCGATCTGTCAACACGTCAGCGTCAGCCGATCGGGATGACGTGCTCTTGCTCGCGCGCGAGCAGCGCGACGCGGGGAAGTTTGCCGAGGCGGAGGCAACGTGCAGACGTGCGCTCAGCATCGACCGCTCCAACGCGGTCGCCCACCGGGTGCTCGGGACGATTCTGCAGGCTCAGGAACACGGCCTCGCGGCCATCGCGAGCTTTCAAGAGGCGATCAGCCTCGACCCGGGCAGCGCAAAGGCCTTCAAGCAGCTGGCAAATGCGCTTGGAGAGGAGGGGCTCCTGTCCGAGGCGATCGACGCTGACCGCAAGGCGCTCGAACTATGTCCGCGTTACGCCTGGGCGCTCTATCACCTGGCACAGCTGAAGACATTCTCTTCGGGTGATCCCGAACTTATGGCGTTGGAGGCGCTGGCGCGCGACGACGAGGGGCTCGAGCCGCTTGAATTGATCGCGGTGTTGTTTGGGCTCGCGAAGGCCTACGACGATCTCGGCGACTACGACCGCTCATTCGAAAACCTGCGCCAGGCCAATGCGCTGAGACGCGACACCGTGGAGTACGATGTCGCGGCGGTAACTCGAGCCTTTGATCAAATCGCGGCAGTATTCGACAGTGAACTGCTTGACCAGTTCGCAGACTCAGGGTCGCCGGATGATCTCCCGGTGCTCATCGTCGGCATGCCGCGCTCGGGGACGTCACTGATCGAGCAGATCCTGGCGAGCCATCCGGCCGTGCACGGAGCGGGCGAGCTACAGGATCTCGAGGAGCTCGCAGGGGCCGTCGCGCTCCTATGTGATAGGGCTCTCGGGTTTCCCGATGGCGTACCGCATCTGAGTTCGGAGGACCTCGGTCGGCTCGGACAGGGCTACGTGGAGCGCCTGCGACACAGGGCGCCGCGTTTCCGCCGGGTCACGGACAAGAATTCCCTGAACTTCTGCTACCTCGGGCTGGCGCGGCTGATCGCGCCGCGGTCACATGTCATTCACTGTGCTCGGGATCCGGTGGATACCTGTCTGTCCTGTTACAGAGCATTCTTCGAAACGATCGATTTCGCGTGTGACCTTGACGAGCTCGGCCAGTACTACCGTGGATACACGCGGCTAATGGATCACTGGCGTGCTGTCCTTCCCCGCGGCTGGATGCTCGAGGTCAGATATGAGGATCTCGTGGCAGACGTCGAGGGCGAGGCGCGGCGGATCGTCACGCACTGTGGGCTCGAATGGGACGATGCCTGCCTGTCGTTCGACACCACCGAGCGTAGTGTGCGGACTGCGAGCTTTGCCCAGGTGCGAAAGCCCGTGTACCGAAGCTCTGTCGCGCGGTGGCGACATTACGAGCAGCACCTAGGGCCCTTGATTGGCGCGCTTGAGCTCGAGACGGATTAGATGAGTACCGATCCGGCTGGTCTGCTCGCGCTCGCCTCGCGAGCAGCGTGACGCCGGGGAGGCTTCGGGAAGCCCAAGCCACATGCCGGCGTGTGCTTGAGATCAGCGCCGGCGATCCGTACGCCCATCGGGTCCTGGGGACAGTCCTGCAGGCTCGGGATCGAGGCGCTGCCGCCGTCGCGAGCCTGGAGGAGGCTACTCGACTCGATCCCGGCAGCTCGGAGGCGTTTAGCGAGCTGGCCATCGCGCTGGCAGGGGAGGGCGGGCTGTCGGACACGATCGACGCTGATCGCCGGGCGCTCGAAATATGCCCGCGCAATGTCGGGGCACGCCACCACTTGGCGCAGCTCAAGACCTTCTCTGCGGATGACCCCGACCTCTGGGCGCTCAAAGCGCTGGCGCGCGAAGAGGGCGTACTTGCGAGATCCCAGACCGCGGGCCTCTTCCTTGCGCTCGCCAAGGCTTACGACGACGTCGGCGACTACGATAGCCCGTCTGATCGTGCCCCAGGCGCGCGTCATTCACTGCGTTCGCGACCCGGTGGACACCTGCCTGTCCTGCTACAGCTTGAGCCTGCAGTACATCAAGTTCGCGTGTGACCTTGACGAGCTTGGCCGCTACTACCGCGCATATACACGGCTGATGGACCACTGGCGACCGTCCTGCCCGGCAGTTGGATGCTCGAGGTGAACTACGAGGATCTCGTTGGAGACCTCGAGCGCGGGGCGCGCCGAATCGTGGCCCACTCCGGGCTCGAGTGGGACGATGCCTGCCTCGACTTCCATGGCTCTCAGCGCCACGTCCGAACAGCCAGCCTGGCCCAAGTTCGACGTCCCATCTACCGTACGTCCGTCGCCCGGTGGCGTCGCTACGAGCGTCACCTCGGGCCTCTACTTGCCGCGCTCGGGCTCGAGCAGGACTGAGGCATGCGCCCCCGGGCCACCGCCGAGGCCCTCAAGCGTAAGCGCGGCGAGCCGCTGCGGGGAGACCGTCAGATCCGCCGTTAGCCGAAAGATCTCGGTGTGGGTGGCGATCGCGGAGGCGAGGGAGAATCGGGCAAGCTCGCGCTCGCTCGTGCGCGGGAACTTCAGCAGGTGCGTCACAAGCGGCGCAAGCGGGTGTTCGACCCGGTCCATGCTGGTACGGGCGCCCGCTCTGCGATGGAGCAGCACCAGTCGCCGCAGGGGCACGGGACCAGGGAGGACCGGTACGGCGGCCCAGACCTCGTCGCCAACCTCGCCCAGGGCAGCGCCGACGCCGGCGCTGTGCGCGCGCGGCAGCGTGATAAACGGTGGTCCTGGATGGGCGAACACCGCGTCCTCGTGGATCGTCAGGGCCAGGATGTCGTCGGTCACGAACGCGTGACCTTCACGAAGCAGTTGACCGAGAAGCGTGCTCTTGCCGCCCCCGGAGGTGGCGGCGATGGCTACAGCGCCTGAGGACGTGGCGAAGGCACCGGCATGGAGGGCCTCCCTGCCGCGAAGCAGGCTGACGGTGAACAGGACCGAGTCCATGAGGATCCGCCACCAGCCGAGATCTCGCGCTTCGACGGGGGCGCTCGTAAGCGTCCTGTGATCCGCTGAGAGATGGAACAACACGTGGTCTCCGTGGATGAATCGGTGCTCTCCGGCCTGCGAGCGCTGCACTGTGAATCTCTTCCCATCGTTCACGCCTTGCCAGCCGCCCTCGACCGTGCCCGACCACGGAGGGAGCTCCCCGACCACGACGACCGTGGCGTCTGCACGTGGCGCTGCCGTTTGCCATGCTCCAGGGAATGGGACGCAGGACGCGACCGGGATGCCAAAGCAGCTGTAGCCCCCCGCTCGCGCTGTCGTTTCGATCTGCACGGGCTCGACAATTCTACGCGCGCTGCACCGTCAAAGCACCGCATTGGTACGGCGGCCGCGGGCGCCGGCGGGCGGTTTAGCTAAGTCGTGATCCCTACTAGACAGTCGCTACGATGCGATTGGCTGCGCGGCAGGTTACGCGCATGCCCTATACATGGCAGCTTGAATTGCTGATCGCGACACGTGACTGACCATGCCTGCCGAGCCCCCAGTCCGACTGCCTCGCGAGCAATGGAAGCCCATCATCATGAGGGTGCTGGCTTATCTGCGGCCGCACCGCAGGCACGGCGCGATGGCGGTCCTCTGCGTGCTCTTCTCATCAGCGCTGAGCCTCGTGCCCGCGCTCGCTCTCCGCACCATCGTTGACCAGCTCACCCGTCCGCACGGGTCGTTCGGTTCGGTGCTCGGCGTGATCGCCTTGGCTATGCTCGCGGCATTTGCGGCGGGGCTGCTTGGCGTCGCTTCGACCTATCTCACCCTCAGCATTAGCGAGGACATCGTCGAGAAGGTCCGCAGCCAGCTGTTCGATCACCTGCTCAGCGAGTCGGTTGGGTACTTCACCCGCCGGCGGGCCGGCGAGGCGATGTCGCGGATCCTCAACGACGCGGGGGGTATCGATAACGTGATGGGGACCACCTTGTTGGCACTGATCAGCAGCGCGTTCACTGGAGTGGCGGCGCTCGGGGTGATGATCTATCTGGACTGGCGTCTGACCCTGATTGGACTCATCGTGGGGCCCGTGGTGGCGGTGTGCCTACGGTTGAGCGGAAACGCCATCTATCGCGCCCGCCGGCGAGTGCAGGTTCAATTCTCCGAGCTCACCGCCTACCTCCACGAGACGCTCGGTATCTCAGGCATCCAACTGATCAAGTCCTTCGCCCGAGAGCCACACGAACGCGCGCATTTCGCAGGCCTGAACCACGACCTGCGAGATCTGGAGGTCGTAGCCGGGATGTCGACGCAGAAGTTCGCCGTCGCCATGCGTCTGCTGCAGATGGCCGCGCCGGCGATCCTGCTGCTGGCCGGCGGCTACCTGGTTGTCCACCACCAGCTCACGCTGGGCGCCCTGCTCGCTTTCAGTGTGATCGCGGTCACCTTCGGAGCCGCGGTGCAGGGCATCGCCAGCGGACTACTGACGGCGATCGGCTCGCTGGCCCTGTGGCAGCGCGTCTTCGACGTGCTTGACCACGAGCCTGAGTTACGTGAGTCCACCCGGGCCCGTGTCCTGCATGCCGTACGTGGATCGATCTGCCTGGAATCGGTGCGCTACGCCTATCCAGGCCAGGGCAGGCCAGCGCTACGCGACGTCTCGATCGACATCCGCCCGGGCGAGCTGGCCGCACTGGTGGGGCCAAGTGGCGCCGGCAAGACCACGCTCAGCCATCTGGTGCCGCGCTTTTTCGATCCTCAGGCCGGCCGCGTGCTGATCGACGGACATGACGTCCGCGAGCTGACCTTCGAGTCGCTGGGCGCCGCTATCGGCCTCGTCCTGCAGGACACGTACCTGGTGCATGCGTCGCTGCGAGAGAATCTGAGCTACGGTCGCGTGGGCGCCGACGACGCGTCGCTGCTGGATTCAGCGGCGCTGGCCAATCTCACCGACGTAGTCGCCGCCCTCCCAGAAGGCCTCGACACCATCGTCGGCGAGCGTGGACATCGGCTCAGCGGTGGCGAGAAGCAGCGGGTCGCGATCGCCCGCGCGATCCTCAAGGATCCGCCAGTGCTGATCCTGGATGAGGCGACCTCCCACCTGGACAGCGTGTCCGAGCAGCTCGTACAGGCGGCCCTGGGACGACTCATGGGTGGACGCACCTCACTCGTGATCGCCCATCGTCTCTCTACTATTCTGGCGGCCGACCAGATCATCGTGCTCGATCAAGGGGAGATTGTGCAGCGAGGCACTCACCGTGAGTTGGTCGACGAACTCGGTATGTATCGCCGACTGTATGAGACACAGTTTCGCTCTTCCCTCGACATGACCGCCGACGCTCCTCTACGACCATGAGCTCCGGAGCCCAATCCGCGGCAAGCCGTCTCCACTGAGACCGATCACTTCCACGCCCTCCGATCCGGCTGGACTGCCTGTTGGGGACGATTCTGCAGTGTCTGGATCGCGGCGCCGCGGCCGTGGCGAGCTTTGACGAGGCCGTCCGACTCGATCCCAACAGCCCGATGCGCCTTGAATCAGCTTGCCGTTGCTCTGGCACACGAATGGCCGATTACTGGATGCGATCGAAGCCGATCGCAAAGCGCCCGATCTCGAGCCGCGTCATGTCGGAGCGATCCCGAAGCAGGTGAAGCCCTCCGCCTGCCCTCTCGTTTCGGCTTGCACGAGTATGAACCGTGGCGCCGCGCCAGCATGGAGCGGCGCGAGCAACCGCCCGGGCGGTTCAGGAGAAGCTCTTCAAGAACGCGAGCTGTGCTTTGTGGCCTTGCGTGATCTGCTTGTCGCCGATCCCGATCTCTTCGACGATGCCGTGGCGGACTTTGAGCACCGCGGTCGAGTCGCTGTCCGGAGCGAGGTACCAGTAGTTCAGGCCGATGTGAAACGGACCGGCGAGCCTGAGGTGCTTGCCCGCAGCGGCGATGGTGGCGCCGGGACGGACGCCGTGCACTACGTACAACGCGTTCGAGGTCGACGCCCACACCACGCGTCCCTGGAGCAGCTTGCGCTCCGCGCTCCCGAGCGTGTCGAGCAGTGTCGGCGAGGCGTAGCCGACGCGCACGCCGATCGGGGTCAAGCAGAAGAAGTCCTTGAACCGTGTGCCGCGGTTAGAGCTGTGCACGTACTCCCGGCGCGCCTGTGCGCGCGTCATCCCGAGCTTCACGAGCCCGAGGGTGCGGCCGCTGAGCCGGCCCGTCGCGCGCGGGCAACGGGCCACGAACGGGACCGGGACCGAAACGCCCTTGCTCGTCGACGGCGAGCCAAAGCCGCCGCCGTTGAACGCCTTAACTGTGCAGGTTAGCGTAAGCCCCTCGTCGCTCGTCTGGACCTTGTATGTGCGGTCCGTCGCGCCGGCGATTGGCGTCCCGTCGCGCTGCCATTGGTAGAAAAAAGCGGTCGGGCTGCCCGTCCAAGCGCCCGTTGAGCACGACAGCGTCTTGCCCGCCTTCGCGGTCCCCGAGATCATCGGCGCTGCAGTGCTAGTAGGCGGCGACAGCGTTTGGCTTGGACTCAGCTTCCGGGTGAGCGAGTAGCACAGTGTGCTGCCCACCGGGTGGGACGGTCTAGCGCTCGGATCTGGCGGACCCGATCCGGGATGCGCCGTGCAGAAGATCAGGGTGTATTGCATGGGATCCGTATCGATGATTTTCCAAGTGGACTTGCCACCAGGCTCCATCACGCAATTGGCACGAAACCACACGTGGGTACCTGTGTAGCTGAGCCCAGACCCGCTGATCCGCCAGATGACTTGGGCGACCGGATGAGAGCAGCCCCCGAACGAGACGGGCGTCACCACGACGCCGTCGAAGCTGCCGTCGGACTGCTGCTGGACCACAACTTGCCCCCCTCCGAGATTCCATGTCCCCGCGATGGGTGACGCTGCAGCGTGGGCGGCGGTTGCGCTGAGCGTGAGCGCACCCACGAGTACCGCGACGAACGACGCAATCGATCTCGGTCGCGCTCGCGCTGCCAGCAATGAGGAACGGCTGGAAAACATCAATATCACTCGCCTCCGCGCCCAGCCCAGGGCGCATCCGCACATCTGCCCCGGGACGATAGTAGGGTCAAAACCGCTCAGATCGACTGAGGCGGGGATACCCGCGCGGGGATTATCGACGATATCGGCCGATCCGTTAGCGGATTGGACGTTTGTACTAGCGTGACGCGAGCAACAGCCTCTGACAGGCCCGAACCGGTACTGGCTGAGCTCCAATCGGTCGCTCACTCGACGCCGTCGGCCACGATCTGCGCGAACCTGTCGGGATGCACGTGCTGCCCCGGCTCTTGCTCATCGCGCTCCTGATCGCGCCGGCAGCGGCGCTCGCGGGCCGTGGCAGATCCGCGGCGATCGTTCTCACGCTGTAGCCGGGTTTGCTGGCTCGGACCCTGCTCTCGGGAACCGGTCGCACGCGTCCGGCCTCGCGCTGGTCGCGATCCTCGCCGGAGCAGCGCTCATCGTCGCGGTCATAGGGGTTGCGGCCTGGTGCTGCCGCAGCATGAAATTCACGTCTCGGCCAGCTTCGACCGTCGACGAACGTCATACCCTACGGGGTACTGGAACAGGACGGTGCTGCTAGCCGGGGTCGGGGTGGTATGGAGCCTGCGCCTCGCGGGAGTCGCCACGATCGCTCCGCTGGTTGCCTCGAAACGAACCACGCTGCGGTGCATGACGCCTTTGGATGGGTCGGCCGCTAGTGCTCCGGTCGGCGGTGGCCCAGCCCGCCTCGAGATAGTCAGCCGTCCGGGTCCAGTTGGCCGGCGGAGTCCGCTCGAACCCAGCACGGCGGGGGCTCTCCGCGTCCTCCTCCAGGCCGAGAGCGCAAGCCGGAGGTGTCGATGAGGCGGGTGATTCGCTCCAGATCGGCGCGATCGGGGTGAAACTCGGCGAGCAGGCAGTCGAACCGGTGCAGCCAGGAAAGATCGCCGGTGAAGAGCTGCTCTTCTCCGCCCTCGATGTCGAGCTTCAGCAGCGTCTTCGCGGCTGGATTCGGCAGGTAGTCGACGACCGACGCCATAGACATGACGCGGACTCTCATGTCGCCTTCGGCGTCAAGTTGCCCCAGGTTCGACGCCCGGTCGCGACGGAACGACGCGTGCCCGTCGAAGGGACCTACCGCTGCGTCGATGACGATCGCGGGCACACGGTTCTGGTCGAGGTTGCGACGCAGGATCGAGACGTTGGCCGGGTCCGGCTCGACGGCAACGATGTACGGGGCGTGGAGCCGGCCGAAGAGATAGAGCGAGGTGAAGCCGATGTTCGCCCCGAGGTCCACGACCTGTCGTACTGGGGTCGCCTCTGGCGGAGGCATGTACACCTCGTCGAGCCAGATCTCGCGGATCGCCTGAATGTCTCCGCGATTCAGACGGTAGGTCAGCCAGGTTCCGTCGCGCATCTGGACGGTTCTCGCACCGTCTTCACGGGGGAGGCGGACAACGCGCATCACGCGAAACAGGAGGATGTCAGCGAATAGACGCGGCCAGTGTGCCCGGCGAAACCTGGTGAGCACCGAGAGCTCATGTGCGACGCCAATGAGTCGGTTGAGCGGTCCCCTACGGTTCATGGGACCATCCTGTCAGGCGCTGCGTCTCGCATGCGTTGGGAGTAACGAGCTAGCTTAGTTACATGCGGCGGATAAACCCCGTGAGAAACGAAACGGCCGCGGAGTGATCTCGCACGGCCGGTTCGTCGTGAATGGGTGCTCGGGTCGAATCGAGCCCAGGGAGTGTTTCACCGGGTTCGGATGGCCAAGGTGTCAGCGTTGTAGGCGAGGATTCCCCATCCGGTCCAGATCTGCTGGCCTTCGTCGCCCTTGAGGCGGCTGCGGTCCAGGCCGTAGCTGCGTTTGAGGTGGCTGATCCGTCCCTCGGCGCCGGTTCGGTAGCGCTGCAATCGTCGTTGGGTGTGCCGGGAGCCGGGTTGTTGGCGGCCAGCGATGAACACCCGGTCGGGCGCGATGTCTTCGAGCGCCTGGCGGTCGGGCCGACGTTGAACCCACCATCCAGGGCGACCTCCCGCGGACGGAGCCCGAGCCGCTGGCACTCCGCGACGGTGGCGGGCAGCAGCGTGTCCTCGCCCGGGTTCCCGATCGCTGTCGATGCCGGGAGGATCAGCCCACGCGCGCCGCGGCGGGTGTGCTCGGTCACCTCCGCGATCTGCGCGACATACCCGAACTCGTCGGCTTGTCGAGCTTGCCCTTGCGGATCGGCCGGGCGTCCGGATCGGCCAGCGACACGATCCGGTCCTTGATCGACTGTTTCGCGACCCGCTGCTTGATCTGAGCGCTGACCTTCTCGTAGCGATCCGCGAGTTCCTCCAACCGGCCGGCCGGAGCTTCGCCTTCGCGCCGCGGCCACGCGCCTTGCGTCTCGCGACGACCGCGAGCCCGCACGGCTCCTTGATCGAGCGCTGAAGCAACTCGCCCGTCTGCGAGTGAGTGCCAGCACCTCGCGCTTCGCGTCTCCCGAGCGGCGACGAACCGTGCGGGTCAACGTCCTCAGCTTGCGACCCATCGACCGCGAGCGATTCCGCACCCGGGCCCGCCGCTCCCCGACCAGCCTCGCGAGCTTGCGGCCCTCCCGCGCGAGCGCGCTGACGCGTGAGCGGCGAGGCCAGCGTCGGTGGGGGGCACTTCACGTCTCCCTCGATCACCGTCGAATCGATCCGTACCGCTCGCGCCCGGAACCGCTTCGATCGGGTCGCCTCGACGATCAAGCAGCGCGTCAGCTCGTTCACCGTCGCCGAACCGATCCGCCGCGTCAGCTCGCGCACCGTCGACTGGTCCGGCACCCGCTCCGACAAAGCGATCCGGCAGAACCGCCGCACGTGAATCGAGTCCGGCACCTCCGCCACAAGCGCTCGGTACCCCCACCGATACCTGGCCTTCAACACCATCAACCTGACATACGCTTCCATCGCGATCGTCGGGCGACCATCCGTCCACACCGCCCGGCCAGTCTCGACAACCTCTCGCCGCCACCGCTCCACGAACAACCATCACCAACTCCGGGTCGTTCAACAACCGATCCGACGCCGCGAGATCCCCCGGCGCTGAACGCCCGGCGGCGACGTGCGCAAAGCTGTCGCGGTGCACGTCCTGAGGCGGCTCTTGCTCACCGCGCTCCTCACCGCCCCGGCAGCGGCGCTTGTCGTCCTCTCGTTCGAGTCGGGCGGCTACTACCCGGGCGCCACCGCGATCGCCGCCCTGGCAGCGCTTGGAGCGCTGGCGGCATGGGTGCTGCTCGCGCCGAACGCGCTCGCGGGTCTAGGTAAATCCGCGTTGATCGTCCTCACGCTTTTAGCTGCGTTTGCAGGCTGGACCCTGCTCTCGGGAACCTGGTCGCGCGCGCCCGGCCTCGCGCTGGTCGAGTTTGACCGTGCGCTCCTTTATGTCGCGGTTTTTGCGCTGTTCGCGTGTGCCGGCAGAACCGGCGCGCGCGCCAGAGCATTGGTCGCGATCCTTGCCGGAGCCGCGCTCATCGTCGCGGTCATAGGGCTTGCGGCCTGGTTGCTGCCGCATGAAATTCACGTCTCGGCCAGCTTCGACCGTCGGCGAATG